>Ga0209541_10001205_pt1 | contig 51913 bp, 64 predicted proteins | sample RifCSPlowO2_01_FD_184027 | JGI IMG/M metagenome (GOLD analysis project Ga0209541, IMG submission 184027) | Groundwater microbial communities from Rifle, Colorado - Rifle CSP2_plank lowO2_0.1 (SPAdes) (version 2) | ecosystem: Environmental > Aquatic > Deep subsurface > Groundwater | place... | reverse complement strand
ATTTAACGACAAATACAACAACCACAGATTCCACCAGGCTATTGGTTACAAAACGCCGCAAGAATATGTTACAAACTATTTACTCGAGAGAGGAGGACAACCGTTCTCTATCTAGGGTGCCAGTACATAAATTTGCAATGTTACTTGCTTTTGTGGTATTTTTTCGCCACACTGTTTATAGATGTCCAAAACATTATTATTTAACAACACCTACAAATCTGGTAGAGTTACCTTTTTAGTTATCCAAGAAGACAAAAAATATACTGGCGTTTGTTTAGAATTTGACTTATCTGTCCAAGCAGAAACCCCAGAAGAAGCTAGAAGACTCATTGAGGATTACACAAAAGTTTGGCACAGAAATGCTGTAAAGAATAAATTACCCGAAGAAGTTCTTAATAGACCAGCTCCAAAAAAATACTGGGAAATTTACAAAAAATTGCTTGAATTTGATTTAAGTAGGTTATTGCCAACAAAACAAAAACCAGTTGTAAGCAAAGCTGAGCCACAGCAAGTCGCAAGTTATCAATTTCCGTATCCGCTTTGGCTTTTGCACAATGAATTGGCGACAAGTTGAACGAAAATTAAGGAAGATAAACTACACAAAAGGCGAAAGATCGAAAGAAAGAATAATTTATAACTGCCCTTGCCCCGATAAATCGCATCCAGTAGGAGTCGGATTACATCCTAGCCAAGAGGCTTATCCGCACGATTATAAAAGAAAACTCGGCCCCCATTTAGATGATTTTTGAGAAAATTTAAAAGATGATCTCTATTTCTTATCAAAAGGCTCTTGCTTTGTAGCTTCTACAACTAACTTCTTAAACTCTCTTTTACTTCCTGTTAAGTTTTTCCTGTCAGGATTTCTTTTTTCGATAAGGTTTGCGGTTAGAATTACGAAGTCGCTTTTTTTCTTTGTTGGCATAATGTGATTTTACCATAGGTTTTTCTTTTTCTAAGTGTTGCCAAACGATAATAACAAAAGCACCCGTTAAGGTTAGAAATATTGCATATTTTAGCAATGCTTCATAAGAAATATTGCTTAAGGTATTGACGACAGTCAACATAACTGGTATAAAAGCTACCAGAGATAGTTTTTTCATAATTTCACTTTTAAGTCGTTCCCCCGAACGGCTTTTTTAATGATTTTTTATCCCATATTTATATTGTTTCAGGCATTTTTATTTATAGACAAATAGCAAAATTTGCACAAAAAAAGGTGGCGCAACGGCCACCGTAGTTCCGATATATTACTTCAATGTTAGGTTCAATTACAGTAAATGTCAAACTCATATTGGCCTCTTAAACGAAAAAACCCACGCATTGCGTGGGCTAAATTGCCTCATAAGTGCCGTAACGTCCGTTCCTAAAAAGGTGGTCTGTTACTCAAAATAATTATAGATAAAAGCTACTTTGAAAGCAAACTATTTCTTCTCGTGATGAATGATCTGGTTTATAAAAATCGCAACTACGACAAAAAAGATTAAAAATTGTCGCATATCCGCAGGGGCGAAATAGAAAATTCCTAACATTACAACTAAAAACGCAATATACTTTAAATCCATAGCGGAATTATATCACTTTACCTGCGTTGAGGGGATAGGTGCCTTGACAATCTCTTGACAAACTTAAAATCTGTAGATACAATGTAATTACTTATGATAACTACATTAGTTTCAATCGGAAACTCTAAAGGTATACGTATACCAAAAGTGTTGCTTAACGAAAGTGGTCTCAGTAAAGAAGTTGAGCTGAAAGTAAAAAAGGGTGAAATCCGCATAACTACTATCCCTAAAAAGACTAAATTAGTGGAATCAACTACACTTCTTTCGGAAAAGGCTTTAGCAGGTGACTGGAATAAACCGGAAGAAGATAAAGCATGGGCAAGTTTGCAGTAGGTGAAGTTGTTCTCGTTTCTTTCCCCTTTTCTAATTTGCAAGGACAAAAAAAAAGACCGGCTTTAGTTATAGCAAAAGCTGAGTTTGGTAATTTGATTTTATGCCAGATTACATCAAAACCTTACGCAAGCAAGCTTGCAAAAAAAATTGACCAAAACAGTTTCAAAAAAGGTAAATTGCCAGTAGTAAGTTACGTAAGGCCAGACAAGTTATTCACAGCTGATTTATCTATAATTAGCAAGTCTACGGGGGAGTTAAAGACAAACGCAACTGCTTCTATTTTAAGCAGCGTACGAGCCTTATTCACTATTTAAACGTTAAGGATTCCGTTTAAAGTTACTTGACCATTTTCTCAGCTCTTCAGAGTCTGAGACTTTTCAGAGTCGAAGACCTCAAAAATCGCTAAAAATGGACAAATTTAGAGATAACCATGTCTGGATTCGAACATTTGCCTTTAAAGTTGATAAACTAAAAAGAAATGCTTAAAAATATCTTAATTATACTGAGCATAATAGTTATTGCTTTCATCGCAGTTGTCGCCTTCATTCTTTAATAATCTCCGCCCACTAGATCGGGCAGGTGCAGTTGATATTTCTCAAAACAAAGTAGAAGCTCAGATAGCTAGCGCTGTCGGCAGAGGTGAAGTTAAAAGATTTTCGGATTTGCTTGAAGCTATTCAGTATCCAAACGTTACACAATATAATCTAGATCGTGATCGTGCCATTCCAGATCACGATTGGAGAAGTATTAGCTTTACTACTAAAGATAATTTTGATAGTGTGCTGGAATTTTACAAGTCAAAGTTTCCGTCAAATGAACCATATATTGAAACTAGAAGCACTTCTGCCGCTACTGGTGAGCCGATCGAGCCGTTCCGCTCGGCACAAATTAGCACAACTGATCAAAAATCAGGCTTATTCCTTCGGCTAGACATCCATGAGGACGTAACTCAAAATTCGACCCGCGTAAGTTTAACTAACTCCGATTGAAAACAAAAATTGCTGAGATTTCTGATAAACTAACTCCGGATATTTGATAATTTCTACCCAGTTTGCGGTTCGGAAATCATCAACACTTCGATAAATTACAATAGTGAACGTAGTCGAACTACTCAGCATAAATCCAATAGTGCCGACATTGACTGACGGTTCGAGAATTTTAATTGTCACTTTTGTCTATTGACAACTTGTACAAGAAGTTGTACAAGTGTACTAAGATGACAAACACTATTGCAATATCTGATGCCAGAGCAAACTTACCAGATTTAGTGACCAAAATTGATAAGAACTTGGATAGAACAATAATCACGGTCAATGGTAAACCCAAAGTCGTGATGCTTAGCGTCGATGAATTGGAATCGCTTGAAGAAACGGCAGAAGTATTAAGTAGCTTTCCTGGTATCAAAAAAGACATCGAGGAGAGCAGAAAGCAAATTAAAAAAGGCCAATTCACTACTCTGTCTGACCTTAAGTAATCTCCATGATTGTTGCCCTTTCGAAAAATGCACGAAAGGACTATGAACAAATTCCCAAACCCCAACAAGCAAAAGTTAGAAAAAAACTTGCCTTACTAGAACAAAGTCCTTACGCTGGTAAAAAACTGACTGGAGAACTTATGGGTATTCGATCAATCCGCGCTTGGCCTTATCGTATCTTTTATGAGGTGAATGAAACAGAAAACAGAGTTGAAGTTCATAAGATTAAACATAGACAAGGAGCATATAAGTGAGCTTGTTTCTCACTCCGAAAGCTTTGATAAGATTGATAAAAACGTGAAATAGGTATGGCTAAAAATAAAAATTGGTCGGCCAAAGTAACTCGCGAAAGTTTTGCGCTGGATTTGGAAGAAGGAGTTTTTACTTGGAAAAACCCTAAGCGCATTGCTAAATCACTGATGCAGTCTGCCTTAAATTCAACAAGACGTAAAGCGTCTCCTTTTCAGTCGGCTATAAGCATGTTAAATTTCTATATTAACCGCGCGGGTAAGAATTTGAAACCAGATCAGAAAAAAGTATTAGAAAAAGCAAAAGAAGAATTAAGGAAAATTGCCACTTGACCCTTCGATCCTTCAGTAAATTCAGGACAAGTTAACTCAGGGGCTGCGGTCGCAATTGGAAATTGCTCCCTTGACCCTTCAGTTAAATTCAGGGTCAACCCCGAACGAGTTAGGGGGTTGACATTCGGGTAATATTCGGGTATAAGTAAAATGCTTCTTTAAAACTGTACAAGATTTGGAAAAGAGTTACGAGAGGAGGTGAAGAGATGAAAAATCAGAGTTTAAAATCTTCAAAATTCAGGATTGGCAAGAGAACTTTTTTCTTCGACGTAAATGTCGCTTCCAATGATTCTAAATATTTAAGGGTTACGGAATCGCGTTTTGTGGAAGAAGGCAAAGACCACATAAGGAATTCTGTGGTCCTTTTCCCTGAAGATGTGCAATCTTTCCAAGAAAACTTGAAGGAGATGGTTGGCCACCTTAATTAATTTAACGAACGCACACCGGCTCCACCGACTATACTTAGGGCCTAGGTCCTGAGCAAGCGAAAGCGTATCGAAAGACCGGTGTGCAAATAAATTTGATTTATTGACCTGTATTAAGGTAGACTACGAACCTAATAATGAATCGTAAAATTTACTTAACAATTGGCGGTGTTGTTTTAGTAATTATTATCGCTGTTATTGCCTTTTTACTTTTTGGCAAACCCCAAAAAACTGAGGAGCAGAGTACCACTACTCAAGAATCTGGCGAAGAATCTTTTACAGGATCAATATTAAGTTTACTTGGAACCGGTAGAAATACTGAATGTACATTTTCCAGAAGCGATGAAAACGGCACGACAAATGGCCATGTATATCTTTCCGGTGACAAAATGTACGGTGAATTTATGACAAGTGCGGATGGCCAGGATTTCGATGCGTATGTAATTAATGACGGGGAATATTCTTATACATGGAGTTCGGCGTCGGAACAGGGAACTAAACTAAAAATTAGTGATGTTGAAGCCACGGAAAGTGCAGAAGATAGAAACGAGGCTAGCCAAACTCTAGAAGAAGACGTGGATTTAAAGTGTAAAGGTTGGTCGGTTGATAATTCAAAATTTGTCCCACCTGCTGATGTTGAGTTCGTTGATCTTACCTCTCAACTTGAGCAAACCCAGCAAAATATTCCACAACTTGAAAATCGTGAAGCAATTTGCGACCCACTAACAGGAGACGCTAAACAACAGTGTCTCGATTCTCTTAATCAGTAGTTTTCATTCACTTCTTAATGCTTCGATTGGTTCAAGCTTGGAAGCGCGGTAGGCTGGAAAAACTCCGAAGATTGTACCAACAAGAATTGAAAAACCAATAGCAAGAATTACCGAAGTTAGTGTTACTGTTGCGGGTATAAAAAAACTAATTGCGATACTCCCAAGAGTTGCCAAGATTAATCCAATGAGCCCGCCTGTTAAAGATAATATTACAGCTTCAATAAGAAACTGAAACATAATTGCGTTTGGTTTAGCACCTATGGCTTTTCTAAGACCAATTTCTCTTGTTCTTTCGGTTACCGAAACAAGCATTATATTGGATATACCAATACCGCCTACTAAAAGAGAAATGGCAGCAATACCGACAAATACACTCTGAACTATCCCTAGAATTGAAGCTGCGATATCCAAGCTTTCCTCACTTGTTAATACGGTAAAATCGTCTTGTGTTAATTTGTTAAGTAATGTTTTTTCAATATCATTTTCAACCCTAGGTATTAATTCAGTATTTCGTGCTTTAACTAGGATCCATGTAGGCCTATCGAACCCTAATTGGCGACTCGCTGTTACTACAGGGATTACTACTATATTATCTTGGTCTTGCCCGGCTAATGATCCAAGTTCTTCCAGCATACCTACTACCTTGTATTTCTTACCTCTTATATTTAAATTTTTCCCGATCGGATTAGTTCCTAAAAATACTTCTTCTTTGATGGTTTGCCCGATTACAACAACTTTTCTTCCGCTGTTATTTTCCGTCCGTGTAAAAAACCTGCCCTGCTCAACGTTATAATCACCGAAATCAATAAACTCGGCATCAACCCCCATAAAAATAACACCACTTCTGTTTTCGTTTCTATATTCAACCGATGTAATACTTTCTATACCAGAAATAACCTCAGAAATATTTTGTACCTGTCTTTTAATTAGATCGGCATCCGAAAATTTAAGTTTATTAGTCGCAAGCCCTGAACCGCCTGCAAATCCCCCGCCTTCTCCAATTCTTCCGGGGACAACATAAATAGTATTAGTCCCCAACTTTTCAAATTGTTGGATAATAGCTTTTTCTAGACCGGTCCCTAAAGAAATTAACAATATTACCGAAGCAACTCCAATAATTATCCCCAGCGAGGTTAAAATTGACCTAACTTTATTAACCTTTAAAGCTTCAATAGATGAATTTAAAACTTCCGTATAATCCATTCTTACTTTTTTATCTTGTCGGCTAAGATTTTGCCATCTTTAATAGTAATTATTCTTTTGGCAAAGTCGGCCACTTCTTTGTCATGAGTGATTAAAATAATGGTGTTTCCTTTCTTGTTTAGTCTTTGAAATATTTTCATGATTTCCAGCGATGATTTACTATCAATATTACCGGTAGGTTCGTCGGCAAATATTACCGAAGGATTGTTTATTAATGCTCTTGCGATTGCTACCCTTTGCTGCTCACCACCTGAAAGCTGACTGGATGTTGAATTTAAACGCTTCTCAAGCCCTAATTCTTTTAAAACCTTCATTGATCTTGAATCCCTTTCTTTTTTATTTACACCAGCATACAAGAGAGGCAATTCAACGTTCTTTAGGGCGCTTGTTCTTGGGAGCAAATTAAAAAACTGAAAAACAAAACCGATTTTTTTATTTCTTATGTCTGCCAGCTCGTTATCACTAAGCTGCGAAACTGGTCTTCCTTCAAGTTTATATTGGCCACGCGTAGGCTTATCCAGACAACCCAGTATATGCATTAACGTCGATTTACCCGAACCGGATGAGCCAATGATTGCTACAAACTCCCCTTTTTTAATTTCAAGCGAAATGTCATCGACAGCTTTGACTAAATTTGGTTCTTCACCATAGAGTTTGGAAATATTTTTTGCCGTAATTATTGCGGCCATAGTTAGGGTAGAAGTTTTTGAATTAAGCTTTCTTTACCAATTTCATCGAATCCCGAAATAACAACCTTTTCTCCTTCTTCAAGACCTGATTTAATTTCCGCATCAATGTCATTTTGAATTCCTACTTCAACCTCTTTTTGTGAATACGATCCATTTTCCCGTACCCAAACTATATTTTCTTCAAAAAGTGCTTCAATGGGAACTGTTAATACATTATTTTGTTCATTAGTTAGTATCTGGACATCACCATTCATTCCTAAGATATATTTATCTTTTTTTTCTAATTCAAACACAACTTCAAAAACTGTTGCTTCGGTCGCAGTTATTTTCCCTTCGAGGCCTATAGAGGTTACGGATGATAAAATTTCCACATCTTCAAATGCGTCTAGAAAAATTATTGCAGTTTGACCAAGATTTATTTTTCCTATATCAGATTCGTCTATTTCTGCTGTAAATTGAATAGTGTTAGTATCAGCAATTCTTGCTACAGTTTCTGTTGGTAAAATCTCATCCCCTACATTGATATTAAGTTCAACCAAAGTTCCTTCAATTAGAGCTGTTAAGATAGTATCTTTAAGGTTTCTTTCGGCAAGTTTGACCGCATCGAAAGCCTGGTTTTTGACTGCTTCCGCTGCTGTCCTGTTGATTTTATCTTGAAAACTTTCGATACGGTTATCTGGCAAGTCATCATAAACTTTTTCCAGTTTGGCATCGGCAGCAATTACGTCTTGCTGAGCTTGTCTGAGGGCAACTTCAAATTTCTCCTTATCAAGTGAGGCAATGGCCTGCCCTTTTTTAACAAAATCGCCTTCCTTAACATTAACCCAAACAACTTTGCCGCTGACGGGAAAATTAAGTGATGATTGACTGTCTGATTCAATTTTCCCGGTTGCAAAAACTTCAGATTTTACTGTCCCCTTCTGAGCATTGGCCGTTTGGATCAGGTCTTGATTTGCTCCACCGCGAAGACCCAAGTAGACAATTAGCAATACAGCAAAAATCAGGACAATTGTCTTTTTGTTTTTAAACCTTTTGGGAATTTTTTTAAAAATAATTTTAAGATATTTCATTTGTCAGTTTTTAGATTCCTTGAAAGCATGATCTATTCGAGATTCAACTTCGGATTTTGATAAAACCGCCAAACTTTCATAAATAGGTGGCGTGTTGTCGGCAAATACTGACAGGCGAAGCGTATTTTTAAAATCTCCGGCTTCTAGTTTATTATCATCTATAAATTTATCCAAATTTTCTGTAATTGATTTTTCATTCCAGTTTTTAATAACTGATACGGCTTTTTTAGCTACTTCTATTTTTTCTTTTGGTGGAGAAGACTGATCGCCTTTTTTAAAAAAAATTGATGCGTATTTGTCAAAATCTGCTAATGTGGTCATTCGATCTTTGACTAGATTAATAATTTTTGAGAATTTTTGATCGTTAAGATTTTTTGCGTACTTCGAAAAAGTTTTTATTTGAGTAGCGAATTTTTTAACATCTATTTTTTGTAAATATTTTTTATTAAACCAATTCAGTTTCTCAACATTAAATATTGGACTGTTTTTGTTTATACGCTCTAGTGAAAATTCTTTAACAAGATCGCCGAGGGTGAACATTTCTCTATCTCCTATCGGTGACCAGCCAAGAAGCGCCAAAAAGTTTGTGAGCGCTTCCGGAAGATATCCTTCACTGATATATTGCTGAACAGACTTGGCGCCCTCTCTTTTTGAGAGTTTTTTCCCGTCTGCTCCCAAGATCGAAGGCAAATGACAAAAATACGGCGGTTGCCATTTAAAAGATTGATAAATAAGTAAATGTTTTGGGGTTGATGAAATCCATTCATCACCGCGAATGACGTGGGATATTTGCATTTCGTGATCATCAACTACGGAAGCAAAATGGTATGTCGGAAAGCCGTCTGATTTGATTATTACAAAGTCTTCGATTACTTTGGTCGGAAATTTAACATTTTTGTGAACAACATCATCCCAGCTTATTTCTCGACTGATCTTTGGAATTTTGAAGAACCATGCCCCACTATCCTTGTACACCACTCCCTTTTTCTTAAGAATTTCTAAATGTTTTTTATAAATACCTAGCCTTTCGGATTGTAGGTAGCTTTTATCCCATTTGATATTAAGTAAGTTCAGGCTTTCTTCAATATCTTTGATATGTTCTTCCGTAGATCTCTTTTGGTCTGTATCTTCGATTCTCAGTATAAATTCTCCCCCATTATTCCTTGCGAAAAGAAAGTTAAAAAGTGCCGTTCTGATATTACCAACATGGGGAATCCCTGTAGGTGAGGGCGCATATCTGATTCTAACTTTTTGCATGGTAAAATTGTATCACTGGTAAAGAATAGTGACCACACTAACTACTACAATTTCAATCTACAAGAAACTCATCTATTGGACGATTGGTGCAATAGTCGTTTCGATTATTATTTTAATACTTTTTAGACTAGGTGGAACGATTAAGAATCAACTAATTCCAACGCCGCCAAGTCCTGCAACCATAGCTTTTAGGGTTCTTCCAAAATTAGATTTTTCTGAAGGTTATGAACCTCTGGTGGGAACACGATTTCTAATAGAAACAATAAGTGGAGATTTACCTTCTTTTGGAGAAAAAGCTAAAGTTTTTGAAATAAAAAATCCAATTTCCAAGTTTGGAGATTTAGAAAAGGTTATAAATAACGCTAAAAGAGCAGGATTTAGCAATCCACCAATTAAAATAACCAATGAAATTGCAATTTTTGAGGATCCAAAAGATAATTCACGAATTTTGACTGTTGGCACAATTAGTGGATCAATCGCTCTAAAAAGTAGCTACTTGACAAACCCGGTAATAATTACACCGAATTCGCAATCTCAAAGAAAAGCACAGGAGAAAGTATCCGGATTTTTCGGTCAATTGAAAGTACCTTTGCAATTTTTCCCAGAAGAATCAATCACGTTTGAGGAATATAAAATTGAAAATGGAATACTAGAGAAATCAGTTTCACAATCCACTACTAATCTTGTTAAAGTAATTTTTAACAATTTAGATCTTGATGAAATTCCTATTATTAACCCTGACGGTGAAAATCCGCTAGTGTGGGGTTTGGCGAATGACAGTATAGTAGTTTCGGCTCAATTCGTAAGTAATGATATTCAAAGACATAGGTTTTCAACATATCCGCTAAGAGGTGTGGACTTGGCCCTAGAAGATTTGAGAAGGGGGAACGGTGCTCTAAATAAAAAACCCAATTCTAATACTTTCCCGATTAGAAAAGTTCAGCTGGCTTATCTAGAAACAAAAGGTGAGCAAGAATATCTACAACCTGTTTATGTTTTTGAAAGTGACAACGGGCTTATTGCCTATACATCGGCTGTAAAAGACACATTTATTAGTAAGGATTAATCCACTCGTAACTATCGAAAGCCCACTCAATCAAGTTTTGAGTTTCCGTGAAACGGTCTTTTGAACCTAAAACTACAACTACGACCGAATTGCCGTTTCTGGTAGTTCTAGTAACTAGATTTTCCAGTGACCCTTGAGTCTGGCCGGTTTTAATACCCTCTAAACCGTCAACCACCTCAAGCAGTTCGTTTATATTTTCTAAAAAATAAGTTTTTGTTCCCGTAATATCAGTGACAACCGTACTTTTTGTAGCAACTATTCTAGAAATTAAGGGGCTTGACATAGTGACGTTAGCAAGTTTTGCAAGGTCGTGCGCAGTTGAGTATTGATAATCATTGTCGAAACCCGTTGGATTAACAAAATACGTGTCGTTCATATTTAAATCCTCTGCTTTTTCATTCATAGAAGAAATAAACTGCTCTTGCGTCTGTGCACAAGAACTAGCTAGGGCTGAGGCCGCATCGTTTCCGGAATTAATAAGCATCCCATAAAGTAAATTTTCAACAGTTACCTGGTCACCGGCTGCTAATCCCATTTGTGTTCCTTCTTGTTCTATTTCTGGAACTGTAATCACCGATTCGGGAGAACATTTCTCTAGTGTTATTAGAGCAGTCATTATTTTTGTTGTCGAAGCCGGCAAATGTTTGAGATCGGCGTTTTTTTCAAAAAGAATTGAGCCCGTTTTAGCATCTATGACAACTGCTGCCCTAGCACTTAAGTTTTGCGGGTCTTTAGCGTTAAATTTGGCTATAGGGTTTGGGTTTGTTTTAAGAGGATCGTTGGCTTCGATTTTATTTGTGGAATTATTAAATATTGGGATATCAAATGTGAGTTTCGAAAGAAAAAAAACAGCGACAAAAATTACAATAATTATAACTGCAGTCAGATAACGAGGGATCACAGTTTTTTAAGTTTCAACTCCTTGAGAGTCGCGTTGTCAATTTCGGCAGGGGCGTCCATAACCGAGGTTTGCCCACCACCGGAAATTGGAAAGGCCATTACTTCGCGAATGTTTATTTCTCCTGCGAAAATTGCACAAAGTCTGTCTAAACCGAGCGCGATACCACCGTGAGGTGGAGCCCCGTATTTATAAGCTTTAAGCAAATGTCCGAAATCCTCATCTATTTTTTTGTCAGATAAACCCATTACTTTAAAAACTTCTTTTTGGATATTGGGGTCTATGATGCGAATGCTTCCACTTCCAAGTTCTTCTCCGTTGAGAACTAAATCGAATTGATAAGATTCGATTTTATCTAAATCTTTTCGCTTTTTGAGATTTTCTAAATCTTTTTCTTTCGGTGCGGTAAATGGATTATGGGAAAAGGTTAGACGATTTTCTTCCTTATTAAACTCAAGAAGAGGAAAATCTGTAACCCATCCGAATGCAAGGCTGTTATCTTTTTTATCAGATCTTATATCAAACCTATCGCTTTTAAATTTTTTAATAGCTTCTTTATAAGTAAATTTCGGAAAAGGTATCTTGTATACTTTTCTTTTTAATTTTTTACAGAGATAAATCATCATTCTCTCTACCAAATCTAAAATTTCTTCTTGCGTTATGTAAGCCATCTCGATATCAACTTGCGAGTGTTCAAATTGCCTGTCCGCTCGCATGTCTTCATCGCGAAAGGCTCGAGCGATTTGGTAATACTTTTCAAAATTTGAAAGCATTAATAATTGCTTGTATTGTTGTGGCGCTTGAGCAAGAGCATAACTTTTGCCGGGATGCAAGCGAGACGGAACCAGAAAATCGCGGGCTCCCTCTGGTGTCGTTTTGGAAAGATAAGGTGTTTCGATTTCGACAAATTCTTCATTATTCAAGAATTCACGTATTAGAGAAACGATCTCGTGCCTGAGTCGAAGATTTTTTTGCAACCTGGGACGTCTTAGGTCTAAATAGCGATATTTGAGACGAAGATCTTCATCAATATCGAGCCCTTCTCCTTCGACAGGAATAGGCGGTGTTGCGCTTTTGGAAATAATTCTTAGATTTCTGATTTCTATTTCTATTTCACCTGTTTCAATATTTTTATTGACTAAGTTTGCAGGCCGTTTTTTAACAATTCCTTCTATTTCGACAACATCTTGAGGAGTAACATTTACATCTTCCCTGGTTACTGTCTGAACTAAGCCTGATTCGTCTACAACATCGATAAATGTTACTTTGCCGTGGTCACGAATAGTTTGGGCTCGACCAAGAATTTTGATGATTTTGTGAATTTTTTTAACTGTTTCGGCGATTTTTGTTCTTTGCATAATTTTTCTCTTTCCAATTCTAAATTAAAAAGGCTTGACAAGCAAAGCTCAAGTTAATTAAAATTTTCATAATGGCTAAGAATATTAATTTATTACTTCTCCTTTCGCTCAGCCTTTTAGCAAGGCGGGGGGAGGTATTGGCTTAAAATTTTAGAGCCGCATAAGGAACAAGCCTCCCTTGCTGGGAGGTTTTTTGTTGGAGAAATGGAGGTGATATTAAATGTCAGTTGAACAAGATGGGGCTGGAGCTGTCAAAACTGCTGATAGTCACTTTTGTAATTCCGGAGAAAAACCGGTAAATGCCGGTATTCAAAAGCAAGTAGGGGCAGGTGGCCCAAGAGATATGAGTCAAGCAGAACGTGTCATCCGAAATAAAAGGCCACTAAAACTAATCGATTGGGGCTAGTATGTCTGTAAAAATAGAGGGTAATATTACGACAATTATTGAAAAAGAGGCTGAAGGCGGTGAACCGGTTATTTTGATCTGGTCAATAAATAATACTCCTGTCAAAGCCATCTATATTGATAAAGCTTTGGGGAAAATTTACTCCAAAGGCGATGTTTTATATAAACGACAAAAATCGAATTGATATTTGCCTGTGTGAAAAATTATGTTAATATTTATTTTGCACCTTTGTTAGAGAAAGAGGGTGTTTTTTATGGTAGAAAGCATAGATCCAAAATCGGCTGACTTAGATACAGAGCAACAAATCGCTGATATGGAAAATGAAGGTGGGCCCAGCCCTGATGTAAATATCGCGGCTAGTGATCTTTCTGCGCGAGAAATAGGTTTCCCGAATAAAGATTCTGAAAATGACTGGACTCGAATAGTCGAAGATAACCCGTACCAACCTGATTAGGAATCAACAGATCGAAGATCTTTAATTTTCATTTGAACTTTACCTGCCCCGTTATAATTATCTTCGTCTATAGTATAAACAACGTCGACTGAGTTTCCAGGCCTGAGATTATACCTTTTTTCACCCATATTAAATCCAATGGCATTGTGGTTGGAAATTTGAAGTTTAAGGTGTTTGCTCTGTGCCCCCACTCCCCTTACATCTTCTACAATCATATTACGAGTTAAAAAAATTGGGGAAGGATTACCAACCCCATAGGGTTCAAAAGTTTTTATAAGTTTTAGAGTTTCAGCATTGATGTCCCGGGAGTCTAGTTCGCATTCAATTTTTAATGTCGGGGTAAGCATCTCTGCCGATAATGTTTTTTGAGCATAAATATTTATATTTTTAGCGAAGGCCTTGATATATTTAGTTTTTATTGTAAAGCCGGCGGCCATAGGATGACCACCCGCATCTGTCAAAAATTCACTCGATGCACGGATGGCTTCTACTATGTTAAATCCTTGAATTGACCTTGCTGAACCTTTAGATAATTCTGGACCTCGAGAGATAGCAACCATTGGGCGGTAATGGCTTTCAACAAGCTTAGAAGCAACCAGTCCAATTACTCCCTGATGCCAGGATTCATGATCAAGGACCCCGACAAGTTGATCTTTGTTAAACATATTTAAAGCTTGGTCAACTGCATTTGTTGTTAATGTTTGTCTTTTGGAATTGGTCACAGACAATAGGCTAGCAAGCTCGTCGGCTTTCTTTTGATTCTTTGCACAAATAAGTCTTAGTGAATCCATACCATGTTCAAGTCTACCCATAGCATTAATTCGCGGCGCTATTGCGTGGCCGATATCATGTGAGTTTAGAGGGCCGGAAACCGCAGAAGACCTAATCAAACTTTTTAGCCCGGGTCTTTTGGTCTTATTTAATTTTTCTAAACCTAACTTTACGATTGCGCGATTTGCTCCAATTAGTGGAACAAGATCCGCAACTGTAGCAATTGCTGCCAGCTCTAATTTTTCTACAAGTACTTTTTTATAAGAAGGTTTTATTTTTTTTACTATTTCCCAACAAAATCTCCACGCAACTCCTCCTCCGCATAGTTGTGTTGTGTGAACCATGGCGACTGGCTTGGGTGGGGATTTTGGTTTTAAGTGATGGTCGGTAACAATTATGTCTACTGCCAATTTTTTAGCAAACTCAATTTCATCTAAAGCCGTGACTCCGTGATCGACTGTAACAATGAGTTTAGTTCCCTTTGAGGCGAGTTTTCTAATTGCTAATTTTGAAAGACCATAACCTTCTTTGATCCTATGTGGAACGTACGGCATTACGTCCGCCCCCAGATCAAAAAGGGTTTCCCAAACTATGGCGGACGCACATATTCCATCCGCGTCGTAATCTGAATAAACGATAATTTTCTCTTTGTTTTTTAAAGCCTTTTCAACTCTACTAACCGCTTTTTTAAGATCAGTTGGTTTTAGATCTAAGATATGCTTGAGTGAAGAATTTAAGAATTCGTCTAGTTTATTCTTTGTTGTAAGCCCTCTATTATTTGCGAGGATCGAAAGTAGCCAGTTTTTGCTTTTCTTGGAATAATTTTTTGCAGCTACTTTCCAGATTCTGTCAATCACAACGGTATTGTACCTTAGAAATATATTACTTTTTGAAGTAATATACTATAGTTATGAATAAAAATGTGTTGGAAACATTAAAAATGTTTGAAAATGGTGGGTATGAAGTAGCAGTTGTAGGTGGAGCGGTTCGTGATATTTTAGCAAGAAAGCAAGTTGGCGACTGGGATTTAACCACTAATGCGACTCCTGAGAAGATTTTAAAGCTTTTTCCAACTGCATTTTACAATAATCGCTTTGGAACTGTGGGGATCAAAGTCGGAGGTAAAGTTGTTGAAGCTACAACTTATAGGAAAGAGCAAAAATACTCTGATAGCCGACATCCGGACAAAGTAGTATGGGGTAATTCTTTAGAAGAAGATTTGGCAAGGCGCGATTTTACTATCAATGCGATTGCCCTGAAGTTTGTAAATGGTAAATCGAAAATAGTAAATGGGGAAACACCTTCTTCTCTATTAACTATTGACCATTCACAATTTGCTTTAATTGATCCGTACGGGGGCCAAAAAGATTTAGGCGCGAAACTTATTAGAACAGTAGGAGGCGCTGATGAGAGATTTTCTGAAGATGCCCTTAGACTCTTAAGGGCAATAAGATTTGCGGCAGGTTTAGGTTTTGAACTTGAAGAGGAAACAAAAGCATCAATTAAGAAAAATGCGAATCTAATTTCTAAAATTTCTGGTGAAAGAATTCGAGATGAGCTGTTTAAAATTATCAAAGATGAAAATAATGCAGAAGGAATACTCCTCGCGAAAGAAACCGGATTGCTTGCGGAAATATTGCCGGAGTTGAGTATCTGTTTTGAAGTAGAACAAAAAAGCCCCAAGCGACATCATATATTTGATGTTGGAACGCACTGTGTGATGAGCATGAAGTATTGTCCCTCGAAAGATACGCTTGTTCTATTTTCTACTCTGCTTCATGACATCGGTAAAGCTAAAGTTGCAGACGTAACTCACGAGGGTGTGAGGACTTTTTACAACCACGAAGTAGTCGGTGCAAGACTAGCTAATCAGATTTCTAAAAGGCTTCACTTTTCCAATAGTGACCACGACAAACTTTTTAAGCTTGTCCGTTGGCATCAATTTAGTGTTAATGAAAATCAGACTGACAAGGCAATAAGGCGATTTATACGCAACGTTGGCCTAGAAAATGTTGAAGATATGATGGATTTGAGAATCGGCGACAGACTTGGTGGAGGTTTGCAACAACCAGAAAGCTGGCGTTTGAAACTTTTTAGAAAAAGACTAAAGGATGTTCTCACAAAACCATTTACTGTTGCGGATTTGAAAGTTGATGGAAATGATGTAATGGAAATTTTAAATATTAAGCCCGGGCTAGAAGTTGGGGAAATTCTGCAAAAATTATTTAAAGAAGTTGAGGAAGATTCGAAGAAAAATGAACGGCAATATTTATTGGGCAGGATAAAAGAATTTAAGGCTTAATCATCTCTTCATAGTCTGGGTAGTATTTGGATATTTCCATGAGATTAAAGCTAGTTAATATGTTTCGGGCGTTTTCTCTGCTCAGCAAAAAATTGACCGATTTTTTAACCATTTCTTCCGGATTAATAGACCTGTTAGTCAAGCGAACATAATCGGTCTCGTCTAATTCTATTGTCAAGTTATATTCCTCTTGGCTGTTTTTGTCTAAGTCTTTAATGTTAATATTAACTTTAAACTGCCATCCTGAAAGTGTCTTTTCTTTTGAAATTATTGTTACCCTTTTTTCTGTCATTTTTCTTTTTTAAAATTCAACGCTAGTGAATTTATGCCCTTCGACACATTCGACAAGTCATTCGACTCTGAGGGACAAGTCCTCAGGACATTCGGCGGTGAGCGCTCAGTCGAACCGCTCAGACTCGAAGAGCTCAGTGCAAGCTTCGCTCAGGATACAAATTCTTTGGCTTGAAATTTAGGGCCAAAGAATTAATACAATATCTCTTACCCGTCTGGGTTGGGCCGTCGTCGAAAAGATGTCCAAGGTGCGACCCACAACTTGCGCAAGTGACTTCCGTACGGACCATACCAAGACTGGTATCCTCTTGAAGTTTAACATTCCCTTTAGCAATAACATCATCAAAACTCGGCCAACCGGTGCGGCTGTCGAACTTTGTTATAGAAGAAAAAAGAGGCGAATCACAAACCACACAAATATACGTTCCTTTTTCTTTGTGATGAGTATACTTACCGCTATTTGGGAGCTCGGTATCTTTGAGAAAACAAATGTTGTATTGTTCGGGGGTCAGCTTCTTCTTTAGAGCCTGAATTGAAGTATTCGTAGACTTTTGCATAGGATCTCCATTTTCTTCCGACTGGCTACTTTATGGAATTTCAGATTGGGCAATATGGCCCTGCCATCAACTATTTCTTCGTCTTACTTGAATCAATATAGTTTATGTTTTAAGCTTTTTCTACCATTTACAAAATTAATTATATTATCACTTATTTGAAGATTTTATTCCAAATGACCAGAAGCGGGGCGGCAATGAAGATTGATGAGTAAGTACCAGATATTATTCCGATTAAAAGGGCAAGAATGAAAATTTTAATGGTTGCGCCTCCGAAAAGTAAAAGTGCAGTTAATACAAATATGGCTGTAATAGATGTATTGAGAGATCTGGCCATCGTTTCCAATAGCGAATTGTTAATGACGGATTCAAAGGCAAGATCCTTATGTTTCTTTAAGTTTTCGCGGATTCTGTCAAAAACTACAATCGTATCGTGAACCGAAAAACCAATTACTGTTAAAAGCGCTGTAATAAATAATGTGTCAACCTCTATATTGAAAAACCTACCCAAAATAGCAAAGATTCCAACAACGATTAAGATATCATGAACTAGGGCAAATATTGTACAAAAGCCAAAAGCAATTGATGAGGTAGGTTGCGGAACCATCCTAAAAGACCAAGTTACATATAGCACTATGGCAATAGTTGCTAAACCAACGGCAAGCAGAGCTTTATATGTTAATTCTTTGGAAATGGCCGGTCCGACTGTTTCGAGCCTTAAATCTTCAATCTTCCCAAATTTCTTAGTTACTTTTTCTCTAATCTGGTTAATTTTATTTTCATCGGTAACTCTCATTCGCACCAAAATTGATTTATCTAAAGTCAAAGACGCAGACGAAACTTCTGCGCCTTCTTGATTTAAAAACTTTTGAAAATCCTGGCTATTTAGCCCATTATCTGCTTCTGAAATTTTGACTTCCCAAAGAGTACCGCCCGAGAAATCGATTCCTAACTTCACGCCAAATACACCGAAAGCAATAATCCCTGGAATTATTAATGCTAGGGAAAGGGCGAAAAACCAGTTTTTGTATTTAATTATGTTCATCTGTATAACTAAAATTTAAAAATGAAAAGTTACAAGTTGTGGGAGCTAATTGTGTTAGCTTTGTATTTATAAAAAGAAGTGGACTATTTTGATTTTTGAATTGCCCATTCTGTGTGGTTTTACTATGAAGGATGAATAATTTTGGTTTTTGTATTTTGACTTTTAAATTAACTTTCATATCTTGCCCACCCAAAACACCCTTAAGAAATTGCGGGTTACCATTATTGCCGAAAACATAGAAATAAGAATTCCAATTGCCAAAGTTAGGGCAAATCCGCGCACAGAACCGGTGCCGAAATTAAAAAGAATTGCAGTTGTAATCAGTGATGAAACATTAGAATCACGAATAGAAGTCCAAGCACGATCAAAACCAATAAAGAAAGCGTCGTGTTTAGGAAGCTTGACGCGTAGCTCTTCTTTTATTCTTTCAAAAATTAAAATATTGGCATCAACTGCCATCCCAATAGATAGTATGAAACCAGCAATACCCGCAAGCGTCAGGGTCACTGGAATAATTTTTAAGACCGCAAAAACTATTAAGGAATAGATAAGTAGGGCAACGACTGCAAAGATACCCAGAATTCGATAGTACGCAATCATAAAAATGGCAACTGAGACAAGCCCAATCGCCGTCGCTATGATACTTTTGTCGATTGAGTCTTGCCCGATAGTTGGACCGACTCTGGTTTGTCTCTCAATTGTTAAAGGGATTGGTAGAGCACCTGCGTTAAGTTGAATAGCTAGATTTTTAGCCTCATCGGCTGTAAATCCTCCAGTTATTTGGGCACTACCGTCGGAAATAATCGATTGAATAATCGGTGGGGGCCAAGAAATCGGTTCATCATCTAAAAACATAGCCATTGGCAACTGTAAATTATCTGTCGTTATTTGTTCGAGTTTTTGTGCTCCTTCTTCGCTAAATTCAAGATTGACAACATAACCTGGATTTTGAATGCTCTGTGTTGCTCGAGCTGGAGCAGCTTGTGCTCTTTTTAAATCTTTACCAGTAAGAGAGATGCTTTCAAAACTTTCGGGCAGAGCCGATATAGTGGCTTCTGGCAGGGCGTCTTTTTTTAATGTACGAAACTCTAAGTGAGCCGTTTTTTTAACTAGCGAGACTGCGCTGTCGACATCCGTAATTCCCGGAATTTCGATAATAAGACGCTGTCCGCTCCCGCTTTTTGCAGTTTGAACCGTACTTTCGGCAACTCCTAAAGAATTGATTCGATTTTCGATCACGTTTTTAGCAGACTCTATGGCTTCCTCCTGGTCTTGAGTTTCTATTCCGGTCATATCCGCAGACATTGTTAGCTGAACTCCTCCAGCTAAATCCAAACCAAGTTTTGGTTCTAAGTCTCTTTGAAAATTCTGTAAGTATATAGTAGGGTGATTTATTTCTCTGCCAAATATTTTGACTTTGGGAATGTCGATATAAATTGCTGCAATAGTTAAAGCAATAATAAACAGCAGAATAAATCTGGGGTTTTTGGGCATGAGTAGATTATTACGTTCTGACGAGTTCTTCTTCGTCTCCGATTAGCATTACTCTGGGTTTCGATAAAATGTTCAATACAAATGGGTCACGACGGGATTTCCTGAATTTGAACTCTTCATCTGTCATTGGAGTGAAGTTTATTTCTCTATTCCTTCGTGCTTCTTCTTCTTTGATAATACTAGAAAGTTCTGGTAAAACAATCGTGCCAACGACAAATAAATCTATTTCATTTTGATTGTAAGGTCTGCCTTTAACAAAAGACCCCGAAAGCATTGCAAAACTAATTTTACCTAGTTTTGCTCGATTCTTAATGATAGAACCTCCCGCACCAACACTTTTATTAACCATAGAAAGAAACTCCGCGAGATAGACGAAATCCCGTTTAACTGAGTAATAACGGCGATTAGCACGCCATTCACTTTGTAAAAAGCCAGTTTTTTCGAGTCGTGCCAATTCTCGCCTGACTGCGTTAATTTCTTCTTCAACACGTCTGACAATTTCTCTGACGTGATAACTTTGTCCTGGAAGTCCTAAGAAAAGTTCAAGTATTTTTACGCGAACTTTAGAAATAAGAATATCAATTAACATATCACCCTTTCAGTTTTTACCCAATTTAAGTCGGGTCCCCTTTTATTTAATTTTTGGGGGCAGTACTTGTTGCAAGATTTTAATAGGTAACTTTGTTTCCCACTGGAATTGTGTGGATCCAGACATGACCACGGTTCAGTTCAATTTCTTCGCCACTTTCATCTAGAAATATGGTTCTGTCGGTTCTCGAATCTTTGGTCCATTTACCTTCTATTACTCCTCCATCTAAAAATATGAGGGCTCGTCCGGTGCCGATTGTACCGTAAAGTAGATGACCATCTGGATGTCCATCATTAGCATTTCTTTCTGTTTGAAATTGAACGATCACGTTTTTGGCAGTTAATTGTTCTTCAGGCTCTGGAACAGGATCAATTTGAGCTACATCTCCATGAAACCTTTTGTATACGTTCGCATTTTTGTCATATTGCCAGGTGACAGTATAGTCTGGGGATTGCGACCAATAAGGAACAATTATTGGTGTTTTGTCTCCCCTATCTTCAAGTAAAGCATCATCTTTAAACTTCCACTCAATAAAATTTTCATCCCAGCGATTTCCTTCCTCATCTTCGGCTCCAAAACCTCTTTCTTCTGCTGCTTCCCACAATTTAGTTGTGGTCGAGTGAACATTATGTGGTGCCAGCTTATCTGTGCCGCGCCAATATGTAGGGAACCCTAGTCCGAATTGATCCATATCTTTGATGTTGTAATCTCTAATTTGCCCAAGCGCATCAGCTGGCCCTGGAGTATTCGCACCTCCAACATGAACGTATGCTGCATCATATTCTGAAACCCAATCTAAAAAGTAGGTACGGGCACTTCTAATCGGGGCAATGTCTCCGATATCCTGGCAATAGTAAATTACCAAGAATCTAGTAATACCGCCTTCTGCGACTGCTTCATAGACAACGTCTGCTCTAGAGAGTCCTGATGTTGGTCTGGCGTCTAGATGATTTTCGACCATGACACCAAGAGGTCTTCTACTTTCCCACTTTTCTTTTCTGCTCTTTGTGTAATAAGCGCCATTAATTGGGCACTCTTTATCTTTTACACCCTCTTCGTTTCCTGACGTGAAATCTGTTAACTTCCCAAAGGGGGTGGAAATATTTATCGGGTGTGAAAGTAGAGTATTAAATACCATAAATGATGTTCCTGCAGATACTAAGTATAAGGCTATAATACCTACTCCGATCTGTATTTTTTTGTTTTTTAAAAAATTAGGTAGGTTCAATTAATATATTTGGTCAGGTACTAGCTTATACCTGCCGGGCAGCTTTATCTACCGCCTCTTTTTCCTCCTTTGACAATTTATGGTGAGGAGCCCCGGCTCCTACGACCTCTTTAGCGTAGATTCTCGTACCGCTCCTGGAATGAAGTGACGAAAGAACAATGCCATTGTTTTTACTGTCCAATAGTGCAATTGTAAAACTTTGGTCACCACCTGACTCTTCAAAAGGATTAAATCTTATAAGAGCATGTTTACTAAAATGACCTAAAGCTAAATCTTTGTGACTTACTAGACCTTTTTTAATCTCGGTAATTTCTTGTGCTTGCAAGTCAACTCTTGAAACTATCCTTTCTAATATCTTACCAAGATCTTTAATGTTTTCGCTTTTTCCAAGTCTTCTGTAGTGTGATATCGCTTTAAAAAGGAAATAACTTAAGATTAAAACCCAAATTGTAAGCCCTATAAGTGCAAAAATAATATATTGATTAATCTTAAGTTCATCCATCCATATATTGGACAAATTTATTACTCCCTTCTTTTACCACCCAATATCCACTTTGTCAACGGTTGACAAAGTGGATATTATGATAATATTAAGCACAGAAATAATGCCATTTAAATCAAAAAAGAAGAAAATTAGAGCTAAAGAGAGAAGAATTACACTTTCCGAGGAAGGTCTGGCTTTGTATAAATCAGGCAACACTATTTATGAAGGGAAAGAAGAAAATCAAAAACCCACGACCGTCAAAAAAACTTTTGAGTCTTCCAAGAATTACACTTTCGTTAGTGGTGAGATTTTAAGAATTTTAGCTCTAGCTTCGCTTATTATAGGACTCCAATTTTTTTTACGCCTAAGCAATATAACTTTTTAAAAAACAGGCGAAATAATCTTAGGTTCAATTGTGCTTGACTCAAACCTACAAGCTATGCTATCGTTGAACCTAGTTGAACCTAATTAGCCTCAAAGCTTAGCGTTCAAAAAGTCAAAACTTCGTGTCTAAAGGAGGTGATTAATAAAAATGACAGAAATGTATTGCGTAAAATGTCGCGCAAAGAGAGAAGACCCAAATGCTCAGAAAGTCACTATGAAAAACGGTAAGCCAGCTTCGAAGGGCAAATGCCCAAATTGTGGCACAACCATGTTTAAAATTGGTGGCTAAGCCCTACAAATCGAAAAAAACCCCGCGGTTAAGTAAATTTAATTTGGGGTTTTTTTCAACACTTAAGGAGAAAGAATAATCAAAGCGGTTCTTTGAAGGGTATAAAGCGTTCTAAGGGATAATTCACCATATTTATAAAGATTTTCATAAAATTCTTCGCTGCTCTCTATTATTTTTTCTTTATCAAATTCCCAAACAATTTTAGTCACTTGATTAGAATTTTCGTCTTTTGTGAAAAGCTCAATTTTGCTGTAGCCAATCTTTTCATTCGAGCCTAGATTCGTATGCTCTAGGTCTTGGCTAGATGCGAGTGCCTGGGCGTCGGAAACAACAGCCGGCATTACTTTTACAAAAAGACTAGCGTCTTGCCCTTGAGGCATTTCAAGGGTAGCAAGTATTTTATTTTTATTTCTATCAAAGGCGGTATCGTGGATAAATGTGACAGTGGTTACTTCCTTCTCGTTGGTTATCATCTCCCAGGTGTAGACAGTTTTCTCAAAACTTCTCAGCGAAGGCGGTATGTCCGGAATTCTAACTATATTTTGAAAATTTTCTTTTAGTTTAGAATTTATATTGTCGGTATTTTGCTTAACTACCTTGAAGCTATTGATGATTGCATAAATGCTAAGGATAATGAGTAATATTAAAATTACCCCAAGCCCAATTAAAATTTTTCCCTTCACGCCAATATTTTAGCACTAAACATATTCTTATTTTATTTTAAGACTATAGTATTTTTTAATATACTTTTCAAGGCCTGGCCTTGATAGTCAAAAGTGGTTTTTAGAGCATTTTTTGGATTTTTTGTTTAGGGATATAGTAATCCGGAACTTTAATCGATAAAACTTTAAAATGGGTTGTTGATCTACGATTTTATTTTAACTTGAATATTTTTCCCCAAATTCGCATGCCAACTTTTTGAGTAACGCTTACCAATAGATCACACTCCTCAAAAATTAAATTCAAGAGTGTTTAATTTTAAAAGAATTAAATCAAATACTTTCTCCCCCTCACACACCTCTATCAGTGCAGCTATATCTTCATTGGATAATTTAGATTGATCGTTGCTTTCGGGATACATTATAGAGTTAGGATTTGCGACGTGACCGATACCAATTGCGTGACCCATTTCGTGAGCTAATATTCTATTTAAATCTTTTCGACTTTCATTAATATAAATTTCAATTCGATTTTCACTACCGATAAATAAACCGCCTTCCGGCTTTTCTGTTAACGTCTCATTAAACGAAGACACCGCTTTATTTACCTGACCGACTTCCACATTGAAACTAGCAACTGATCTATTAAGTTCCCTAGCTAAATTATTTAATCTTTCTGCTTCTTGTTTTAAAATTTTTTGCTCGGCAACTATTTTATTGTACTGCTCTGGTGGCGCTCCACCTTTTTCATTCCACTCTTGAATTGTCTTATTTAAATTATTTAACTTATTTTCAAATTCAGCAGCTTGCTGATCAAAATCCTGGTTTTGCAAATCAAGCGCTGATTCTCTATCTTCTAAAGAACTTTCTAAAGCTCCTATCTCTGAAAGAAAAGATTGACGTTCGTCAAATACCATATTTATTGTAATTTCCCCTGTTTGATCGTATCGGAGGAGTTGAGTCGGGTATGCATTATTCCAATTACTTGCTGCTTCTTCACTTGCTTTGAGTAATTCTTCCTTTGTTATCCCAAAACGTGGATCGACTGTTCCTATTCTGTAAGTTTTAGCCGTTTCACACACAGAAATAATTTTATTTAATTGAATAAACGAAAAGATACTTAATACACCGATACTAATAATGAGAATTAACGACGTAATGAATCGCATCACGGGTGATTAAATGTAGTAATTTTTTGTCGTGAAGATACAGTAAATAATCTTTTACACCAAGCGCAAATTTATTGCCGGCCATCTCCATCATTTGCAAAATAGTCAAATCCGCCTGCTCTACCGCAATTTTATCCAGTAGGGCAATTTGTTTAAAATTTGCGTATTTATCCATTTAAGTAAATCCAATTAGTGTTTCTATAAACTTTCGAGTGCCGTAACAATGCCAATTATAAACAAAATGAAAGCGAGTCTTAATATCCATTTTTCGAATTTACCAATTTGGCGATTTTTGGATTCCCAAAATCTGAAAGGTGTTGCTAATGCATTCGGGTTCTTTTAATGAAACTCTTTTCATCAACAAACCAGGTAACAAGATCCAAGGCTGCAATAAAGAGTGTGAGCCCAAAATAGATGACTATAGTTTGGATATTCTGTGAATCTAAGTTTTCAGCTGAAGCTAGTGTATAAAGCAAAAATAAGGAAGCTGGCCAGATAATCAACACACCAAGAAACGATAAGAGATCAGATAACATTCGCCAAATTTTTCGTCTGTAAAAAAAAGTTCCTAGTCCATTTATTAAAGCAACAATCATCGCGAAAACAAGAATTGCCTGATAAACATGCAGAGATGCCGGCCAGCCGGAACCGAAAAACGGATCAAGATCCACTATGAGCTTGGGCAAACGGAGAAAATCCCAAAAATTTGTCGTTTTAATATGTAAAATTACTACAATTGTAATACCTGCTAAAAAAATAATTAAATGAAGAAATTGCAGAATTTTTAATTTCATTTTCATTATTTATATTAGTCTATCAGTCTTTAGGTAGTATTAAAATATCGATTGAGGCTTTTGTGATATTCATCTTATAATTAAGCTAGTGGGTTACATCAAAAATTATGAGGCACTGGCAACGAGTACCGAGCGAAAAATCGTCTTAGATCTTATCGAAGCTGCCGTGGCTTCGATACAACCGGAACTCATTTTGCGCAAAAATTTTTCACTACAAAATAAAACATTAACGATTCAAGATAAAGTACTAAATATAGATGAGTATGAACGCATTTTTTTAATCGGCTTTGGCAAAGGTTCAGCCAAAATTGCTTCGATAATTGAAAAGGTCCTTGGCGATTTACTTACCAAAGGTTATGTAATTGACGTAACGAGCGAAAATTTTTCAAAAATAGACTTTACGCTTGGCACTCATCCACTTCCCTCGCAAGCAAATATCGATTTTACCAAAAACGTTGTTGATAAGCTCTCAAATCTATCAGAAAAAGATTTAGTACTAATTGTGACTTGCGGCGGGGGTTCTGTAATGTTTGAAAAACCCTACAGCCTGACTTTGGATCGAATGATTGAAGTTAATAGGGCTCTGCTTCACTCAGGGGCAGACATTCATGAAATGAACGCTGTCAGGAAACACCTGGACATAGTCAAAGGGGGCGATTTTGCCAAGATTGTCTATCCCGCAACAGTGTTTAACATGATTTTTTCCGATGTGCCAGGCAATGATCTTTCAGTCATTGCCTCGGGACCAACAGTTAAGGATAAAACTACGGTTGAGGACACGCTTAATGTTTTAAAAAAATACCACATCGAGGAAAAATTGAAACTCTTGCCGACCGATTTTATCGAATTCCCAAAAGATGAAAAATATTTTGAAAAAGTCCAAAATATTTTGATGCTCAGTAATTTAACAGCCCTTGAAGCTATGAAACAAAAAGCTATCGACTTGCATAACACTGCCAAGATTTTTTCTGATGAATTCCAGGCAGATGCGGGCGAAGCCGGCAAAAAGCTGATTGGCGAGGCTCCCCCACACTCAGTTCTTTTGACAGGCGGTGAAACGTCGCTTAAGGTAACGGGAAGCGGTAAAGGCGGCAGGAATCAGCATTTAGTTTTGGCGGCATTACCATACATTTCCAGTGGAACGGTTATCGCCTCTTTTGATTCTGATGGTTGGGATAATACTCCAGCCTGTGGAGCGATTGCTGACTTTCAAACTGCCGAGAAGGCCAAGAGTCGTAATCTGGATTTCAAAAAGTATCTTGGCGACAACGACAGTTTTGCTTTTTTTAAGGCTGTCGGCGATGCTATACTGACAGATAGACTACCGACAAACGTCTCAGACATTATGATCGTATTCAAAAAATAATGAGTGAACTTCACGAAGAAAAACTTCGGGAACTTGAAGAGAAAGCTATCGAAATTAGACAGCTAATAATTAAGACTTTACTTGAAGCGGGTTCTGGGCATAGCGCAGGACCTTTGGGAATGACTGATATTTTCTGCGCCTTTTACTTCCATATATTAAACCACGATCCTAAAAAACCCGACTGGCCCGAACGTGACCGATTGGTTCTTTCTAATGGTCACATTTGCCCGGTCCAATATGTGACTATGGCGCTTGCCGGTTACTTTCCAATTGAAGAGTTGAAAACTTTGAGGAAAATAGATTCGCGTTTGCAGGGGCATCCACACAGAACAGCTCTGCCAGGCTTAGAGACAACAAGCGGCCCATTGGGTGAGGGCATTTCGCAAGCGATCGGTATGGCTCTTGCTGCTAAATTGGATAAAAAGGATTATAGAATATACGTTCTAACTTCCGATGGAGAACACCAGGAAGGCAATACCTGGGAAGCTGCAATGTTTGCCGGCAAAAATAAAATTGATAATTTAGTCCAGGTAATGGATAGAAATAATATCCAGATTGATGGTTTTACCGAAAATGTAATGCCCCTTGAGCCACTTCGCGAAAAATATCTGGCTTTTAACTGGGAAGTAATTGATATTGATGGCAACAATATTCGTGAATTTGTGGAGGCTGTTGGAAAAGCGCAGGCAATTCACGAGAAGCCGACAATTATAATTGCACACACAACACCAGGTAAAGGGGTAAGTTTTATGGAAAACGACTATAAATGGCACGGGTCACCTCCGAATGAAGAGGAAGCTAAAACGGCCCTACATGAGCTTAGAACACTTCAAGGAAAAATCGTCAGTGAACACGAGTGATGCTTAATCCTGCCTTAAAATTAAACCAGAAGATTTTCGATAAAAATGTTGAAGTTGTACCAACTCGCAAGGGTTACGGTGATGCTTTGGAAAAACTCGGCGAGGTGAATCCAAATATTGTTGTTTTGTGCGCTGATTTGACTGATTCGACCCAATGCGCAAAGTTTGCCGAAAAATTTCCTGAAAGGTTCATTGAATGCGGGGTTGCAGAACAAAACATGGCAGCAATTGCAGCTGGTCTTGGTGTGAGCGGGAAGATTCCTTTTATTTCATCTTATGCAACATTTTCTCCGGGCAAAAACTGGGAAACAATTAGAACTACGATTGTTTACAACCAATCAAACGTAAAAATCGCCGGTCATCACAGCGGCATTGTAACTGGGCCAGACGGAGCAACTCATCAAGCAACTGAGGATATTGCAAGTGTTAGAGCTTGGCCCTTGATTAAAATTGTTATTCCTTGTGACAGCAATGAAGCATTTCGAGCAACTGAAGCATCTGTAGATATCGAAGGCCCTATCTATTTAAGATTCACTAGAGATAAAACTCCGGTAATTACAACAGATAAAACTCCTTTCGATATAAATCACGCTCAAATATATTGGCTGGGCAAAAATCCTCAAGCTACCATATTTGGGACAGGCCATCTACTCTACTACGCGCTAGTTGCTGCTAGTGAACTTGAAAGGGAAAAAATCGACGTTGATGTAGTTAATGTAGCTACAATAAAACCCATTGATGAGGTGACCATTGTCAGTTCTGCTGAAAAAAGTGGCGCTGTGGTAACTGTCGAGGATCATCAGATAACCGGAGGTCTTGGAAGTGCAATTGCCGAAGTATTAAGCCGAAATAAACCACTGCCGATGGAATACATTGGCTTGCAGGATACATTTGCAGAATCAGGCAAACCGGCAGAGTTAATTAAAAAATATAAAATGGATGATGAAGCAATTATCGAAGCCGTTAAAAAAGTGATTAAAAGGAAATGAGCGATTTAGTCAGTGACTTAAAAAAAATAGTTAAAGGTGATGTGGAAAATGATGACGAAACACTTAGAACATTTAGTCACGATGCAAGCATTTTTGATGTTAAACCCAAAGTCGTAGTTTTCCCCAAAAACGTAAGTGACGTTGAAGCATTGGTAAAATACGTTGCGGAAAATAAGAAAAAAGATTCTTCGCTTTCTTTAACGGGAAGATCGGCCGGAACTGACATGGGCGGCGGGCCATTGAATGAATCAATTATTGTAAATTTCCAAAAATATTTTACCCATATTAAATCCATAAAGGATAAAGTAGGGACCGTGGAACCGGGTGTATTTTATCGGGATTTTGAAGTTGAAACTCTAAAACAAAACCTTATTTTTCCATCTTACCCCGCTTCACGCGGTATATGTGCCATGGGTGGGATACTCAATAATAATTCCGGAGGAGAAAAATCCCTGCAATATGGGACAACGGAAAAATATATCAGGAGAGTTAAGGTCGTATTGAGCGATGGAAAAACTTACGAATTTAAATCTCTAAATGAAGCTGGATTAAATATGAAAATGAAAAAAAATGATTTTGAAGGAGAAATATACAAAAAAATGTACAAACTAATAACAACTAATTATGAAGATATAACGCGCGCAAAACCAGATGTCACTAAAAATTCCGCAGGGTATTTTCTCTGGAATATTTTAGATCGCGAAAAAAAGACATTTGATCTTACGCAGCTTTGGACAGGAGCCCAGGGAACGCTGGGCTTGCTTCTGGAAGGAGATTTGGAACTTGTGCCGGTTCACAAACATAGAGGAATGCTGATTATTTATTTAAGAGATATGGCTAATCTTGGACAAATTGTTAATGAAGTATTAACTTTGAAACCTGAAAGTTTCGAATCTTATGATGATAATACGCTCAAGCTTGCGCTTAAATATTTCCCTGAATTTACAAAACAACTTGGCCCTATAGGAATGATTCAGGCGGGAATTGCATTTTTACCAGCGTTCATTTCAATGTTTACCGGCCGGAACTTGCCCAAACTTGTTTTGCAAGTAGATTTTACCAGTGATAGTCGGGAAGAAGTCAATAAAAAATTAGATACCCTGCGGAAAAAGTTAAAACCGCTTCATCCTTTCACTCAAATAGCAGAAGAGGGCCAAGAAAAAAAATATTGGCTTGTTCGTCGAGAAAGCTTTAATCTACTGCGAAAAAAAATAAGAAACAAACACACTGTACCTTTTATAGATGATTTTGTAATTAAGCCGGAATTTATATCAGAAGTTATTCCTCAGGTAACTAATATTTTGAAAAAGCATCCGGAATTTATTTTTACCGTAGCAGCTCACGTGGGCAATGGAAATTTTCATATAATTCCACTCGCTGATATAAAAAACGACAATGTAAGGCGCGCTATTCCAGAAATTGCTAATCAAGTATATAAAATTATTGCAAAATATAAAGGTTCAATAACAGGTGAACACAATGACGGGATAATCAGAACTCCTTATTTAAGACAGATGTATGGAGCAAAGATTTATTCTTTGTTTGAGCAGACTAAAAAAATCTTTGACCCAGAAAATATTTTTAATCCCGGGAAAAAAGTAGGTGGAAGCCTAGATTACGCAATGAAACATATAAGGACCGAGTGGTAAAATAGATACGTGGACGTATTTGTAAAGCTATTTAATTTATCCTTTTGGGAAAAATTTGCTGATTTTCATGGACTTCTTTCCATGCTTTCGCTGATATTATTTGGCTCGGGAATAATCTTATATTTTGTAGTTAGAAAGAGCAATAACTTTTTCTCCTGGTTTAAAAATATTTTATTAACTTTATTTATTGACTTGGTTCTTTTAGATACCGCAGGCTTGACTGTTTATATACCCTATCGAGCAGAAGGTGGACCCCGAACAATACTCAAGGCATCTGAGGCCACTGCTTGGTATCATACCGTCATATTTGAACATAAAGAGTTCTTGGCATTCGCCCCTCCACTGATAATTTTGACTGTATATCTGGTTGCTAAAACTTTGGGATCGAATTTTAACGATGATTCAAATTCTAAATTACGTAAGGCTGTCTTATTTGGATTAATTGCGAGTTTAGTTTTCGTATTAATCGTTGCCGCCGAAGCTGTTTTGGTTACCAAAACAGCACCTGTGAGGTAATAAATGGAAGAAGGTTACAAGGCAAATAAATATTTAATATCCGCTTCAATTACGTTACTTTTATTTGCATTCATAAATATCTTTAAAACTGCACTCCCCGCTTTTAGTGCTATGTTAAATTTTTTTCCTCCGGTGGGACCACTTCTTGGAGTTTATTTACTTTCTATTATTATATTTTTATTTTCTCTGGGAATCTTTTCAACTGTAAAAATTAAGAATCAATCTTTCGCCTTTTGGTTTTTTGTAGTTTCGACTATTGCTTTTTTACTATTGGTATTTCCACCGATTTTTGAACCAATCGCCCATTTTCTGGGAAAGTAATCAAGCTTATCTGATATTTAAATAGATTCCCACGGCCTGAAGACCGTGGTTCTCTCTTCCTCGCTCATGATTCGCTTCAGCTCCGGCTTGAAAGCCGGAGTTTTCTCGCTCAGAATAAAATTGCTACTTATTGATATTGGTTTAAAAAACCGGATTCAGAGAATAGATCATGTAAAAACCGAGTAACATCAGAAATGATCCAATTCCTAACCTCATTAGTCCCCTATGCTCCGTTCTCCAAGCCTCTAGCTTTTCGGAAGAAGTTCCGAAATAAGTAAACCCGATAATAACAAAAAGTGGGATGATGAAAATAAAATTGTAAAGCAGGAGTAGTGGAACTGCCTCTGCAAATGCTCCTTTTGAAAGAAGACCCAGCACTGCCAGGTATGGAGCACCGGTACACGGAAGTTCTACAAGTACAACGAAGACACCAAGTAAAGCAGTAGTTAATATTAAAAGTACCGGATTGTTCCGCTCCAGCTTTTCTATCTTACTGGTGTAATACTTAATCCTGTCCCCTCCGCCTGGGATGATTTGCAGCGAAAAACCCTTACCGTACCAGAAGTAATCTTTGATCTCAAAGAGACCGGCGGCAATAGCAATTAAAGCCGCAATCCAATAAAAAGTAGTGGCAAAACCGGTGCTTATGGCAATTTTTAGAATCCCAAACCCTAACAATAGGTATGTGATATAAACAACGGCTGAATAAAGAAGGCCAAAAACCAGCATTTTTTTGGGACTTTTGAACATCCTGGTCATAAAGGCAATTAAGAAGATAAGGACACCAAATACGCAGGGGTTAATGCTGTCGACAACAGCTGCTGCTATTACAATAGGTAGCGTTAATTCTTCACCAAACATTTATTCCTCTAAAGTTTCTCTCGGCACTTGTGCAAAATCTGCCAATTTTTCCAATGATTGCAGCCCAACAACTCTTTTTACTTCTACGCCGTCAGCTTCAATTATAAATGTTGGCGTATGGTCTATCTTTTTTTCTAAACATAATTCTACTTGGGGGTTTATGCCTTCGGGATGGCACTCTATTTGATTTAATTTAGTATATGCTTCACCCAAAAGCGCTTCCTGGCGTTTACAGTTAGTGCATTTAACGGATTTGTAATAAACTACTCCCTTTTCGTTTAATGCTTCGACGAAAGGGGTGTGGTCTTTAGTTGTGGTTTTTGCATTTTGTGCAAAATATGTAACCCCGGCAGCTACAAATCCTGCAAGTACAATAGGGATCGCCATCCTAAATACAATACTTGCTTTTTGTTTCATAGCGACAAAAGATGTCACCAGAATTGCCAGCATTAATAATTTCGAAGTTTCACAAAGTATGCAGAATGCTTTAATAACAAAAGCTTCAACTGCGGTTAAATAATATGAGGGTATGAGGACGAAGAGAGTCAGAAAAAATATTGCCTGGAAAACACCATTTCCTTTACCGAATAAAGTTAATAATAGTGTGAGCGCAAAATAACCTAAACCCAGAATAGAAACCGGAAGTCCAAAGATTTCCGAATACAAACTGGTTGTAACAACATCGCAGGAAACTGTTTCTGAAAGATCACAGAAAGACTTTACATTGGCAAAATGGATATATGTAAGATATGCCATTATGCCCAGGCCGATTAGCGATAGTAAGCCAATGATTATACGGGGCAATGTAATTTTGGCGTTTTTGGACTTAGTTTTGGAGTTCATTTAAGTAAAAATAATTTTTTAGCAGAACTCACATCCTTTGGCTTTTTTCTTGGCTTTTTTATTAACTTTTATTTTTTTGGGGATTTTTTTCTTTCCTTTCCCTTTTTTACTTACCAGTCCAAATATTGCCATACTTTTAGCTTAATCTTAGTTCAATTTAATTGTCAATTAGTTTGTGAACAAAACAGTTAGGGCGTATATTTAAATTAATGGAAAAAGCTGCCCAGAATGCTTACTGCAAAACTAAGGAACAAATTTTAAGTTCATTAGATTCTCAAGAACAAGGAATAAGTGAAGACGAGGCAAAATCACGCCTAACGAAATTCGGGAAAAACGTAATAACCACAAAGAAGAAAATTTCCGTACTGTCTATATATTTGAATCAATTTAAAAACAGCTTGATTCTTATATTGATAGGGGCAGTTTTCTTAATTCTTTTCATATATTATTTCGGTCAAAAAGAAACTTCAGATCTAATCGAAGCAGGATTAATTTTGGCAATAATCTTCATGATTACCGCTTTGGGATTTATTCAAGAATTCAAGGCGGAAAAATCTATTGAGGCTTTAAAGAAATTATTAGCGTTTAAGGCAAAAGTTCGAAGAGACGGCATTGAAAAAGAAATTGATGTAGTAGGTCTTGTACCTGGAGATATTGTTGTTTTGGAAGAAGGAATTAAGGTTCCTGCAGATATCAGATTGTTAGAAGTTTATAGCTTGCAAGTAAATGAGGCCTCTCTAACCGGTGAGTCTGGTTCGGTTTCGAAAAACAATGAAGTAATAAGTGGGAACAAACAAATAAATGATCAAAAAAATATGGTTTTCAGTGGCACATCGATTGCATCAGGACGAGGAATAGGAATTGTTATAGATACCGGAGATACAACTGAACTGGGAAAAATTGCTGAGGGAGTTGCGCAGTCTGAAGAAACAAAAACGCCAATTCAGGAAAAATTAGACAAAATCGGCAAATCGATTGGATATGTGGTACTTGCGATAAGTTTTTTGGTATTTATTTTTGTAGTCTTTTTTGCAAATGATTTTACTTCATTGCCGCTAATTGATCGTGTAGTCCAATCTTTTGTAGTCGCGGTTGCTCTGGCTGTAGCAGCTATCCCTGAGGGTTTACCGGCAGTAGTTACTATCTCACTCGCTTTGGGAACCAGAAGAATGTTAAAGAAAAACGCTTTGGTTCGCAAACTTAATAGTGTTGAAACACTTGGTTCAACAGACGTTATTTGCAGTGATAAAACCGGAACGTTAACAAAAGGTGAAATGACAGTAAGAGAAATATACTTTGACGGAAAATTTTATACACTCTCAGGGGCAGGTTACGAAAAGGTAGGAAAATTTTCTGTCGATAAAAAAGACGTCCATCCTGAAGATTTGTCGTTAATACTGAGAACTGGTCTTGAATGTAACAATGCAACTGTAGCCAATAATAAAGTGGCCGGGGATCCGACAGAAGCGGCATTAATCGTAAGTGCAAATAAAGCAGGTTTTAATTCAAAACTTACCAGAATTTTAGAAATACCTTTTTCGTCTGAGAGAAAAATGATGTCTGTTGTTATTCGCGACGGGCAAAAATATATCGTTTATACAAAAGGTGCACCAAAAGATGTTTTAAGTAAATGTTCCGACATAATTAAAAATGGAAAGGCTGAAAAATTAACGAGCGCAAGTGAACAAGAGATTGTGAACAGCACACTCGCAATGTCACAAAAAGCACTTCGAACCCTTGGTTTTGCATATAAGGAAATTTCCAAAGATCAATTTGAAAAACTAAAAAAGAATCTGGATAAATTAGAGAGCGCTTTAACATTTATTGGCTTGCAGGGAATGATTGACCCGCCAAGGGTAGAAATTAAACCTTTAATCGAAAGCTGTAATGAGTCGGGTATCCGTGTAATTATGATCACGGGAGATCACGCGGAAACTGCAAAAGCAGTCGCTGCGGAAATTGGAATTATAGGCAATGCTTTAACAGGTGAAGAATTGGATAACTTAAGTGACAAGGATTTTCAAAAAGCTGTTGAAAGTGTAAATATTTATGCTAGGGTTGACCCTAACTTTAAGAAACGGATAGTAGATGTTTTGGAAAAAAATAAACATGTGGTTGCGATGACCGGAGACGGCGTAAACGATGCACCTGCGCTTAAGAAAGCGGATATTGGAATTGCAATGGGAATAACCGGCACCGACGTAGCCAAAGAAGCGAGCGACATGGTTCTATTAAATGACAACTTTAGTACTATTATTTATGCGATAGAGGAAGGTCGCGGTATTTTCCACAATATTCGAAAATTTGTCACCTACTTACTTTCCTGCAACATTGGAGAAGTTTTAGTTGTCCTTTTTGGAATAGTAATTTTCCAAAAATTAGTTTTATCTGCAACTATGCTTTTGTGGATTAATGTTATCACCGACGGTATTCCTGCCATTGCTTTAGGTCTGGACCCTGCGGAAAAGGGGATACTTAAGAAAAAAGCAAAACTATTTCAAACAGAAATAATAGAAAAAAGAATTTGGATAGATATGATTATTTTTGGAGTAATGCTAACTGTAGCAGTACTGGGAATATATTTGATTGAGCTAGATAAAGGTGTGGAAACAGCGAAAGGTATAGCGTTTACTTCGATCGTATTTTTTGAGTTGATTTATCTTTTTATTATTAGATCGCGATATAAAATTTCTTTATTTTCGAATCCCGGTTTGTTGTGGGCGGTAGTTGCTGCTGTATTGTTACAATTAATTATCGTTTACGTCCCGTTTTTTGCAAAGCTTTTCGAGATTAAAGGTGTTGCTATTTTCGATTGGTTTTATGTTTTAGTATTTTCTGTGCTTATTTGGGCAGCGTTTAGTCTATCTCAAGCATTTTTGGACAGAATAAACTTTATGTCTAAGGGGACAATTCCTGATTTATAGTGGTAATCTGGATAATATGGAACCTGCTTACTCAAACCTGGATGTAATAATTACTGATCTTTCAGTCAAGGCGGTATTAATTTCGGCAATAATTCTCATAATTCTTTCGGTTATCTCGATAAAATTAAAAAATGCTGGTTTGGGAATTAAAAAACTGCTCTTTCTAAGCTTTGTAGCAATAACTATTAGTTGTACATTGTTTCTGGCTGGATCGACCATTTATTTAAATACAGTTTCAATTAGCGGTGGGCCTGTACATCATCATGCTGACTACGAAATTTGGAGGTGCGGCGAGGAAGTTGAGTTAAAAGATCCTCAAGGGCTTTCCAATAAAATTGGCACCCCCACATTGCATGAGCATAACGATAAAAGAATTCATTTGGAAGGTGTAATCGTCAAACCACTAGATGCAAGTCTAGGCAACTTCTTCAGGGTTGTTGGTGGTAGTTTTGAAAATGACCGGCTAACTTTCCCTGGAAACTCAGAGGAAATAGTTCTTGAAAGTGGAGACGATTGCTTGGATGTTGAAAACACTCAACTACAAGTATTTCTTTACAAGGTAGAAGGTGACTTTTTTGCTCAAACAAAGCTAGAAAATCCTAGAGATCACATAATCACCGCTGATCAAAATGTACCGCCTGGAGATTGCATAATAATCGAACTCGATGCCCCAAAACAAAAAACAGAGTATTTGTGTAGAAGCTTCAAAGTAGCGGTTGATACAGGAGATTTAAAGGAGTTTAAAAACTAAAAGATGCAATTTATTAAGAAATAAATGGGGATTGATTTACCAACACTTTCGGTGGTAATTCTTAGTGCTGCTATTGATTCGATTAATCCCTGCGCCATCGGCGTTTTAATTTTAATGGTTTCAGTTGTCTTGAGCGGAAAAGGTTCTATGTGGCGGCTTTTAAAGTTGGGCGGGCTATATATATTCGCAATATTTTTAACATACCTTACAGCGGGTCTTGGTTTAATTTACTTTTTTGCCAGTGTTCCGCTCTATATTGCCGAATACTTGGCGCTGATAATCGGTTCAATTGTCATAATAGCCGGTCTTTTAGAAATTAAGGATTTCTTTTGGTACGGCAGGGGATTTTCACTTCAAATCCCCCATTACTTTGGTGAGAAAATAAAAAAATTTAGTAAGAATGTTACAGTTCCCGGCGTTATATTTCTTGGAATGTTTATTGCTGCAGTTGAACTTCCATGCACAGGAGCGCCTTATTTGGCAATCATTACGCTACTTTCACTTAACTTTAATTTAACAGCATTTCTAATGCTGGTTCTTTATAACATCGTATTTGTTTTGCCACTTGTTGTTATATTGCTGATGGTTACCGCGGGAACAAAGATTCAAAAAGTACACGCTTTCAAAGAAGCCGGTAAGGGTTATATGCGTTTTGCAATAGGCTTAATGTTAATAGGCCTTGGCTGGCTTTTGATTTTGATCGCCAATGGAACAATTAATTTTGGTTAATTTTTACTTATGAGGATTAGAAAACACGGTTTCGATTATAACCTGATCGTTATCGGTAGCGGTGCCGGTGGAAGCGTAGGGGCGCATTATGCCCATTCGCTAGGCAAAAAAGTTGCGATTTTTGAGAAAGCAGAGATTGGCGGGGAGTGTCCAAATTGGGCTTGTGTTCCAACAAAAGCAATGCTTTATGCTGCCAAAGTTTATCAGATGTCGAAAAACAGCGAACAATTTGGTGTTAGTGTTGGCGAGCCAAAGGTTAATTGGGATAATGTAAGGAAATGGAGAGACTTGGTAGTTTCTAGAACCGGAGCTTCGCACGGCGAGGAAGTTTTCAAAAAAGAAGGTTTACATTTAATAAAGGGCAAAGCAAAATTTGTTTCAAGTCATGAAGTTGAATCAGGTGGAAAAGTGTACAGCGCAGATAAATTCATAATAGCAACCGGTACAATTGTAGCTATTCCACCTATTACCGGACTTGAGAAAAGTGGGTATTTTACATTTCATGAGGCGGGAGAACTAGAAAAACTTCCAAAATCGGTATTTATTTTAGGGGGTGGGCCGGTGGGTTGTGAGTTTGCTCAAATTTTTTCAACTTTCGGCTCAAAAGTGATAATTGCTGATAGTTTGGACAAGATTTTGTTTCGGGAGGATTCAGAAGTTAGCAACCTTGTCCGGGCGCTCTTCGAAAATCAGGGAATAGAAGTATTAACCGGTATCAAAGTTTTAGAAGTTGAAAAAGAAGAGAGAAATAAAATTGTTCACTGGGAGAAAAATGGCAAGAATCGTAGTGACAAAGTTGAGCAGATTTTGATTGCTACCGGCAAGCGTCCAGTTTTGGATTTTGCGCCGGAAAAAGCTGGTATAAAAATTGAAAACGGAAGGCTTGTTGTGAATAAATATCTACAAACTACCGCACCACATATTTTTGCTGCAGGCGACATTGTCGGCCCATATCAATTTACTCATACTGGAGAATATCAATCCTATATTGCCGCATCGAACGCTTTTACTTACCGCAAAACCAAACCCGATTATTCCGTGGTACCAAGATGTGTCTTTGTTGATCCGGAAGTAGCATCTGTGGGTATTTCGGAATCAGAAGCCAAAGAAAATAATATTAAATATAAAGTTGGGATAAGTGCAACAGCCCAAATCGGCCGCGCAAATACTTCGAATGAATTTGATGGTTTTGTAAAAGTTATAACCAACAGAAAAGAAACTATTATAGGGGCTTCAATTGTCGCACCACGCGCTGGAGAAATGATTCATGAATTGGCGCTCGCTGTAAAGTTAAAAGCAAAAGCCAAAGATGTTGCCGAAATGATTCACGCCTACCCTACTTTTTCCGAGGCTATAAAATTCGCCTGCAGTTCACTAGAGAGCAGGTAACTACTTAATCTTATTGAAATCGCCGTTCAAAATTACCGGTTTCACTGCTTTTATTTCTGTTTTGTAATAAGGAATGTCTGGGATTGGATTTAAGAGGAATATCTTTTGGTTCAAAACATGGGCAAAACCAATTTCCATTAAGGTGTTACCGCCAATGTAGTTTTTAATTTCTCCTTTATCATAATTTGCAACTAAAACCGCGTCTGTTCCTTGCATTATCTTCCAGAATTCCCTGATCGCGTCAAGATTATTCTTTTGATGTAATTTCATCTTTTCTTTTTCTTCATCGGACTTTCCAACCATAGCCTCTGCGAATTTTGAAACAAAGACAATATGCCCCTTTTCTTCAAGCTTGGCTTTTAGCTCAAGCATCTTCTCCGCATTCTGCATACTACTTATAATTCCAATCTTCATAGAAATCTGTTGAGTTCAATCTGAGAGTATGAATCAACTATAAAATCTGCACCCTTTAATCTTTTCCTATCGGTACTAGTAGTTAGTGCAATACATTTCATACCAGCTCTTTTAGCAGCCTCGATGCCATTCGGTGAGTCTTCTAATATAAGACATTCTTCCGGTTTAGTTTTTATTTTGTCTGCAACAAACAGAAAAATATCTGGATTAGGTTTGGAAGTAAATCCAATGTCGGCTATGGAATAAACGTGGTTGTTAAAGAGATTTGAAATGCCAAGTTTATTATCGATAATTTCTAAAAATCGTCTCTCGATTGAGGTAGCTACACCTGTGCTATACAGCTTTTTTACTTTATTAAAAAAACATTTGAAACCGGGAATGAAATTCGTAGTCGGATACAGATTTATGATTATGTCTCGTCTTTCTTGCACTAGATCTTCCACTTCTCCCCGTAAATCATAGATTCCTTGTAGTATCTTGACTCCTTCGTGTAAGTTTTTGCCCATAAGAAGGGGCTTAATTCGCTTACTGTCGTACTTTATCCCGTGATTTTTGAGAAACTTTGTATCGCTTTTGTCCCAATGTCTTTCGCTATCTACAATAACTCCTTCTAAATCGAAAATTACGGCCTTAATCATTTAAATCAGCAATTATCTTAATCGCTTCTTTTAAATCGTTAATTAAATAATCGGGTTTGGATGCTTTTATCCTTGGTGTTGAATAATGACCATGAGTAATGGCAATACTGGCAGAGCCAATGTTTTTGGCAATTTCTACTTCTTCGGACGAGTCGCCAATAATTAAAACTTCGTTTGGATTTAATTTTTTCGTTCTTATATACTCAGCCAGTTTTCCCTGTTTGTTTCTGCCTTTAAGTGCCTCGTCGAGTTGACTATTGGCAATAACTTTATCGATATATTTTGCAATACTTAACCTTTCAATCTGTTCTTCAATCCCTTTTACTATGTGATTGCTAAATATTACTGAAGAAATATTTAGCTCTGAAAGCCAATGTAGTAACAGTTTTGAATTGGCTCTTGATCTGATTGTTGATGCCCGAAGTTCATAATACTTATGAAATATTTCGGCATTCTTTTTGGAATTTTTGAGAACTTTTGCTCTCGGCAATCCGATGCTTTCGTAAAAATCGATAACCGGTACAACAAATTTTTCTCGATAAATTGCTAAATTGATTGGTTTTCCACCCACGGCTTTTATGAAATGATTGCAAGCATCACAAACAGCTTGAGCATCGGCAAAAAGTGTGCCGTTCCAGTCAAAAGCAACAAGTTTAATCATTTCTTTTTATTTTGCTGGTATTTTTGCAAGGCCAGGAGAAACCAAGCTCCGGAAATAACAACGGAGGCAATAGTGCTAAACCATAATTTTAATGTAAGGTAAGAAAGCGCAAACGTAATTAAAATTACCCCAGTTATCAGGGATGTTGAAAGAGCAGGTTTGCTTTTGCCTTTAATTGTAGGAATTAGGGCAATTACGAAAATTACTTGACCTAATGTAAAAACATAATCTTGCTACTGCATGGTTAATATTTATAGTACTGATTGTACAATCTTTAAAAATACCTTGGCGTTTTCTGCTGCCTTTTCTTCTCCGGCAAAGTGGCCCATATGATCGTACGTTATTAGCTGTGCTCCTAACTCCTTGGCAATTCGTTGTCCTTGACTATAATCGATTGAATCATCGTCTTTTGAGTGCACAACTATAAATTGATTTGCAAGTTTTTTTACCTTTTCTATGTCAATTGCATAATCGAAAAAATCGGGATAGTATTCGTCCCTTCTGCCTCTATTGAGTTTACAGTCATTATTAAAAGAAGCAATGAGTATAACTGTATCAACTTTTTTACCGAATTTGTCTAAATACAATAAAGCTGCTCTAGTCCCTAAACTGTGTCCAACTAGGACTACTGGGTATTTTGAATTTTTAACTTCCCTATTTATTATTTCCAACCACTGTTTGATGTGAGGATATTCACCGCCAGGCAAAGCAGGGATTGAACAAGACACACCAGCTTTTTTAAGTTCTTGAGCAATAATCTGATACTTTTTCTTATTGGGTGAAGATGTATATCCGTGGATAAAGATAACCTGTTTCATGCAATAATTATATTATAGTTAAAGGTTTAACTTTCTACTTCTGGTCTGTATTGGAGTGTTTCCGCCCTTCGACTTCGTCGAGTCAGACTCGACTTGGTTTGATGTCCTTCCGAGGCGAGGCCTTATTGACCGAAATGTGTATAATGTATTTATGCCAGACGTAATTCAAACTAATCCAAAAGTTTTGGGGGGACAACCCGTTATCAAAGGAACAAGAATTCCTATAGCTCGTATTGTTGCTCTTTTTATTCAGGGGTATAAAATTAAAGACTTTAAACAAGACTATCCATATCTTGATTTAACAAAAAAAGATCTGCAGGAAATTTACAGCTACTACTCGACAAAAGTTGCCTAAAAGATCCCCCCGAAAACCCGCAAGATTTTATTCCGAGCAAAAAAACTCCAGTATTCATGCCGGAGATGAAGCGAATTTTGAACGAGGAGGAGAGAACTCCGGCCTTTAGGCCGAAGGAATCTATTGGTAAGGCAATTAAATTAAAATAAGTTGCGGCAATCTACTCGAGAACCGTTCCTAACTTCTAACTTCCTAAAAAAAGAGTGTGTCAAGTTTTCTGATCTTAAGCGTAGTCGAAAGGCTAGTTCACATTGAAGGTGGTATTTTGGTATTTTAAACTCTAGACTCACCACCGGACGTCCTAATGGCGGTATGTTTGTGTTGTGCGGCGTTTTACATCTACGACGATAACTTCTTTTAGTTGCTCATCAATAAAATAGAAGACCCTATAATCTCCAATCCGTATTCTATAAAGAGGTGGCATTCTGGCGGCAATTTTATCGTAGCCTCTGGGTTTGGGATTATCCCTTAATGCAGCCAGTTTTTTTAGGATCAATGATTGATATTCTTTTGGTAATTTACGTAAAGCTTTTTGGGCCCTGGGTGAATAGGCAAGACTATACATTCACTCTGAGCTTTTTGACTAACTCATCATGGGGAATACCCTTACCCTTTTTAACAACAGCCAATTCTTTATATAAAGAATCAATGTAACCAGGCTGAATTATATCCTCCTGGATATCGGTAAGCGCAAGATAGGTATTTAGATCTAAAAGGACAGCTTTTGGTTTGCCGTGTTGCGTGATCACGATCTCGTTTTTTTCATCTGCGAACTTTTCAATGATATCACTTAAACCCTTGCGCAAATCATCCGCACCGATGAATCTTTTTCTTAAAATTTGTGCCGGTGTATAAGTTTGCATAAGGATATTCTTACATATTCCTTAGGATTTGTCAAGAACCAGCATCCACTTTAATCGATTTACGATGTGCCAAGTCTCCGACTCTGATCCTTCGATATAACTCAGGATCACACTGAGTGAAATCGAAGTGTGAGATCCGGCGGCCTCGTCGCTCAGACTCGAAGAGCTAGTCCGCCTCTGAAGTGGAAACGATTTTACCAAATAAGACGCGGTTTCACTCATGGTCTTGAGGCACTTTAATCAATTGTGGGTCGATATTGAAGTAATTCAGCTAAATAATTTGGAGTGATCTTTACGGCTTCTTTAATGTTGGAAGGGTTAAAACTTTTTTAAATTACTTTCAGCTCGTGAAGTCGTTCGCGGATGAGCATCCTTGCTGTTGTAGAAATTCCGATTCCTTTTTCTTTAGCAACCTTCTCAATTGCCTTTTTAGTGCTCTCGTCAAGCCTTATTGGGACAACCTTTTGATAAATAGATTTGAGATTTTTGGAAAATTTAACTTCAGGTGCAGATTCCCACTGATAGTCTTCTGTATCATGGGTATCCCAAAAATTGGCTTCTTCCTCAATTGATTTAAAATTTGGTACTGTTTTTAGTTTTTTCTTCATTTTTTCTTAAATAGTTTTCTTTACAAAGTATAACATTTGTAAATAACGGCGTAACGGTTACACAATTATCAATTTTCGACTCGATGGTCGATACTGAAGTGCTTAGGCTATGTGATTTGACTTAATCTTTTCAGAATTCTCCAAATCTGCAATAGTTCTGGCTATTTAACCTTATCTCCTTTCTTCCAAAGCCAACGAATAAGGGCAACTAAGGCAATAATTATCAGTACCCAAGTCAATAGCCATAAAATGCCAAAAACACCCCAGCCGCCCATCAGGTTATTCCATCCGCCATAACCCATCATAGTACTTCCACCTCCAATCATCATCTGCATCATTGGCATAAAACTCATGCCTGATGTTGACAGTGCGGCAGAAGTATCACACCCACTCAATCGTTTACCCATTACAATGTGCATCTGTTCCTCTCCTTCCTCACCCATCATCTGAATCATCATATTATTCATCACTTCATGTTGCTCTCCTGCCATCAGCCCCATAAAGTATTCGCCTAGTGCTCCAAAATTATCGTTTGATAAATCCTCACATTTTAACTCTTGTGCTTGTAGATTCTCCCAGATCTTTTTCCCTTCAGCTTCTTCACGAGCTGTATGACCATCAGTATTGCCTACAGTAGCATCTTCATTGTTCATCATGTTGTTTCCCATCATTCCTTGTGCAAAAACAGGATAAGCCGAACCGAGCATAACACTAAGACTTAACAAGAATGTAATAATGATTGTTTTTTGTCTAATCATAATTAGTTAAAAAATCAGGACCTTATTGCTCTCTTTAACCAAAGTTGCCAAAGCGCTCATACTGGAAATTTCTACTCTAGTGATAAGTTTCTCCTTACTTACCCCACAAGATTTAAGACAACTTTCACAAGCTTTAACTTCTAAATTTCGATTTAGTAAACTCGTAATCATCTTTTCAAGATTGTACTTCTTTTTTCCAATGCTTTGCTTTTCTTTGCCAACGTCAACACCATCTTCTAACAAGAACAGGCTGACACTTACTTTTTGATCCAAGAGTGCTCCAGCAAGCCTTAAGGCATTCCAAGCCTTATCATTTTTATAAGGAAGTTCGTTAATGATAATTGTTACTGTTTGCTCCATAGTGTTAATCGTTTTCCAGATTTTAACTGGAGGTGAAAGGGCGCCCTTTTTGTTTCCAACAAGTTATTTACCCAATTCGCTTAGTGTTTCTTCCGCGGCTTGGGCTTCTTTCTTCAGTTCTTGAATGTAATCACTGAGCGATTCCTTAGTGATGAAGCCGCGCATTCCACTATGTTCGCAGAAACATCCACACATAGAATGATCTCTGTGAGGAAACATCATTTGTCCTCTCATTATTTATCACCCTCTCTGCCGAATTGCTTTTTAAAACCTTCCAAAAATCTATCAATCAATTCTTTATTTTTTTCAAGACCGCCTGCCCAGGAATGAAGAAATTCTTTGCCGTCATCGGTCAGTTCATAGACTCTCTTTTTGGGACCGTTTTCTCCCGTGCCCCAATTTGAACTTACCCAACCATCTTTTTCCATTCTCCTCAAAGTTCGGTAGAGATTACCCACGTCTGGCGTCTCACCGCATTGCTTTTCTAGATCGTCCAATAATCCATAGCCGTGGGAGGGACCTTTTGAAAGCAGGAGAAGAATACATGGCTCCATAAACCTTTCAATCGGTGTTTGACGGGGAATACCCGCTTGAGAATTATCCGGTGGAGATTCGCCTCTTACTCTGAATCTACCTGAGCAACCACATGTTTGACACATAACTATATGAGAATATCATATAGTACGACCTTTGTCAACAAATCCATGTTTTAACTTTCAACCTGAGGTCTGTATTGTAAAGCTTCCGCTATCCTTCGATGTAACTCAGGATTTTGAATCATTAGCTATCACCTGGTCTGTACTGTAATGATTCTGCAATGTGGTTAGATTTTATTTTCTCCGAATTCTCCAAATCTGCAATAGTTCTGGCTATTTTAATGACCCGGTGGAATGCCCGGGCCGATAGATTGAGCTTTGAAATTGCCTGCTTGAGAAGCAAAATCGATTGTTGATCTAAGTTGCAAAACTGCTTTAGTTGCTTGTTATTTATTTCCGCATTGGAGGTAATCTTTAAACCCTTGAAGCGTTTGATCTGAATGTCACGGGCTTTTTGGACTCGCCTCTGAATTATTGCCGACGATTCTGATGTGTACTTGCCCGTTAACTTGCCGGGCGGGATTGCAGGGACACTGACATGAATGTCGATCCTATCGAGAATTGGGCCCGAAAGTCTTTTTTGGTAACGAGTGATCGAACCTGGATTGCAGGTGCAATTTCTAGTTTCGTCGCCAAAAAAACCGCACGGGCAAGGATTAGCAGCTGCAATTAATGTAAAACGAGACGGATATTTAACCGAACCGGCTGCTCGGGAAATGGTGATATCGCCATCCTCCATCGGTTGGCGAAGTGCTTCTAAAACGTGCCTTGGAAATTCAGGGAATTCATCCAGAAACAATACACCTCTGTGCGCTAAGGAAATTTCTCCAGGACGAGGAATATTACCACCACCAATTAAACCAATATGGCTGGTTGTATGGTGAGGGCTGCGGACAGGGCGGTGGCTGATAATCGGAGTTTGAGGATTCAAAAGATTAGATACTGAATAGATTTTGGTAACTTCTAAACTTTCTTCAAAACTTAACTTAGGTAAGATCGTGGCTAGACTTCTAGCCATCAAAGTCTTACCCGCGCCCGGCGGACCTTTCATTAGAATATTGTGGGCGCCTGCTGCCGCTATCTCGAGTGCCCGTTTTGCATTTTCTTGACCACGGATATTAGCAAAATCAAAGTCTTCATCTTCTATATTTTTAAATTGCTGTTTTTTACTTCTGGCCGGCGAAATCTTTTTATCTGCAAGTGCGAAATGATCAAATAGCTGACGCAAGTTCTTAACAGGATAAACTTTTATTTTGTTGATAATTCTGGCTTCATCCAAATTATCCGTTGGCACAAAAATATTTTTAAATTTTTTATCGCGAGCCATGATTGCGCAGGGCAATACTCCCCAAATCCTCCTTAAGGACCCATCAAGTGAAAGTTCTCCTAAGAAAATTGAATCTGAAATATCTTGAAGTCTAAGCTGCTCGGAGGCAAAGAGGATGCCCAGAGCGATCGGTAAATCATAAGCAGGCCCCTCTTTGGGAAGATCGGCAGGGGCAAGATTGACTGTAATTCTTCGCGGAGGTAAGTCTGCACCTGAATTTCGAAGAGCACTTCTAACTCTTTCTCTTGATTCTTCAACAGCTTTATCAGGTAAACCTACAATCGTTAGGCTAGGTAATCCTTGCGATGCAATGTCAATCTCTACGGTGATCGGGATAGCATCCAAACCGACAACAGCAGCAGAAGCAACTTTGGCAAGCATAGGGGAAGTTTAATATATTTCTGGTAAAAATCAAGGCCTGCAGTTATTTATAGAGGCTTTTGGTCTTTATTTAATACTTCTTCGTGTTTTTGATCTGGACAGGTACATACTTGCAGAGGTAGACCGTGTTTTGGGCAGTCAACTGTGTTGCAGGTAGCATCTTGATCAAGAGATACGCCCTTACAGTTTCCATCGCAAACATAGTGCTTAACTCCCTCTTTTTTAATTATTTCGTCCATTTACATCACCTCCTTATACCTCCTTATTAATTATCATATATATTATATCCTAGCCAAGATGCCTCATTTGTATTTATAATTGAATTAGTAAGGATTCGGCCTGCAAATAAACCGCTTCCAATAACTACTAATTAAAGCTGTCCAGGCCGTGTGAGTAATAGCTGAGATGTGCTTGCTTCGAGATTGGGAAAATAAGGACAAAAACATGGCTAACTACCATCAAAAGGGTAGTCATAATAAGGCACCTGTAGGTGTCTTTGAAGCTAATGGAAAAATCGACTTAATTCTAAAAACATTAGGTAAAAATACGCAGTTTGAAATTGAGTCCTCTGCTGATGGTCTTACATTTAAAACCGGTGATGAGCAAATTAAATTCAAAAATAAAATATTAAAAGAGCAAGAAATAGATAATATACGGGTTAGTGTTTGGGAAGATAAATATGTAGCTTGCTACCTGCAAAAAACTGGAAATAGTAAAAATCTGTTTAGTTCAGTTAGCACTGATAAAAAAGTATTCGAGCATATTAATGCAATTGACCATATCACCGAAGCAGGTAGTATTGTTCCTAATTTTAAAATTCAGAATAATTATGTGCTTTTTTACGGGGGAGACTATTTAAGGCTCGCCTATTCAAAGAATCTTACTGACTGGGAAATAGTAAACAATAAGCTTCATAGTGAACCTAAAGATTTTTTTGGTAAATCAAGCCTTATAGTCGCAAATGTAAGCCTAACCCATCAAGGAATTTTAGTATTTTACTGGGAAAACAGAGGCGCTAACAAATATAGCCATTATGTTTTGAGAGCAATACTTGTTGATATCAGAAACCCTGAACATGTTTTAGAAAAATTTGATGAGCCTATTTGGGAAACTCCTCCACAGTGGGCAAATCATAAGATTATCCCAGTGGGAGTAGTCAAGCTTGAAAATAAACTGCTTTCTTACTGGAAGATTTTCGGCAAAGGATTGTTTGTTATCACACACCCATTTGTCGATACTGTTACAAAAATAAAACAAAATGTTCCCTATGTAATTATTAATAAACTGAAAAAGAATCCACTACTTGCCCCAATTGTCAACAATTTCTGGGAATCAAAAGCTACATTTAACCCTGCAGCTATCCATGAAAAAAATAGAGTTCATATCATCTATCGAGCAATTGGTGAAGACGATGTTTCGGTACTTGGATATGCCTCGAGTTCGAACGGTATTCATTTTGACGTGCGACACCCGGAACCTATATATACGCCTCGAGAATCTTTTGAACTCAGTGGTCCGTATAGACCAAAATCGCGTTATTCTCCATTTATGTCTGGTGGTGGTGGCTATGGAGGCATTGAAGACCCACGAATAACTAAAATTGATGACAAATTGTATATGACATATGTTGCCTACAACGGATGGAATACCCCTCGAGTGGCATTGACTTCAATCGATGAGGTTAGCTTCCACAATAAAGATTGGGCTTGGGAAAAACCAGTCTTGATTTCCAAACCAAACGAAGTAAATAAGAACGCCTGTATATTGCCAGAAAAGATAAATGGGAAATATGTGATATTTCACCGTGTCTATCCAAATATACTTATAGACTTTGTTGATTCTTTGGCTTTTGATGGAAAGACTTTCTTAAAAGGCGAACATAAAATTGAGCCTCTGCACGACAAATGGGATAGTAGAAAAATCGGGGTTGGTCCCCCACCGATTAAAACCCCTGAAGGCTGGCTAATGATTTACCAAGCTGTTGGCAATCAAGATCCGGAAAGATACAAAATCGGTGCAATGCTTCTTGATTTGAAAGATCCAACAAATATTTTGTATAGAACTCATGCGCCGATTTTGGAACCAGATCAGTGGTATGAAAATGATGGTTTTAAGGCTGGTGTTGCCTACCCTTGTGGCGCCGTAGTAATTGGCAAGAAATTAATAGTTTATTACGGTGCTTCAGATTCTTATGTTTGTGGGGCAACAGCAAATTTTGATCAATTTGTAAATGATATCAAGCTTAACCATCCTGTCTATTTAAATCCAATTTCTAAAATTAATTAGTCGATGGTTAAACTTAAAAGGTTTATTGCAAATCCGATTCTGGCTCCATCTAAAAATAAATGGGAAAAGGATGCAGTTTTTAACGGCTGCCCTATCGAAGACAACGGTAGTATTCACTTATTCTATCGGGCTTTAGAGCAAAATGTTCAGGTCGATAATAAGATAGTCGATATGTCGACAATTGGCTACGCAAAAAGTTTGGATGGTGTTCATTTTTCTTCACGCCGACAAATATTAAAACCTGAAGAAGAATGGGAAAAGTTTGGATGTGAAGACCCAAGAGTTACAAAAATTGGTAACAAATTTTTTATTTTTTATACGGCTATTTCAAGCTTCCCTCCAAATCCTGATTCTATCAAAGTCGCAGTAGCAATAACCTCCGATTTTCAAAAAATCGAAGAGAGACACTTGGTTACTCCATTTAATGCAAAGGCAATGGCCTTGTTTGGCGAAAAAATTAATGGTAAATATGCCGCAATTTTGACAGTGGACACTGATAACCCACCGGCAAAAATGGCGATTGCTTATTTTGATAAGTTAGAACAACTCTGGGATAAAAATTATTGGGAAAAGTGGCAGCGAAGCTTAGACGATAATATTTTGCCGTCGCTGAGAAATTTAGAAGATCATGTCGAACTTGGTGCACCCCCAATTAAGACTGCTGACGGATGGCTCATTATCTTTAGTTATATTAAAGATTATTTTACGAGCGACAAGATTTTTTCACTCGAAGCTGCACTTCTAGAGGATAATAATCCTTTAAAGTTAATCGGTAGGTCCAGTTCTTATCTCTTGGTGCCAGAAACAGATTATGAAACAAAGGGTTTGATTCCGGATGTGGTTTTCCCATCCGGGGCAATTATTAAAAATGATGAACTGGGAGTTTATTACGGCGCTGCCGACAATTATTGCTGCTTGGCAACATGTAATTTAGAAGAGCTATTAAAAACATTGAGACATTTGGAAATAATTGGACCCGCTACTATTAAATCAATTGCTATTTTCAAAAAATATAGTGACAATCCAATAATTTCTCCAATACCCGAACACAATTGGGAATCACGTTACACTCTAAACCCAACAGTCATTTATGAAGATGGAAAATTCCACATTTTATATAGAGCACAAGGAAATGATAATACCTCGGTTGTTGGTTACGCAGTTTCTTCTGACGGTGTGCATATTGACCATAGATCTTCTGAGCCAATTTACATCCCTCGCGAAAAATTTGAGCAAAAAATTTATGAGGATAGTTTTTCCGGTTGTGAAGATGCAAGACTTACTAAGCTAGGCAATAAAATTTATATGTGTTATACGGCTTATGACGGTATCAACCCAACCAGAGTAGCTTTCACAAATATTCTTGTTGATGATTTTATAAAAAATAGTTGGAATTGGAGTTCACCGATATTAATTTCGCCCCCTGGTGTAAATGATAAAAATGCATGCATGTTGTCGGAAAAAGTTAAAGGCAAATATGTTTTCTTGCACAGACTTAAAAATTCTATTTGGATAGACTATAAAAGTAGTCTTGAATTTAAAGACGAAAATTGGCTGCAGGGAGAAATTGTGTTTGAACCTAATGAAGAAAGTTGGGATAGTGAAAAAATCGGTATCGGGCCTGCACCTATTAGAATTAACGCCGGTTGGTTATTAATTTATCATGGTCTTTCTAAATACGACGGTAGATACAGATTAGGTGCAGCGCTTCTGGATGGCAATGATCCTTCTAAAGTTTTAAAAAGATTAACATATCCTGTTTTGGAACCAATTGAAAACTATGAACATGAAGGTTTAAGACCAGGCACAGTGTTTGCGTGTGGCGCAGTATTGAAGAATGAAGATTTATATATATATTATGGTGGCTCTGACCAATACGTTTGCGTAGCTTCGGCTAAACTAGAAACAATTCTTAAAGAATTAAAAAATAATTAGAGTTTTCACTCAAATCCTTTTATATAGTATTTACTATTTACACTGTAAGGCCAAGCCTCGGGGTCTAAATTTGATAATGCTTACTTGTCAAATGCTGAGCGTGAAAACTACAATGGAATGAGATGTCTATCCGTGACTTAGCTCTTACTTTAACTGCTTCGATTCTAATTGGGGCCTTTTTAATACCTACTCTCATTAATACAAAAAAGTTTGACGCTATCCCCAATTCTTATGCAGTTCTATTTATTGGTTTACCTGCTTTAGCTCTAATTGGGATGTTTGTTATAAAGCAGCTATCCAAAAAGCTTGCTCTTTTGTGGCAGGTTGCTAAGTTTGCGCTTGTGGGTGTTTTAAATACTGCGATTGATTTTGGAATTTTAAATTTACTAATTTTAATTACCGGTTTTACAGCTGGTGCCGGAATAGGGATAATTAATATTCCATCTTTTACATTAGCTATATTAAACAGCTATATATGGAACAGAAAATGGGTTTTTGAAAACGCTAAACAGGGCAATTTTTTTGTTTTTGTGGCAGTTACGGTAATAGGTCTTTTGATTAACACGACTGTTGTAGTTGTAGTAACTACCTGGATTCCCCCACTTTTTGGACTCTCGCCTACTCTTTGGGCAAATGTAGCCAAGGTCTTTGCAACAGGATTCTCGATGGTTTGGAATTTCACAGGGTATAAGTTAGTTGTATTTAAAAGATAGTTATAAGGTAACTAACTTGCGGTCCTCACTTCGCTGCGGGCCTAAAGCTGGTCGTTTTTCGACGATAAACTTTGTGGTCCTTGTTCTTCGATAAGGTCAGAAATGCGGGCTAAAGCTTATTTAAGGAAATTAATCCAGATATTTTTTAACTTTTTTAAGGGCCAGCGCCCTGTGGGAAATCTGGTTTTTTAACTTATCTGGCATTTGAGCATAAGTTTTGGTATAACCTTTCGGAATAAAAACTTTATCGAAACCAAATCCGTATTGTCCTTTATTTTCCGGTGACAAAGTTCCGTAAACCCCTCCTTTGAAGACTTGAAGATTTTTACCATCGTAAATTGCTATTGCGTCGGTAACTTTGGTATCAGTCTTTTTGTTTTTAACAAGCGCTACAGTGCCTTCT
>Ga0209541_10001202_pt1 | contig 51967 bp, 39 predicted proteins | sample RifCSPlowO2_01_FD_184027 | JGI IMG/M metagenome (GOLD analysis project Ga0209541, IMG submission 184027) | Groundwater microbial communities from Rifle, Colorado - Rifle CSP2_plank lowO2_0.1 (SPAdes) (version 2) | ecosystem: Environmental > Aquatic > Deep subsurface > Groundwater | place... | reverse complement strand
GCGGTTTTGTTTTATTTTTTATTCTTTCGGGTTATTGTTGCCGTCTTCCTGTTTCATCGCGCTTTCAAGTATCTCTCTCAACCCCACAATATCCGGAGCCTTACGTTCTTTTTTTTCTTCTTGAATAGTGCTTTGTGAGGGGTTTTTAGAACTATTTAAAACCGATAAAGAAACGGGTTTGCCCAAAGGTCTAACAACCACTTCACCTATCTTCTTGGGCAAAGGAGGAGGTGCCGGAGATACTCTTCCGACACTAGGAGATCCAATGAATTTCTTTCCTTTGTTTTTTGTTGCCTGTCCGCCTGAAATCTGCTCGTTCAAACGACTTGGTAATATCGTCTTTACTTTAATGGGTTCTCTTTTACCGGACCTAATATCCGCAAGACAATTTTTACAATAAATCGGGCGCACTCCATCAGGTTCAAAAGGCACCCTGGTTTCAGTACCGCAAACCCAACAATTAGCAACTATCTTATTCTCATCTTCTTTAGGCGGACTATTAAAAAGTTTCTTTGTTTTTGTTTCGACGTCTTGAGATGTTTCAGGTATTTTTTCGGCTCGGTCGCTTTCAACAGAAGTTTGTGCGCTTATGCCCGGAATGTGTCCGGCCCATTCAATTATGCCGGCTTCTACTTCTTCGCGTGGAGTACCATAACGTTCACGTGTTTTCCGGATTATTTCCTCGCGATAACTCTCAGACGGCTTTGGCATTGGACTTAAAGTCAACGCAGAAAAGGGTTTTGATGCCAAACCGTCTATCATCAATTTAAGATAAATACGATATTTCCCCAGGTTAACCAGATCCTCTTTTGTAAATCCGGGCATAAATTCCGGCTCCAATACCTCGGCATCAGCGGCCCCAACGCGAAAAACAGCTAAGGTTCCGATATTTCCAAAGACTGCAGCACTAACCGTTTCATCCAATTGTTCAATATATTGATGAGCCAAAATAAGATTTAATCTGTATTTTCTTGCTTCGGACAAAATGTTAATGAATGAAGTCGTGGCGAAATTCTGAAACTCATCAACATAAAGATAAAAGTCTTTTCTCTGATCTTCCGGGGTATCTATACGAGACATAGCCGCAAGCTGTAGTTTGGTTATCATCATCGCGCCCAAAAGACGGCTTGAAGCCTCACCAACCTTACCTTTTGATAAATTTAATATAAGAATTTTCTCATTATCCATTACATCACGTAAATTAATAGCGGTTTTTGCTTGACCGACTATATTGCGTATCAGAGGGCTGGTTAAAAACTGCCCAACTTTATTTTGTATAGGAGCAATAGCTTCTGCCTGAAATTTATCCGGATAACGGGAATATTCATCTACCCAAAAAGATCTGACAACCGGATCTTTAATACTGGCCACAACCACTTTTCTGTATTCCTTATCAACAAGAATACGCATAATTCCAAGCAGAGTAGAATCCGGATATTCCATAAGCGCCAAAATAGCATTTCGCAAAACATATTCGAGGCGTGGTCCCCAAGTTTCCGCCCATAATTTTTGAAAGACCCCGACTAAACCATCAGCAATAAGATGGCGATATTTCGGTTCAACGTGTTCTATGGCGTTAAACGCAATTGGAAAATCCTGATCGCCCGGATCAAAATATATAACGTCATCTATACGTTCACGTGGCACGAAATCGATCATTTTTTCAGCAAATTCACCGTGAGGATCAACGACCGCAACGCCTTTGCCTGACTGCATATCCGAAATGACCATGTTTTCAAGCATGGTTGTTTTACCCATACCGGTTTTCCCAATGACATACATATGCCTGCGGCGATCATCTGCTTTAATACCGAATTTAATTTTTTGATTGCGAAAATCTGTTTCCGCAAAAGGTACGATTTCGCTCATGATAATTTAAAAGACCAATTAAAATTATTATTTTTAACCCGTTATAGGTAAGGTTGAAGGAGGCTCGCCTTTTTTTGCATCAATACGTGAAACCATAGGCGCCATTGCTACCATTGAACCAGGGAAATGATACACCGTGGCTAATTCTTCTGTATTAAAGATAAATTTCTTTTTAACAAAAAATCTTAATCTATATAAACGCATAAGCCTGCGCTTACGGAAATAATTTCGCTGTTTGCCCATAATATAAAGCATTTTGGGCATTACTGAAATATTTGGACGCAAACTATTCAAGTTTTGTGTATTAAATTGCCGTATCGCTCCAAAAAAAGCGGCAATATTTGATTTATTAAAAGTTTCTTGACGGCCTACGTAAACAACACGCGCTCCGGTCAAAAATCCTATTTTGCTCAATTTCATTTCAATGGCCGCGATCGATTCTCTCTCGCCAGGAGTCATGTGCATCATCAGCGAAGGCGGATCTTGGGGCTTTTCTTTTTTAACCGGCGTCGCTGCAGTAGCAGGACTAAAAATCGTACTAAAGCCTCCGATAGTTCCGGATAAAAATTTACTCAAACCATCTTGTTTTTTATCTTTTTTACGGCTTATCAAATCATCCACCAATTCTTTGCCGGCATCATGCCACTGCGTTAGGGTCGGCTCGATCAACCATTGAAACCACATTTGTTCGCCTGGCCCCAAAGAACCAAAAAGTTCAAGAAGTGCCGCTAACGGATCCAAACGTTTCTCCTCGACAATTTCTTCAAACGCGGGATAAGTACGTATAGGATAAGCATCCGGTTTATTTAAAATTAATTCTGCTCCCCATACATCCCAATTTTTGTTTGGAATATCCATAGGAACTTTTTTCACGTAATCCTCCGCTTCGCTTATTTCGGCTTCGGGATATTGTGCCCAAACGTGAGATTGAACTAAATTTTTATGTGTGCGCGGAACATGAATATAAAAATGAGTAGCGCCCTCAATACTAACCATTTCAACCGAAGCCCACTGCTGATATTTACCCTGAAAATATTTTTCAATAAACCTGGGCTCATCAAATAAAGCATGTAAGCCTGAAAAAACCTGCTCCATTGCCTTGGGCGTGCGGTCAACTACTTTGGGTATTCTAATTTCAAGCAAAATATGTTCAGTTGATAAAAATTTTTTCCAACGAAGGTATAAAAGCCAAAGATCTCGTAAAATAAAAAAAAGAACCGGGGGCGTAACAATCCACCACCAGTCTCCATAAAAAGATTGGAAAACACTGAATACATTCCTAAACGTATCTACTGGAAAAAAATATTTTAATATCTCCATTTCGTGTGCTTCTATGGTTTTCCCGCTTCAATTATATAAAATAAATGATAACGGGATCCGCCTAAGGCGGAAAGGATTATGCTTTTCCGTTTGAACGCCAAGCGTCCAAAAGAATCAGTATTCCTGTTCCTAAAAATAAACAGAACAAGCTATCTGAAAACCATCAGTGTTTTTAAAGTAATTTATGCTCTCCTTGCGGTATATTCACCGCGAGAAGTTCTAGTAAACAATCTCTTATTCTGCAAATTAAGCAAAATGGTATTTGGCTTCACAACTCTTACTTTAGCAACCTGTGCCAAGATTTTATTTATAGGCAAGGGTGAGCCGGCATCTTTCAAAATTTTAGACAAAACTTCCTTTACTGTTCCTGGTTCATAACCCCATTCGGCAAGTGCATATATGCCCCGTCCCACCAATACAAACCTTTTATCTTTTATAAGTTCGTTATGTACGGTTTGTACGTGCGCTGGGCGGGTTGCTCTTTGATAATTCTTTGATAAATTCTCGCCTGGAATAAAGTGTACTTTATTCATTCTCTCAACTATATCAACAAAATGCAATGGTTTAGTTTCTTTCTGCAAGACAATATAAGCTTTATCGCCAACACTGCGCGGAACAATTTCCGGCCACTCTGCTAAACCCCATTCATTAAAACGATTATGAATTATTGCTTTTGAAATATCCAGCCAAGATTCTAAAGCTTTCTTTGAAAGAGATAACTTTTCTCTTCGGGCTAAACGTTCCATTTCTTTCCAGAAGGTAACACTATCCAAAGGTTTTGAAATGTCTGCTAAATAATCCTCAACAGTATCAACAAACTTTTCCAAATGGTTTATTCTATCAGTATTAACCGTCCAAAAAGTGTGGTGTTTTTTTGTTTCATTACGACGACTAAAATAACTTGAAAGATCCAATAAAAATAACATGGCCGGAGAACTCTTCTGATACGCAAAATCAGATAAAAACCGCTCTTCTCTGCGATGTTCACCGTGATCGGACAAATGTTTGTATAAATATTTAAAAATATCCTCTATATCTTTTATGCTGTCGCTCTTTCGTAATTGTCCGAAAGCCGCCTCTTCAATTTGTCTTACTCTTTCGCGGGTAACGCCAAAATCCTCTCCTATGGCTTCGAGAGTTTCGGCCTCGCCACTAACAATACCGTAACGTCTTTCCAATACTTCCTTGCCCCTGTCAGGAAGAGTTTTTAAAAGTGAATTGACTGTTTTTTGATAATTTTGTTCCACAATTTTTTATAGCACGTATCATATTTGATGTCAAGGTTTTTGACACCACATAGATTATGAAAATTGGGTAAAGCGTGCCATAAATATATAAGCACTAAGGATAAACTACGTCAAGAGCTCCCAAAAAACTTGTAAAGAACCTGTATCCGCAAAGCGACTCTTTTATAAAATAAATCGCCTCAAATACGAAATTTTTTGTGTCCCTACATGGTCTTGAACCGCACTCAGCGTTATGCCCCTACACGGTCTAGAACCTATAGTTACTAAACATTATAAGGCGATTTTACGGATGATTTTCCAGCGAAGAACTGAGGCCTCTCGGTCAGGGGTCAAAATAAAAAAGTGACAAAAGTGATACGGAAACGATACATGCACGTGTCACTTTTTTCGGAACAAATGAGACAAATGGAACACAGGAAAGCCTGTCTCAAAATTGCATCTTTTTTTCTCAAAAATCCTTCTTGGATAACGCAAAGCATCGTAAGATGCGGGGGGAAATCGTGTCTCAATTTGTGAGCGCTTTAATTGAGAAATTTAAATGTTTCCAGAACCCGATTAAAAGCATCTTCGTATGCCTTTCCGGCTCCCAAAATCATTCTAAGATCACCAAACGGCAAAAGTATTGATATTCTTTGTGCGTTCTCGAGTTTATACTCATATCGTTCGCCTATAACACCGCCAACATTTACTTCAGAAACTGTCTTATTTAAATTTTGAAAAGTACGATCACCAAAACTAGGAGTTACTACATTAAGAAGAATGGGAGAAAGTGGCTGATAAGGCTCTCCTTTAGGCGCAAGGATTAAATTAAACTTACTCGAAACAGTTTGTACGCTATTTTCTTCTATCTCCCAATTTTCTGGATACTGAAATTCAAATCCCCACTCTTCATTCCTGTAAATTTTGGATCCGTTTATATTGTTTTGATCGCGCAATCTATTTGCTTGGTTTGTAAAATTTTCAGCCTTCTGCAGATCTATTTTTTCTTGCCTAGCTATATTCTGATAAAACACCCGAGCCAAAACACCAAATGCCACTGCAATAAAAGAAATAATTAGCGCTAAAACGACCAGTTTTTTTATTTTAACCAAGAGCCGCATATGCTTAAGGCGCTATTTTTACCGAATCTGATCCCTTAATTACCGTTCCGTTCATTAATTGGCCTTTAAGCGCGACGCTAACGTCGTTTTGAGTTAATTGAAGGGCCTCAGTAGTAACATGAACAACTATATCGGTAAATGAATCGCCGTTCACGCAACGCGAGAGGAAAATTCCATCGCGTTGTTTTTTTATTTGCTGCGACCATGTCGATCGCTCATGCAAGGCGGGAATCACGGTCTCCAGAACCCTGCACAGCTTTGTGCCCCAACGCGGTCTGGAACCTTGAGGGTTCAAACCCCATAAGCGTTCTTCGGACGCTCTTAGTATCATAAGCCGAAGCACCTCGGTCAGGGTCTCGATAGACACAATAGACACCATAAAAGGGTTTTGAAGTGTCTCTCGATTGATGCAACAAAAACGCCGCTCCCCTTCCCAAGAGCGGCGTTTGTGAGAAGTTAAACTTCTCGTCTATCATTCCATAGTATGATTATTACGGTAGATTTACTTGAATAGGTGGTGCGTCGGGAAAAGCTTCTCCTACTAAAGGCTTCAGCGTCTCCGCAAGGTATCGTTCGATACCATCCCGATATTGCGCTACAACAGGCGCCCACGTGACAAATAAGTCATTGTAGGCCGTTATAGCTCGGTTATTGCGGTGTTCAGTAAGTCGGTCTCGGATAAATCCTTGACCTATTCTGATGACTCGTCCGCCCTTTTGCCAAATGATATAGACGCCCTCCATTCCGTTGAAATGAGTATGATTCAAATCAACGGTCAGGAGCGGACCCCAGATATCGCCTTGGCATTTTTTCCAGTCTAAATTCATAGAATAGACCTTGTGCATAATTATTTAATAATAAAGACGTCGGCGTGATACAATAAAAGTGCGAAAACTTATATTGGTTCACGCCTTCCCAAAAAAATCGACCAAAGATCAGCGAGAAGGTATCTCTGTTTTTTTGATGTGAACGCCAGGAAAAGCCGCCTGAAAGGGCGGCTTTTCCCAACCTTCAAACAAAAAAAGAGGCAACAAAACGAAGATAAGCGCGCAGTAAAGACCACGAGTGCATCTTCGTTTTTTCACCTCTTTTTTTATAAGAAGCCCCAACGATTTTTGCCTTTTGTGTCCCCGGCGCTGCCGGTGAAGTAATGACGCATGGTAACGATTTGAGTTGCTTCCTTAATAGGAAGGTAGACGAAATGTGTAATACGTCAAAAATAATTTTGAGCTTTTATTAGATTTTCGATGAACATATACATTGTAGCATATTTTTGCCTTCATCGCAATTATCCTGCTATCCACAAATATGCTGTATTTTATTTGTTAAGCGTAGGCGCCAGGTACTTTTCCACAAGCACATCAAATTTATCTAAGAGTTCCTGGGTTATACCAAAAAATTCTAAACTTTGAGCCGACTCTATTGTTGACTTTTGCCAACCTTGTCTAACTTCTACTAACCCTTCGGGCCTTTTTATCGGCTTGCCATTTTTCAAAAATAATCTCGGCGAGGGCATGAAAGCCGTCTCTAATTTCTTCTGCCTCTTTAATACTCAAAACTATATTCCTTAAGTTACCCCCCCCAAGGTGAGAAGATTTCTTTTGCTGTAATATCCTTTGCGCACGCTTTGATGTCCCGAGCGCAACGTTCCAAAAACCCTTTATGCACTTCTTCGTGGATCCACTTTCCATTCACTATAAGCATCTCCAAGGCGCTGCGAAGATCCACTACCATCTTGCCTCTTTTGAAATCGTTACGGGAGAACACGTGGTCATGTGGTTGGTTGCCCCGCTCGAGAAACTCGGCAATCTTGAAATAACCCGCAAACATCAGAACCTCCGAAAGGGTCAATCCTGTTGCGGCTTCAACAAGTGATGCATTCAAGCGACCATGGTCCATCTTGAAGCCCCACTCGGTCAGCACGTCGTCTTTGATCCCGATCGTCACTTTCTTAGCTTCTCCATTCCATGTGCAAAAAAATCGACCAGCTTCTTGTGCGTTAGTCTTTGGGAGTAGACCGAGAAAACGTATCGGCCCTCTCTCCTTTCCGTGACGTTGGTTATCCTTGCCGAATAACACGGCTTTAATCCAGAGTGGTTTTAAAAAATTGGAAAGCCAGTTCATTGATTCGTACTTCTATTCTACCACGATTCTCAAGTTAAATTGACTAACCTATTCCACCGCTTTGCTCGCAGGGGTTGAGGCAGTTAGAACGTGGTTTATGGCGAATACGAAGACGATTTATATTCCGGACTTGAGACTAATCTTTTGACTAAACCATTTGTTTATAGGTAAAATTGTTATATGAAAACAAAATCATTTTTCGGGTTTTTTAAACCAAGTCCATTAAAAATTCTTGTAACATTTGTTGTTTTGTGTATGCCTCTGCTGTACGAGCAGTTAGTATATAACAACGAAGTGCAACTCGTTTGGTACAGGCCGTTAAGTGTGTTCGCTTCGTATTTAGAAAAGCCAGTAGGGTATTTCCCTCTTTTCCTGATGATTGGTTTATCGTTGGTCGTGTATGTGGCCTTTTCCGGAGTTTTAGTCGGCGCCTCAAGGTTGTTACACAAAAAAGAAGCGATCGCGTAATTATTTATTGCGGCAAAAAGGAGAATCTGGGTAACAAAAAACCGCCTTTCAGATGAAGGCGGTTTTTGTATGCTCCGCACTGTGAACAACGTTAGAACTATTATTCAAAGGCAAAATGGGTATGTTTACATACCGGAGCTAAAACAAGCCGTTTAATTTACCTACCCCAACCCGCTACTCGTTATTTATTTCTTTAGCTACTTGATCGAAAATCCAGTCGTAGACAGCGCTTAGTCTTTGTTCGGCTTCTTCTTTGGATATATTCTTTGATTGCTCATATATGATCTTCATTTTTGGTGCTTTCCTTTTGGTTTTCATAACCTTATTTTATTAAATTCCAAGCGCTTTCGAAAGCATCTTTGCCTTTAACTAACTTTTTATCAAATTTCGTCACTTCATTGGTTTCTTTAGGTCTCATTACAAAAATCATCCTGTGGGTTGTAGAAGAAAATCTCTTATTTTTATTACGTAAACTAGGCTCATTCTTTTCAAAAAACCTTCTCGGAAAAACATAAAATCTTGGTTTCAGTAAATCATCTGGCAAGGTTACGGCAAGAAGATAATCAAAATAACAAAAGTCACCGTTGATTTTGCCGCGCCTGGGGTGTTGAACGCTCCGCGACGGATGAAGTTTGCATTTCTTTATATTGATAGCAAATCCGTATCCGGTGCCATACCATTCTTCTTTAAGACGCGAGGTTTTTACTTCAATATTGATTTTATTGCTTTTCTTCCACAAAACTATATCTGCCTTGGACTGTCCGGATCCAAATCTTATTGTATATTCATTGCCTCTAAATACTTTTCTTAACTTTTTCCACGCCAAAAGCTCGCCGTAAAAACCGGCGATATCGGGGGTTACTTTATGGCCGATTCGCTGCAAGTCTTTCTTTAGAATAAGGATATCCTTAATTACTTTTTCGATGGCATTTTGATTGATTTCAGTCATTGTTTTTCTCACTACTTAATAGCTTAACTAATTCTTCTTCGCTTTCATGTCCTCGCAATCGCCCACTTAAAACTCCGAGACGATACGAAACGCCATCGCTCATAAGACGCCAATTGGTATCTTCAAGTATTTTTTTGATAAAACGCTGCAGATCGTATTCGCTTGCTCGACTTTCGCGGCCGCTTTTTGAATCTTGAACGGTAAAGGGCACAACGACATTCCTGTCGATTTCAGGATTCGATAATTGCAAATGAACATAACTTTCCTCTTCAAGGGCGGGTATGAGCAACTTTTCTAATTCTATAACCGTCAGCTTATTTATTTTCGCCACCCTATCGTATAATTCCTTATTCTTATCTTTTTCCTTCCATCCATCAACCAACTTTTTCATCCCTTCCATATTGACTAATGTCTGCTGCCATTTTTCTCCCTCTTCTTTTGAAAGACAAAATTTTATCCGGTCGGCTGCAAAATCAGGATCCGGCTCTTCTTTCTTGTTTGCCGTACGTTCCAGCTCGTCGGTTTTCGTAAACCCGCATGATGCGCATGTATAGCGCGTGATGAATTTAGCTTCGGTGGTTTCGTCTTCAGAAGTAAGCTTGCTACCGCATTGCGTACACAAATTTGGTTTTGGGATATATTCTTCGCCGTTATCCCAGAAAGCTCTTCGCGGCAGGCAGTCATTCGGACAATCAAACATAAAATGCACACGATTGGCCTTATCGAGCTCGGTCCAGAGATTCTTGTGAATAACATGCGTTACCGCACGGCACGTGAGGCATCGTATGCTTTGCGGAGGCTCTGCGGCTTCGTAAAAACGGTCTTTTTCCTCGTCGTCGGCCATCCAGCGTGCAATTATTTCTTCCTTGCGAAGATATCGGTCGCCTTTCTCGAACATTAGACTCCACTCAAGAACCATTTTTGATAGCGTATCCATCCACTCCTTGGGCGGTTCTTTGCCGTCGAGCAAGGGCGGATCTTTCATCGGCTGAGAATGGATGCGTATAAGATTACGGCAACACTCAACTGTGTGGCGGTCGTAAATATCGCCATAGTATGCATCATCTTTTAAGTATTTATCTAACTGCATCGTTTAAGCAAAAAAAATAAAGATTATTTAATAGCCCTGAAAGACATTAACTTTAGAATTTCTTCGGTATAGCTTTGTAGCTTTTCTCTGATTTTAATATCCATAACTCCAAAATAAATAATTTCAGGTATGGTTTTCTGATCACCAAGTTTTCTGCCACTTAATTTGTTCTTTAAATATAAGAAAACAACTAATACCTGCTTTGCCGTCCTTGCTTGGGTTTCTAAAAAATTAAAGTCGACCATGGGTAATTGAGCCATGTTTCTGTTGTCCGGATACGTTTTTGTTGATTTTTTGAGACGATTGAAGAAAGAACCATGGACAAAATCGTTGCGGGCATAGAAAAGATCCCTCAAACCATCTTTTATTTTTGGAAGTTCTTTTTTATAATATCGTCCCAATAAAACCTCTATTCTTTGACTTATTTTATATTGCCCGTTATCGTTAGGCTCTTTTGATAATAATGCTTCGTAAAAAGAAACAATATCAGCACATTCAGCTTGCCAAGTCATTACTTGTTTTGATCTTTGATATTTTGCTAATTTGTTAAACAAAAGGCAAGAAACATACATTCGCCAATCCTCTCTGTTCCATTTTGCAACTTCATAGGCCTGCCACCTTACGCCAATCAGCGCCGGAAATATGAGTCTATAAAACTCGACGAAATTTTTTTTAAAAAACTTCTTATCCTCGCTGTGAAATTGGGCCTTCTCGTGTATTAATATATTTCTTTTTTCAATAGTAATACCCATCCGCTGAACATAAAATAACACTGGCAAATTAAGCTCAGAAAACAAATTAACCGTGAATAGGCTTTCATACCTACCATCTAAATAATCTTTAGTATAATTGGGCAACAGCATGCCCCAGCTACTATTTTTGTATGATTCTCGAAAGTCTTTCTCAGTGTTTACCGAAAAATAATTTCTCATTACGTTTTTGTTAAAAGGTTTAATTTTCTTTTGTATCAGAGAGATAAATTCGTCATCTGATATTTTTTCTAAATTCCAAAACTCAAAATCATCAAGTTTTTTAATCCTTTGTTTTAAGGCAACTTGGTAACCAGGAAATGCTAAAAATATCTTTTGCATATATTATTTCAAGTCCCAATATTTACTTGGATTTTTATCTTTTAGGTACTTAATTATGTCCTTCGCGTCTTTATCAGTTTTTGTGAGTTGCTGGATGATAGATACTAAGCTAGTCGTTTCATGAAGTTCTAATTCCTTCGGAAAAGAAAAAAATATCTTGGCCGCCTGCATAAATTTATCCTGATCAAGTTTTTCATGGATTAACTCCATTATTTGTGAGTGATATAGAGCTGGATACCAGTAGACGTTTGCCATGTTACCTTTTTTAGCTTGTTCTTCGTAAAATCTTTTTTCAATTCCCAAACATTTAATCAATAGGCCATACCACCTCTCAATATATTTATCCGGTGTACCGAATTTTGTCTCAAGAATCCGATAGATCAAATTGAAAACATTGTGAGCATAGACATTTGAAAGCAACTCGAGGTATTCAAGGGCTATCTCTGTATTCTTTTCGAGCTCACCATTCTCTAGTAAGGCTTCTTGCATAGCATGCTCGACAGATGAAGCAAACCTGAAACAACTGTCCGGGTCCTCCTTTTGTAGCTCCCTTATAGTTTCGATCAAAATAGCTTTAAATTTTTTCTCATCATATTTTTCCGGTTCAAGATCGTCGTATAGCCCAGGCATACCGAACCGCCAATTCTTATAAGCATCCTTTCTGAATTCAGCACAAAAAATAAACAACGGCGCAAATTCATCCGTTACGTCTACTGGAAGTTTGGCAAGAGCGGTTATAAGTTTAAGCGAATCTTTTTCATTAAGTGCCCTGAGTGAATCAAATACATGCAAAATACTTTTAGTCATAGCTTTCTGCACTAATACTGGCCATGAAATAAGCCTGTCTAAAAGCCCGAAAGCAATAGCTTCAACTTCCTTGGCCATGTGTAATGCTTTTTCTTTATCATCGTTGAAAAATAGAGTATTTTTATCGGACGGTAAAACAGTAAGACGATTTCTTGCTATTTGACCAAGTGCAAAACAAGCCATGTGAATCGCATAGTAGTTTTCGTCGCTGATTAACTTTTTGGTAAGTTCGATCACTTCCGGAACTTGATCTCGCCCATCAAGAACGGAACATTTCATAAGAACCCAACCGCACCAGCCACGAACCGACCTAATCGAGCTCGGCTCTTTACCTTCCAGCACGCTCTTGTGCTCGTTGTATTTATCTTCGGGGTCATGAGGGTCTTTGCCTGGGAGATATGGGTCAGGATCATTTACGAAAATACGGACAATCCTCAACGCATCGGTCATTTTTTTCTTGACCGTCAGTCTGGCCGCAAACTGGACAAAAGCTTCGCGACAATTGGCATCTGTTAATCTTTGGCAGATTTTAGCGATATCATCTCCGTGTTTTTTTAAGAATGGATCGACTACCTCGTTATATACCTTTAATAACAATTCCTCATCGTCCGAATCATCATTTCCATGATGATTAAACAAACTAAATGAGTAAATAATTTGCTGATCATCGCTCAACTTCTCTTCCTTCTCCAACAGGCGGAGTATAAGCAGTCCCATAGCATAATCTCTCCTGATGATCTCGTTCAGCAAAGTCGCAACAGTATACGCGCCAAAGTGGTCACTCTTCCCATTTTTTATGTAGTCGCTTGTGATAAGTGCCTTGAATAATTCGACAGCAAAAACTAGGTCACTATCAAGGAGTGCTTTGATACTGGAAACTGAATCTAGATCAAACCTAAAATTTTTATAATACTTCGGATCAGCAAACCACTGCTTCAATGTAGTCTTTGCCGGTCCGTAACTCTTTTTTGCAAGATCGGTGACAATCTGCTCTGCGAAAGGATTGACTGGTATCCCGTATTTCTTGGTTGTAATTTCAACCAGTCTCCACTTTTTATCATCCGGCATACTAGAACCAACGATGGCTTGATAGATCAAGTCAGTTTTGTGGGGTATGCCTCTTCTGGAAAGGATAAACTCCTTCAAAATAGTGAGAGCCTCTCCTGATATTTTTTTATCAGGATCTGCATACCGACTTAAGACTATTTCATATACTGATCGATTAAGAAAATCTGGCTTGGTTTTGCCAACCTTTGCTGTTGTAGTAATGCACTGCTGTTTGATAAATTTCCATCCTTTAATTTTATCTGCGTCGTAATATTTACGGATAGCTGGCGCAAGAATAAAACCAACAAAATGGCGATCCCCAACGCGGTGTCCACCCGGCCCAAAAGAAGTACCTCCACCCATATGCTCCCAACCCTTAAATTCAACTTTGCTACCAAATTTCTTGTAGTAACGCTGGTACTGATCACTAGCAAGTTTAACTATCTTGTTAAATCTGCCCCTAAAATCATCATCCAGCCATTCACGAAGTATCCCGTATACATCTATCGGCGCATGGTGAATAAATTCTCCGTCATCCTCGGTAACGTTAAAACCGGAAACAAGTAGATCAAAAACTTTTTGTTTTAGAATTGTGTCGGCACGTGTGTAAATTTTATGCAGGAGCTTACAAATTTCTCCCTTTTCCCATTCACCGCGATCGTAACCACTATCCTTAAGATAGAAAAACTCTTTTTCGTTAAAAGTAATTAAATCTTTGATGATAGCAAAAGCATCATTAAAGTATTTTGTCCCATCAGCACCTTCAGTAATTTTTGTGACAATTTTTACGACATCTACATCAAAGAAATCAGATCGATAAAAACCTCGAATCGTTTTGGTATATTTTTTAATATAGCCCAATATATACTTTCGATTTTTATCTGTTTGCAGATTGGCTTCAAAAACATGAAAAATACCGAAGGTAAAATAATAAACCCGGTTTAATTGCCAGAGATCATCCCATTTTTTCAAATCAAGATCGCTTCTTGTCTTGAGTCTATCCATCGCAAATGACATTAAATCCCATCGAGTCGAAAAGGCAGAAATTGAACGACTACCTAAGGTGATTTTCCCATTACTCTTAACAATCTTTTCCAACTCCTTAAATTGCTTATCTTTCTTGGTTCTTAAATTGAAGTAATCACTCCCTTTCTGAATTTCTTTTTTGAATTCCTCTATTTCTTTAAGAATGTCGGAACGGCTGTAAGTAGCTCCGCTTGCCGAGCCTTTATAAATCTTTTGAATCAAGATACTGTCAACAAATCTTTTGATATCCTCCGGAGGGAGCCAGAAATTGATTAACTCCGCAAACAAAGAATATATAACCTCTTTATTGAACGATGCTGGTACGACCCAAAATTGAACTTTTGCTAGCAGGGGTAAAAGTTTGGCTGAGTAATCTTTTTTGGTGAATTTTTTTTGAAGCTCATCAAAATATTTAATGTTACGAACATCCGAAATTAAATCAGTGTTCGCCTTACTGCATATAACAAGAATTTCGTCCTTATCAGTTAGAGCGCCCTTGCTAGAAATGTTCTCTAACAGTGCTTTCAGGTGCGGGTAGCTGAATTTTTTCTTTCTATCCTTTGACTCGCAAATGATCTTTTTATCATCATTAAAAACAAGGTTAAAGTCCTCAAAATTTGCCGCTTCAAGCTGGATCGAGGAAAACTTTGGATCACGCAAGTATTGCAAAAATAAAGACATCGCCGCCCACGTCTGTGCATTTATTCCTTTGTAATTGTATTGGCCTGCTTTGCTCATAAAATTATTATTGTATTGGAGTGCCTTCACCGTCTTCACTTCTGATCTGTAAGGTCTCCGTTATGGTTATCTGCCTAGTGACGACTCGACTATAAGGGATTTTGGGCAATTCAACGACAGTTCTTTTTTGTTTTCTTGATCCACCATCTTCCAGTTTTTCTTTCTTGTAGGTATTAATAAACACTGTAATTAGATTTTGAATATCAATGTTCGAAAATACCCGCTCATCGTCATTGCTTTTGCAAGAGATAACATCGATTCCATCTCTCATTCTGGCAATGAAATTGTAGACGACTTCATCTTCTATAACTCCGGCGTTTCCTGTTTTTTCTTTTAGTACTTCTGTTGCAATAGAAAATACTAGCCGTTGCATGTCTTGCTCACTAAAGCAATGGAAGTTGATAGCAAATAGTCCGACTGGTACGTCTTCCAGGGCCGTGTCAACAAATTGTTGTATGCGTTTACCATACCTTACGCCTCTATATCCTTCGCGAATAATCGTAAAAAGGTGTCCTAAAGACTTAACGGGTTGGATTGTAAAAATAAAAAAGAATAACCTATTAGTCTTGGCGGCGGTTGTCGATTTACTGTTGTAATACTTAAAAATCTCATTAACCTCCCTCGCCGTTAAATTCGCAGGGTTTGTTTTGACTTGAAAACCAATAAACTCATCTGTATTCCATATCTCAAAATCATTTTTACCTTGCTCACAATATATTTTTTCAAATGACTGGTTGGTTTTAAGGTGATTCAGCGCAAAATACATTGCGCAGTAATCTTGGTATCTTATTGGAGATCGTGCTGTATTTCCCTCTAACATAAATTAATTTGCTTCTACAATTTTTATCTCATCTTCGGTGAGGCCGTAGAGTTTTTCTTTCGATTCCACCATACCTTTTTACTTAATTTTTGCAAACAAAAAATACCGCCTTAAGCGGCTTTTGATTTTTTATATCTTTAGTGCATTTTCTATTTTGGCAACTGTTTTTTTAGGATTCTTTTTTATTTCATGTTCCCAAATACGAATTACCTTCCACCCGCCTCTTCTTAATTTAGCAGAATTGCGTTTATCCCTTAAACGATTACTTTCAATTTTGTTTGTCCAAAATTTTACATTCGTTTGCGGTATTCTCCGATGTTTTCGGCAACCGTGCCAAAAACATCCGTCAACAAAAACAGCAACATGCGGCTTTAAAAAAATAAAATCGGGTTTCCCCGAAACATTACGAACGTGCCTACGCCATCCCGAGACCTGCTTATCACGAAAAAGTTTCATCAGGCGAACCTCGGTACTTATATTATCCCGCCATCTTATAGCCGCCATATTTTTGGACCGTTCTTTTTTCGTAATTCTATCCACAATATTTTATGTTTTTTAACGGATAAATCTTATCTGCAAATTCAACTTTATATAAAGCTTTCCCTTTTCTTCATAAACGTCGCCAAAACCGTGTCTTCCAGAACTGGGCGTTTCTAATTTAGTATTTGCAAATAAATACTTTTTAAATTCATCAACATTATAGGCATGATAAGCTACTAATTCTCCGTCATCTCGAACGATTATATAACCGCCGTACGCAGTCTGACTGCCGTCCCAAGAAACGCTCGGCGTCATCCCCAAAGCAAGGTCAACCAACATATTTTTAATTTTATGAACAATATCGCCGGTATCTAGTTTATAAAGTTGCTCAATTTCTCCTTTTGCTCCCACGTAATCAGTTAATTCCTGTGAGGTTCTCCCGTTGCCTTCATAATACGCCTTCAACAATTCGGCTAAAATTTCAGGCAGGACCGCATCTATTCTGCGCAGGTTCTTTTCAAAAACTGCCGACTGGACGCTATCAAATACGAGACATCCTCCACTTTGTCTGATTTTCTCAAGGCGCGCGTGTGTCCACGCATTATCAACAATTGAATTTATTTCCTCTTTTGAAATTTGCAGGTTATCTATCCTAAAAATAAAGTTTGTCGGCCCGGACGCATTCAACAGAGTAGCCGGAGAACCCAGCATTGATTTAATACTAAATCCTACCTGAGGCGCGGAATTAGTGATGACATCACGAATTTGCAGAACCAAATCGGCTTTTGCAGCATTGCCAGCCGTTATTCGCGAGCATTTCAAATCCGTCATTGCTTCCTCGGCAACATCTATTCCAAAAGAAGTTTCGGATGCGTTTTTAATTCTATCAAATATTTGGGTTACTTTCGGGCTTAAAACAGACGGGTCAATAACGGTAAGTTGAATATTTTGTTCGTCAAATACCTTAATTTCATCCGCATTTGCAGAAATATCATATATTTTAATGCCGGTTGAGATCTCTTCCCTAATCACCCTTAACACAATGTAGAATTTATCCTGAATAATCGTGAGGTTTTGATCGGCCGCAAAAAGCTTCCTGTCCAACAGGATTTTTAAAAACGCATAAAATTCGCTCCATTCACCCTTGTTCCCAGTAATCATATTAGTTCAAGTGATTTAAGCATTTGTCTCGCTGTTGCTTGAATAGCCGGGACCGCCACAGCATTGCCGAGTTGCTTCATCGACTGAATCTCGGAGACCGGGAAAACAAAAGTGTCGGGAAACCCCATCATTTTTTTACCTTCTTTAGAAGAAAGCCTTTTCACTCTTCCGTTTACAAGATATGAATCCCAATTTCTTCTATCCTTAATATCCGATCCACGACCGCCGACCCTGAGAGTAAATCCCACATCTTTAGCAACCGGTTCACCGAATATATCGGACATCGTTTTTGTTCGTTTGATAGGTTTCGGAAAATCAAATTTCACTCTCTTATCCTTAAAGCCAATCATGAAAAGTCTCGCCCTGTGCTGCGGAAGATTGAAGTCCGACGCACGAATTATTTTAAAATAAAACGAATAATGAAGATCCTCTTCTATGATTCGCTTAATAGTTATGAATGTACGACCATTATCGTGTTTCAATAAGTGACTCACGTTTTCTAAAAAGAACGCCGACGGTTTTTTTATTTTTATAATTCTTGCAATATCATAAAAAAGAGTGCCTCTGGAATCCGCAAATCCTTTTTTATAACCTGCGTGGCTAAACGGCTGACACGGGAAACCCGCAGTCAAAATATCAAAATCAGGAATTTTTTTCGGATTAATCTTTGTGATATCTCCGGCAAAAGTATTTTCATTGAACAAACCGGGCTCGATTTTCTTAAAATTGGCTTCGTACGTTTTGCGTGCGGCTTCATCCCATTCGCTTACAAAAATACATTTTCCTCCAAGCTTATGAAACGCGAGGTGGAAGCCTCCGATTCCCGCAAACAAATCTACAAACGTGAATTTTTTACTGTCATTTTTCATGTCTTCTTTAGTATCGCTCTTTTTTAGCGTCTAATCAAACAGATCTCTAAAAAAATAGCTTTTAAAATCTTTCTTTTTCCCAAAAAGAACGGACCTACTGTTGTAGGCCCCATTCAATCAGCAGAAGATTCGAACCATAGCCAAGATCAATAGCCGCTTCAAGCCACTTTCTTTGCGTATTTTGAATCTTATCTTTTTTATTTCGTTTAGATTCTGCAAAAAGCACGTTGTCTTCTTTCCATAAAAATACATCCCAGCATCCGCCCCACTTCCCTCCGATATGCCCCTGAATAGAATCTATTATTGTTGCTCGCTCGGCGGGCAATACGACTGGTTCTACCTGCTTGGGCAAACCGATTCTATATACCTTACGATATGAATCCACCCAGACCCCGTCCCAGCCGTATTTTTGAAAGAGCCGTAATATAGCGAGCTCCGCAAACACCGGCTCGCCATCAAAATCAATCACCGCTTTATTGTTATACATATCCGCTATCGGCGCCCCTACCCATTGTTTAAACGTCAAAAAATATTTCGGCATCAAAACGGATTTACCGGAAGGTAAAATTATTGTTTCTCTACCGTAAGGATAAGAATTTAAAAACTCAAGAGAGTTCTTTTCATAAAATTTATTTTGTTGCATTGTGTGTCCTACGATTTATCGGCAGCGAGTAACATAAAACCCGCTACCAGGTGCAATCTTTCGACTGCATATGCAAGTTTCCCTGCATAACGTAGGACACGCCCTGATAACGGGGTTGATATGTCCTACGTTTTTGCGCCATGCCCGCCAGAGAATCCGACGAGTTTAGGCATTAAATTGTTAATTTCATCATAACACTTTGCTATGAACTCTTGCATCCTAGCTTAGCTTTGCGATGTTGCGAAGTCAGAGCTGTTAACAAGCAATTAAAGATTTTTTAGCCCTTTACACTCTTGACATGTGGATAACTATGTTGTTAAATATTCTGCTCTTTGCTAAACTATAGCTACAACTTAATAAGTTAACTCTCAAACTGATCGAGTGGGGATCAACGGTCGATTCCAATCCCCTCTCGCTACGTTTGGGAGTTTTATTTTTTAAGATCCCGAAACTGTCACAAACTGCGTACTTATCATTAATAAACACTATATTATGAGCAATATCTTAAATTTACAAATTTTAAACGTGGCAGTTTCAGAGCTTAAACCGAGCGAATACAATCCAAGAAAGCACTCAAAAGAACAGATGGACCAGCTCAAAGAATCGATTAAACGATTCGGGATGGTCGATCCAATTATATGCAACAATGCCCCAAACAGAATGAATGTGGTAATCGGCGGTCATTTTCGTTTGAAATGTGCCAAAGAGCTCGGTTACAAAGAGGTACCAGTCGTCTACATCACAATCCCCGACCTCGAGAAAGAAAAAGAGCTCAACATTCGCTTAAATAAAAATGTCGGCGAATTCGACCTTGATCTCTTGCGCGACTTCAAGGAAGAAATGCTCATCGACATAGGATTTTCTTCGGAAGAGATGGACGATGTCTTCGGCGACCTTGATTCACAACCGGAAACGTTCGATCTCAACCATGAACTAAAAAAGCTCGGCATCAAAGAGGTGGCGGTGCGCAAAGGAGATATTTATGAGATCGACGGGTCGTACATCATGTGTGGCGACAGCACCGTTGAATCGGACATGCTCAAACTTATGGGCAGCGAAAAAGCTGACATGTGCTTCACGGATCCGCCATATATCCTTTCATACTTAAAAGGGAAAAAACGGAATGGAAAAGCAACAGAAGGATTCGGATTGAAACGCGACCGCAAATACCTGGAAACGGACATGTTGCCGGATAATTTTACTGAAATGTGGATGTTAAACATCACAAAGATACAGAAACCGGACTTCTCGATAATTGTATTCGAGAATCCGAAGAATCTCCGCACGATCTGGAACGAACTTGAGAAGCACTGGAAGTACCGCAATACGATCATTTGGAGAATTCCTAACCGCGTGCAAGGATTTTCCGCAAAGCATAAATTTTTTAATAAATTCGATATAGGACTGGTCGGTACTTCGGGAAATGTTGCGCTGAATACGGAACCGGAATCGGACGAACTCCTGCAGAACGAATATCAAGCCGCCCTGTACGCCACATCCGGAAAACCGCATTGGGAACCGTATAAAAAAGGCAAGAAATATTGTCCTACGGATTTTATTGAACATACCGCCGCCGATGAGAAATCTTCCGGCCAGGGTATAATATTTGGCACAAAACCGATAGAGATTCTCGTTCCGTACATCAAGGTGCTTACCGAACGCGATGACCTGATCGTTGAACCTTTCGGAGGAAGCGGCAGCACGCTCATCGCCGCACTAACGCTAAAACGGCGCTGCTTTGTAATGGAGAAGGTACCGACATACGTTGAAGTCATAAAAAGACGCTGGGAGCAATTCACCGGAAAGAAAGCGAGGAAGATATGAAAAAAACCCGAAATCTTTCGCCGCAAGATAAGCGTCTGGCGACGCTCGACAAAAAGAGCGAAAAAATGAAGCGAAAAATCATTGATGCGCTGACGAACAATCCTATCGTGAGCCTCGTATGCAAACAAGTGGGAATCAGCAGAGCGACATATTATAAATATCTCGCGGAAGACCGCCCGTTCTCATACGCGGCAGAACGGGCGGCCAATTCAGGAAAGCTGCTCGTCAACGACCTTGCCAAATCGAATATAATCCAACTCATCCGCGATCGGGACCCCCAGATGACTATCTTTTGGTTAAAACATAACGACCGGGATTATATCGATAAAAAGTTCTTGGAAATAACCAAGAATAAAGATCTAGAAATGACACCTGAAGAACGCGAAGAGATTGCGGATGCGCTCGTAAAGACCGGCTTGGCAACAGTTTCACAAGTGCATGCTTTCATCGAGGAAGGAACAGACGATGAAGAAGAGAGGGCAAAACGGTTCCCTGCTCCAGAAGACGCTGATACAGACGAAGGTGAAAATGCGCCCCCTCTTACGCTTGAAGAGATGCGCCGGCAACGATTACAAGAAGATCGAGAACGGCGGTGGCACCGAGAACATCCAGCGCAAGAAAATTAGGGTTTTTCGCAAAGCGAAGCCTCCTGGACTCCCTAGAGGGGTTGCGTCATCCCTTGTGTTGTATGAACAACACAACCACAAACGGGCCCAGGGGAGCTGGGGCCCAAACAAAAGAACAGCTCCCAATAAAGGTTAAGTATTGCCTATATGCTCGGAAGTCGACCGAGAGCGAGGAACAACAGATCCTTTCCATAGACAGCCAGATAAAGGAGATGCTCGCGATGGCGGAGCGCGATCATCTTGAAGTCGTCGAGATCAAAAAAGAATCACACTCCGCAAAGGAAGCCGGACAGCGACCGGTGTTCAACGAGATCGTTGATGAGATAAAAAGTGGAAAATTCAACGAAATCCTCACTTGGGCCGCCGATCGGATTTCCAGAAATGCCGGTGACTTAGGAAGAATTGTGGATCTCATGGACAGCGGGAAGCTCCACGAGATCCGCACCTACGGACAGAAGTTCACGAACTCCCCGAACGAGAAATTCCTCCTCATGATATTGGGGAGCCAGGCGAAACTCGAGAATGACAACAAAGTGGAGAACGTGAAACGGGGGCTCCGAGCCAGGTGTGAGATGAGATTATGGCCGTGCATCGCGCCCACAGGATACCTTAACAGCACAAGCAAAGAGAAGAGCTGCCACGTTGAGATCGATCCCCATAGGGCACCGGTAATCAAGAAGATGTTTGAAAAGATCGCCTACGAGAGATACAGCGGGCGGCGGCTACATGCATGGCTCAAAAATGAGATAAAATTCGCGACCAAAAATGGTAAACCGCTTACCATAAGCAACATCTACATCATCCTGCGTAACCACTTCTACTATGGTTCCTTTGAGTACCCGAAAGGCGGAGGTCAGTGGTACACCGGCAAGCACACACCGATCATCACGAAAGACCTCTTCGATAAGGTGCAAGAAAGTATAGTGAATTACTCGGTAAGCGGCGAGGCCAAGGAATTCGCCTTCACGAGGCTCATGACCTGCACGCTCTGCGGATCGGGTATAACGGCATCAGAAAAATTCAAGAAACAGGAAAATGGCAACGTGCACCACTATGTTTATTACGGCTGCTGCCGGTTCCAGGACAAAAATTGCAAGTCGGGATATATGCGCGAAGAAAACCTGATCGAACAGCTCGCGAACCTTATGGACGCGATTGACCTCGACGAGATCGGCATGAAGGAACGGATCAAGGCAGAGATCGAACGGCACAAAAAGTTTCAATCGGGACTGCTTGGCATCAAAGGGCAATCAGTGAAAGTCGGTGACGTCGACGTACGAAACTACGCAAAATATATTCTGCGGGACGGCACGATACTTGAAAAGCGGGAATTGCTGACATGCCTGCGGAGCAAGATCACGATGGCGAATAAGAAAGTCGAAATTGCCTAAAAGAAAATCCGCTATTTCTAGCGGGTTTTCTTTTTGCTTGACGCAACTGAAAGTTCAATTCCTTTCAGGGTGCGTTTTGACCGACTCGAAAAAAGTCAGCATTTAAGCCTCTCGGTCGGTCTCACATGAGTGTGCCCCTACACGGTCTAGAACCTATAGTTACTAAACATTATAAGGCGATTTTACGGATGATTTTCCCGCGAAGAACTGAGGCCTCTCGGTCTGGGTCGAAAACCGAAAATGGAACAAACGGAACACTATAAAAGGGTGTTCCGTGTTCCATTCTTGCGCTTCCTTTTGGTACAAAAAGTTACAAACGTTACACCAAAACGATACATTGACGTGTAACTTTTTGAATCAAAATGAGACAAATGAGACACCGAAAGACCGTTTTCGGACTGTCTCACAGAATGCACTGTGCCTCCAAGACGCCTCATTTAATGGACAACTTTCTTCGTTCAATAAATGGGCGGACCCCCGTAACTGTTGCATCGTAAACATCATAATAAATTGTTGAGTTGTCGATCCAGCCAAGATTAAGGCCCGAACACTGCCCAACAGCACTCTCATTGAAATCGGTCAATGTCTCCCCGTCCGGCAATTGAACTAATACTTCCTTCTCGTCTTCACGTAAATGAAGAAGCGCTAATATGCGCAAATTGCAATAGTTTTCTTGAGAATAAGGTTCGCTTGCTTGCGCAACTAGAACTTTCTCTCCATCGTGAGAAACTACACTGGTCAAATCCTGGGGATAGCTAACAGCTAAATCTGATCGAAAGTTTTCGCTCACTGATAATTCTTGTAGCGTTGCATCAGCGACGTGCCACGCAAAAATTCCCTTGCGGGGAGCGTCTGTTTCATAGAGAGCTACGGTCAAATATATTCTGTTACAGTTCTCTTGAGGCGCGGCAAGAATGAAAAAAGTATTTCCACCCATCGGCGGAGCTTTTATGCTCGTGGCAAAATCTTCCGCTGAATTAGTGCCTCGATAGATATTATTAAAATAGCCCGTCTGGTCTTCTGTTAAAACCGTTTCAAAAATATACGTCTCAGCATTACATCGTATTTCCTCAGTCCGAATCACTTCACCAACAACCCTTTCATGAGGTGGGGCGGGGAGGATTTGCCTGGATCGTAGAAAGAAAAAAGCATATCCAGCACCTATGGCAATCCCAACGAAAATAATGAGAATTGTTTTCTTTCTAATAACCATTGATGAAAATAGCGATTATCTTTGCGAACATACTCGTAAATAGATCTACCCTGGCAGAGAAAGTGTTCAGAATACTTGCAACGAACCCATCCTTCTTGATAACTCTAATAACATCACTCCCTTCAAATGAAGTGTTATCAAATAATCTGCCCGTGATGGTTAAAGCGACTTCTTCACCAGCGGGAACACCGACAAGCTCTTGGGTATTGAATTTCAGAATAATCTCGTTTTTCCCTTTATTTATTATTGCGCTTCTGGCGCTTGCACCAGCTAAAATAATGGAATTTGTATCAATATCTTCTATGTTAACCTGGAAACCATTATCTATGCTTAAGAAAACGGTAAATTGACCTTTTTGTGTAAGGTTTAGGGTTTCGGGTTCAATTCTAATTTGAACCTCAAGCGCGCCTTCGGATACTGATATATCTGAAGTCCCTGAAATGCGGTGAATGTAAGTTTCACCGGGGTTTATTGTGTTCTCCTCCAATATGGATGATGTAAATATACCCGTATCCGGGTCTATAAAGCGGGCATAGATATCATAACTGTCTAAAAGGTCCTCAATTCCCTCGCCTGATTCAGGATTTTCTTCCAAAAAAACTTTGTTATCGCGGGCGAAAACCTTGAAGTCGCAGTTGTCGTTATTTTCGGGAATTAATATCCATTCGGGGGAGTTTGAGTTGTCTCCGGACACTATGGCATCCATAACCTGTATGTCATATTCCCCCGTTTCGTAATTCGGACCTACATGCCTGCCATCATCGCAGAATAAGTGGAGGTCGAGGTCTGGCTTAACAGGTAACGGTACAGGAACTTCTTTCAATTCATTAGAGGTTGTTTGTTGCAAATCTATAAACTTATTATTTTTATTTAAATTCGGTTCAGATACATAATTAATGGACAAAGAAATGAGTATAAATAAAACTATACTAAAAAGCTTTAAGCCCGAATAACGCAATAGAAGGTATCCCGCCATGATGATACTGACGGCTGCCGCAAACAGTACAACGGCTGTTGTTTTCTTTTTAGGTTGTTGACCTTCGCTTGCAGCATCCTCTTTATCTGATGGGTCAAAATGATCTTTTTCATTCGACAGATCTTGTACAATCGAGGTCTCTTGCAAATCAAAGCCCACATATCCCCCCAGATCAGGATCGCCGCCCCATCTCAAATTTGCATCAATTATTTTTCCGACATCAAGTTCGCCATAAATTTTAGTATGTGGATATATAACAACATATATCTCCTTTCCATCTAGATCTTCAACTTTAGCTTTATTATCAATCGGCTGCGATTCCAGAATCCGAACTTTAATAATGGGGTAAGAGGAAAGATTATCCTGAACCAACTCAGATTGCGTTACTTCTGTTGGCGAAACATCTATTGCTAAAATTTCTGCTATAACTTTATTATATTTAGTCGGAACAGGCTCGGCCAACTGGTTGAAGCTAATTTTATTTCTAAATATTGAATTTGGTTTTAGAATAACACCGGCTAAATTTATAAAAGGGAAATCTTCAGCAGAATTAAGCTGTTTAACTTCTGCTAAAATACGGTATTGGCCATTTGAAAGTCCGTCCGATTTAGCAGCAAACTTAACCATATTATCCCAGTCCCTATAAAATTCATTTGTCGCGGGATCAAGAATGCCGTCTTGACCTGATTCATTGACCGTAGGTATCGTAACTTCACGCAAAGAATTATTAATTTTGCCCTTCTGGTTATAACCATACTCGGGCTCATTATTCTCATCAATATGATAGAGAATCAAGGCCTTTTCCTTAGGCAATGAAGTATCCCAAGTTTTTAAATTCCTGTTCCTTGCCTCTAAAATATAGTACTCCTGTGTCGAAGGAGAATTGTTGTCTTTAAGATTATACCTAAATATAGAATCGCCCAATTTGCTTGAATCAAGAGAATTTATCCAAAATTCGCCGAAATCTGATTTTGCGTGAATGTCGTAACGCATCCATTGCAAAAACTCTTTAAGGTAAGAGCTCATATGCGGCGGGTTGCCCCCATTTTCATTTCGGGAACCACTTGCCATAAGATCCCAATTGCCCACATTTCCCATTTCATATAGATCGGGCAGCATGGTGTTATCTGGAGGTGGTATAACTAATTCTCCTATTATATGACCGAATTCATGAGCCCACGTTCCGGTGAACCTTGTTTCTGCGGCAACAAAAACAAAAGGGTTGTCGTCAATTGGTTGAAAGGGTTGATTAATTGGCGTCCATGTTAAAGCTCCAAAAAGTGATTCGTCGCCTGCATATATGATACCCGCAATGTCAAATTGATTTAAGTCTAAGCCGCTTACACTCACTGTATCTAATACCAATTGCTTTGCTGAAGATGGCAGTGTAGTTAATTTAAACCACTCTCCACCATTATCAAAAAACTCAAAATTAAGGTCCACAATTCCAAAAGAGTTCTCTCTATGATAATCCTCAACACAAAAGGCAAGATCCTGGAAGTAATCTATGTTATGGCCATTCGGGTATATTTTTTCAGGTATTAATTTACAGGGTTGTGCTGTTATTTCGCTTGATTCGTGAGGCACATTAGATGGTTCAGTCAAAATAACAGCTATGTCTATTGGTATTGTTTTTTTAATCTCAAAATCAACATTCCCTCCTACTTCAAACTCTTGCCAGTCGGAGATATTGCCGTTTGTGTCAACTGCGCGTGCGCGCCAGTGATATTGTGCGTCTACTAGGCCAAAGCGTGTAATGGCTACTTCTTGTCCTGAAGGTACAAACGGGGACTCAATTATTCCTCCGTCAAAGGTTCCGGTAAAGGATTCGGTTATTTGGCGCAGTTCTACTTGTAGCTTAAGGTTTAGGTCCTGAGGACTATTTAGGGTTGCTTTGAAGGTTATTATATCTTCTATAGTTATATCTTCTTCTGGTATGGTTGTTATTCCGTCTGACTTGTATTGGTTTAAATTAGAAAGCGTAGGTGTAGTTTGTGTCCAACCATCCTGTATAATCCAGGGAAGATTATCCTGATCTCCGGAGAAAATATAAGGCGCGTCGCAAAAGTTATCGCTGTTTGCGTCATTGCAGCCTTCAGCAGGAGTATCATAATTGCTCCAATAATTGCCTCCGGTAGGCTGGCTAAGGTTAAAGGTGGCAGAACCGCCGAAAACGACAGCCTGAACGGCATTCTGAATAAAATTATTGTTATATACGGTATATGAGCCGACCCCTAAATGATATTGCGCTAGAATTCCTGTGTGGTTATTTACAAGATTATTGTTGTATATATTTGCTGACGTAGACGTTAAGTCTATACCTACGACGTTATTTGTAATAGTGTTGTTATAAATTTCATTAGGCACTAAAAGATTTAAACTGGAGGACGAATGCGAAAAAATGCCGTTCTTCGTGTTTCCGACAATACTATTTCCGTTAATAGCGGCGCCTTCTGAATTGTGCATGCGTATGCCATTATCGAGATTATCTGAAAACGTATTGTTAATAAAACGGTTATTGTGCGAGTAGTTCACAAATATACCATGGAGATTATTAGACGAAATGGTATTTTCTATCGTGGTATTGTCTGTATGTTGTAAAAATATGCCGTTTCTGTGTCCTGAAGATTCTATTTGTACATTGCTTATATGAGAGCCGTCCGCGTCGCAAAGTATGAGCTCTGAAAAGGTTTGATTGGTGATGGAAGACAAACTGTTTACAAAGACAAGAGGCGCGTTGTCTGTGCCATTGTTGTTTTCAATTGTGGCGTTACGACAATCGGCATCGGTACCGGCGTCAATAAACATATCAGCATAGCCATCGCCCGCTTTAAACACGTTATTCTTGATAGTCGTATTTCCGCGGATATTGAAAGAGCCGCCATTACCCACCCCTTCGCTTATGCTTATATTGTTTTGAATATTGTGATTAAAGCCGAGAATTATCATTCCAGCGCATCCCCCAAAAGAGGTAAAGTTATTGTCTGTAATAATACTGCCTGAAGTATCAATTGTTATTCCGCTGCAAAACCCGGAAGTGGCATTGTGCGTTATAACAGCGCCATAGCTATCTTGTATGACTATTCCATGGCTGCCTGATACAATCTGGTTTTCTGTTATCGTGATATTAGTGGCATCATTAGTGAATATTCCGATACTAAATCCAGAAATAGTAACGTTTTGTATCGTAATTGCGGATTTCTGATAAATATACACGCCAAAACTGTTTGAACCGCTGTTGGTGAAACCCGCGCCATCTAAGGTTATGCCATTGCTGTCGATTTGAATGGTTTGATTAATATTACCTGTAAGCGTGCAAGTTTTTGTTGCGGAATTCCAATTACCAATAGTGACGCAATCGCCTCCTGTTGCGTTATCACTAATGAATTTTGTGCCAGTGGTTGGCTGGATGAAGATAAAGTGAGGCGTAGAAATGTCTTGGGTGTATGAATATTGGCCCGAAGCGGTGGTTTGTATAATGGTTTCGTTGTGATAGTCGTCTTGGTATTTATAATAGGTGTGGTTGGGTTCTAAACCCGAAAATGAAATATTTGTGCTAGTGGCTGTAGTGGTTGGTTCAATATTTAGTAAAATCATCTGCGGTATTGAATCCAAACTAACTTTAATTTCTTCTGAACTGTCAAGAACAAGGTTGAGATAAGCGCTATCGATAACTTCAAAATGGGTATCGATACCAGAAACACTGCCGGGTACATGAAATATATCGTCTTCAAAAGCAGAAGCGTGGGTGAACGGTAAAAACAAAAACACGCCAAAAAAGATGGCGCCGAATTTAATAACTAAATTTGAAATTGATATTTTATGTGCCATATAAATTCATTCTATCACAAACTGAACCGACTCGTTTTAACAAACCCCGTAAAGATTACTATTGGTCTGGACTCACTTGAGCCTTTGCGTCATCCAATGTGTTGTATGAACAACACAACCATTACGGAGTCCAAGGGAGCTAGGACCCAAACAAAGGAACAACTCCCAGCAAAAGTTAAATATTGCCTCTACGCCCGGAAGTCGACCGAGAGCGAGGAACAGCAGATCCTCTCGATAGACAGCCAGATCAATGAAATGACCAAGATAGCGGAACGGGACGGACTTGAGATAGCGGAGATCAGAAAAGAAAGCCACTCGGCAAAAGCGGTCGGCCAGCGGGAAATATTCAACTCCCTCCTTGCTGATATCCGCTCTGCCAAATTCAACGGCATCCTGACGTGGGCGCCTGACCGCCTCTCGCGCAACGCCGGAGACTTGGGATCGCTGGTCGATCTCATGGACCAAAAGCTATTAATCGAGATACGCACCTTCAGCCAGAAATTTACGAACAACCCGAGCGAAAAATTCATGCTGATGATTCTCTGCTCAACAGCGAAACTCGAAAACGACAACAAGAGCGAAAACGTAAAACGGGGACTTCGGACGAGATGCGAGCAAGGGCTGCGGCCATCCGTGGCTCCCACGGGATATCTGAACGAAAAACGCACGGACAGGCCATGCGAAGTGATCGTGGACCCGATACGGGGCCCGATCGTCAAACAAATGTTCGAGAAGGTGGCAAATGAAAGCTGGTCCGGCAGAAAGATCTACCAATGGCTCAAATACGAGATGAAATTCAAAACGAAGTACGGCAAATCCCTTTCCCTAAGCAATATCTATATGATCCTCAAGAAGCCGTTCTACTACGGCGTCTTTGAATATCCCGACGGAAGCGGCAATTGGTACACTGGACGGCATGAACCCATCATCGCTAAAGAGCTGTTCGACCGAGTGCAGGCACAAGTAGTCCGCAGCGAGATACGTAAAAACAACAAGGAATTCGCGTTCACGAAGCTCATCTCCTGCGGACTCTGCGGCTCGGGAATAACGGCTGGAGAGAAATACAAGCATCAGAAGAATGGGAACACGCACCGCTATGTGTATTACTCCTGCACCAAGGCCAAAGATCCATATTGCAAGGTAAGCTACATCAGAGAAGAAGAAATCATTGTCCAGATCATAACGCTTCTTGACGCGCTGGACATAGACGAGCTTGGCGTCAGACATAAGTTCAAAGAAGAGATCACGCGGTATAACAAGTTCAGGAGGATAGCGCTCGGGAAAAACAAGGAACATATCGAGCCCGAAGAATTCGACGCAAAATCCTATGCAATATATCTTCTCACCGAGGGAACGATATCCGAAAAACGCGAACTGCTCGCGAATCTGAGAAGCCGGCTGATTCTCAAGGACAAAATAATCGCGCTTGAACGGCAAGGAAGCCGGTAGTCACGGAAGCAACAAAAAACAACGCGAGAGAAAAATTCCATCGCGTTGTTTTTTTTATTTGCTGCGACCATGTCGGTCGCTCATGCAAGGCGGGAATCGCGGTCTCCAGAACCCTGCACAGCTTTGTGCCCCCAGAAGGAATCGAACCTTCAACCTTCTCCTTAAAAGGGAGCTGCTCTGCCAATTGAGCTATGGGGGCATTACCTTAAATTAAATATTAAACTTTTTTTAGAGTTAGCGCGGACCTTTGAGCGGGTTCTGCAGGCCGAGCGGGCAAGGTTTCGAGCGCAGCGAGAAGAGCGAGGCCGAAGCCCCTAAAGTCCCGCTCGCTGGGCGGGGCGAGGAAAGCGAAAAGGCTTGCGCTAACTCGCTCACTCCTCTTCTGCGCGCAAAAAAATCAGAAACAAAACCGGCACTGCCGCCCATAAAAATGGGGCTAACCCGTCTCTAAAAATATAAGCGACCCCAGAAGAAATAGCAAGAGTATTATACGGTAAAAACTGCAAAAACAAACTAATGAAAAGTCCTGCTATTAATAAACTTAATACTATAACCTGCCACAAACTTTTCAAACCCTCGGCAGAAAACTGAAAAATGTTCGAAAATATTTTTCCCGACAATAAAAAACTCAACAATAAAAATAAAACTAGAAAAACTTCAAGTTTAGTAAATGATGAAACGCGTATACCGTATTCCACAAAAACAGAGAGTACTTGAGGGCTGGTACTTGCAATGGTAGAAGCTGCATATAAAGACAACAGCAAAGCCAATAGGCGGTCTCTTCCTGAAGTTAATCCGAAAAGAAAAATTAAAATGGCAACAAAAAATATAGCCGCGATATCCCAGCTTAATCCGGATAGCGTTAAACTAGAAGAAAATTGCGGAATATTTTCCAAGATTTAATCTTAAGTATTTAAAATAAATTATTTTATAATTACTAGCGAGCCCGCAAGCGAAGGCTTGCTTTCGTTTGGGACGAGCGACGCAATTTCATGCGCCGTGACAGCGCTTATAGTTCTTCTTCCAGATCTTCGAGTAATTCCTGACCTTTTTTGGATATTTTTTGCGGCACTCGAACAACGATCGTAACGTACGAATCTCCCCGTGAAACTACCGTTCTGCCTCGTCCGCCCACGACAGGCATGCCCTTACCTTTTATTCTAAGAATTTTACCAGAAGGCGTACCCGCCGGAACAGTTAATTTAATAGAACCGTCGATCATCGGAACATCCAATTTTGTTCCCATAACAGCTTGTGGAAAAGAAACTTCGACACGATTCCATAAATCATTTCCTTTTCGCTGAAATACGGCATGAGGCTTAATATGAATATTCAAAAACAAATCTCCGGCTGAAGACCCCTGCTTACCCGCCTCCCCCGCACCTGAAACCTTAAGCGTTTCGCCGTCTGCCACGCCCGGAGGAATAGAAATATCCATTTTTACGGATCTCTTCATCCTTCCTTCTCCACGACAAGTGGTACAAGGCTTTTCAGGAATTTCTCCTCTGCCATGACAATTTGGGCACGTAGTTAAACGTGTAAACGTTCCAAAAAATGTTTGCTCCATCCTTTCTAATCCGCCCCTGCCCTGGCAAGTTTTACACGTAGACAGCGGTGTCCCAGGTTCAGCGCCTTTGCCGCTGCATCTTTCGCAATTTGCAAACTTAGTTATAACAACTTCTTTGCTTTGTCCGGCAAAAGCTTCTTCTAAAGAAAGCTCTATATCAACAATAATATCTTTTCCACGTCCTTGTGAGGCTCTACGTTTTGGTCTTCCAAATCCAAAAAATTCTTCAAATATTTCTCCCAAATCTTCAAAGCCGGCTCCTTGATAGCCGAAATCTTCCGGACCCCAAGCAGCGCCGCCTGTACCCGGACCAAAAGCTGAACCGAAACTATCGTAACGCTTCTTTTTTTCAGGATCACTCAGAATAGAATAGGCCTCGTTAATTTCCTTAAACTTAGACTCATCTCCTCCTGATTTATCGGGATGATATTTGTGCGCAAGCTTACGATATGCATTCTTAATCTCATCCGATGAGGCGCCGGATGCAACACCTAAAATTTTATAATAATCTTTGGCCATAGTTAAATCAAAATTATCTTTTTATATGATTGGCGGAGAAGATTTCCAATGCGCGAAATATTTTCTCGCAGACCTGTCTTCAACAACTATTACTCCGCCGGCCTCAAATGTAAATAGCATAAATCGTGTAGCCATATTGGCAATAATTTTTGCAGGCCAAGCCAAAAGTTGAAACATAAAAAATGAGCTTACTGCAAAAATAATCAAGAAAAGATCCCCCGCCTGATCTTTTACTTTATTGATCTCTCGATTTACTATCTGAAAAATAACATCTTTAACGGTCTCTTCACCTGAAAGAACCGCTCCCAAAGATTTACTAAGTTCCGCGCGAGCTTGCGCCAAAAGCCGAGGATCTTTAATTTTGCCTTCACTTGAAATTTCTATAGCTTGGTCAACCGTATGATTTATATTAAGATTCGCAAACCTTTCAATGGGTTTTTCAATATAAGATAAACCAAAAAATACCACCTCTTTGGGTAGTGGCTCGCTTAAAAACTTTTCGGCAGAGGGAGAGGCCAATATCGCAGCCGTAAAAATAATACTTAAAGCTGTAAAATAAAGCGGTAGCCCGGCATGTAAAGCCCAAGAAGGTTTCCACGGCAGCAAATCCTTAATAATTTCTTTCATGCGCCACGCAGAAAATATCCACAAACCTAAACACGGGATAATAGCTATTATATATATCGACACCTGACCAAAAAGAATCGGCAAAGATAGAATTAGCGCCGCCAAAGAACCAATCGCTATAAAAATAAGTTTACCCTCAACTAACACGATAAGAGAATAAAATACAGCTGAAACTACAATTAAAGTATATACGGATACAAAAGAAGTGACCGGCAATTCAAAACCGAATAAATTCAATGTTCTTCCTCCGTCGCCCGATAACATTTGTCCTGCCGCGGTCCAAACACCCACCATGGTCAAAACAAACAATGCCATTAAAACAAAAACAGGAAAAATAGCTTTTATCTTATTCATACCAGGTAGTAGAAATTCGACTTTTACATTTTTAATTAACGAATTTCGTGTTTAAACTTTTATTTATTAATTTTATTGTATTGTTTGCCAGATACTTTTGTTCCGCTTTTAGCGGAACGGTCGAATTTCACTACCTGGCATAATTTATGCTTTATTGTCTCCTGACTCTTCGGTTTGCCCGTCTTCAACATCGGCAGGCTTCTCAGCTGAATCACTCTGCGAAGAATCTTGAGGTCCCGCGCTCTGCTCTTTGCTATACAACGTAGAGCCGATTTTTTGAGCGGCTTGGGATAGATCTTCCATAGCTCTTCGAATTGCAGCTATATCATCTTTATCTTTAACCTCTTTCAAGGTTTTTAATTTATCTTCGACATCTTTTCGGATATCCTGAGAAATTTTTTCGGAATTTTCACGCAAAACACGTTCTGTAGAATATATCAGTGCGTCTGATGTATTACGAGCTTCAACAGTTTCCTTCTTTTTGCGGTCTTCATCTGCGTGCATTTCTGCATCTTTTTTCATTCTTTCTACCTCTTCTTTTGATAGTCCGGTTGATGCTTCTACACGAACAGTTTGAGCCTTACCTGTAGCTTTATCCTTAGCTGTAACGTTCAAAATACCGTTAGCATCAATATCAAATGTAACTTCAACTTGAGGCACCCCTCTTGGAGAAGGCGGAAGACCATCCAGTATGAATCTGGCCAATGTTTTATTGTCGTTGGCTAATGTTCTTTCGCCCTGCAAAACATGTATCTCTACAGAGGGTTGATTATCGGCTGCAGTTGAAAAAACTTGGGCTTTTGAGACAGGAATCGTTGTATTTTTCTCAATAATAGGGGTCATCACGTTACCCAACGTTTCAATGCCCAAAGATAAGGGTGTAACATCGAGTAAAAGAACATCGTGTACCTCTCCTTCCATAATACCACCTTGCGCAGCAGCTCCAATAGCCACAACCTCATCAGGATTAATCCCCATATGAGGCTCCTTGCCAAAAAGTTTGCCTACCGCCTCTTGAATGGCCGGCATTCTAGTCTGCCCACCAACCATTACCACTTCATTAATATCCGATAATGAAAATTTAGCTTCACCAACGACATCTTTTACTATCTGTACGGATCTCTCTATATAATCATGAACCAATTCTTCAAATTGAGCGCGGCTTAATTTAAGCAAAAGATGTTTCGGTCCCTGAGCGTCCGAAGTAATAAAAGGTATATTGATTTCGGTTTCATTTGTACTCGAGAGTTCAAGTTTGGCGCGTTCAGCTCCTTCTTTGAGTCGTTGTAAGGCTAATTTGTCTTTAGATAGATCTATACCCTGATCTTTTTTAAATTCATCAATCAGCCAGCCAATAATCTTCTTATCAAGATCGTCTCCGCCCAAATGCGTATCACCGCCTGTGGCTTTAACTTCAACGGTATTTTCAGAAATTTCAAGGACCGAAACATCAAATGTTCCTCCGCCAAAATCATAAACTACAATTTTTTCATTCTTTTTCTTTTCTAATCCATATGCCAAAGCAGCGGCTGTGGGCTCATTAATTATCCGTCTAACATTAAAACCTGCAATTTCTCCCGCTTCCTTAGTTGATTTTCTTTGAGCATCATCAAAATAAGCCGGTACAGTGATAACCGCATCGGTTATTGTGGTTCCTAATCTTGCTTCAGCGTTAGCTTTGAGTTTCGACAAAATCATTGCGGAGATTTCCTGAGGAGCATACCACTTATCTCCCATTTTTATTTCAACTCCACCGTTCGATGATTCACGAATAGTATAAGGAAGCCATTCTTTATCTCTTTGAACTTCAATATCCGAAAACCTCCTGCCGATGAGTCTTTTAGCTGAAAAAATTGTGTTTTCAGCGTTAGTCACAGCCTGGCGCTTAGCTAAAACACCAACAGCTCTTTCGCCGGATTTATTTATAGAAACAATAGAAGGAGTGGTTCTTACGCCTTCAGAATTTTCTAGAATCTTAGGCTCTCCATTTTCCATTACCGCCATAGCAGAATTGGTTGTGCCAAGATCAATACCTAATACTTTTGACATGCCATTGTTGCCCGCGAACTTCGAGAGCGGTTGCAACAATGTGCATCCCGAGCGAAGTCGAGGGATTACTAGAATTAGATAAAATTATTTATTTTTGTTTTCCTATTTTAACTTGTGCAGGACGCACAATAAAGTCGTCTTCGGTTATAAAGCCCGATCTTACTTCTTCTACAACTTCTTCCCCGTCTTCATCTGTTCTGCCGACGGCTTCATGATATTTTGGATCAAACTCTCTTCCGATTGTTTCTATCTTTCTAATACCTTCTTTGTTCAAAAGCTTTGAAAACTCTTCATAAATAAGACGAATGCCTTCAGTCCAAGATGATTTTTCTATCTCCGAAGGAACATCTTTCAAGGCTCTTTCCAGCATATCGATTAGAGGCAAAAGATTACGTATAGCTTCCATTTTGCTGAACTTTGAAAAAGCCGCAAAACGCTTTATTTCATCTTTTTTATAGTTTTCATAATCAGCCAAGGCTCTTTTCCAACGACCCTCATAGTCGAGGGAAGATGGTTCTGCGTTTCCGCTATTGTTTATATTGTTGTCTTCTGCCATCGTTGCCCGCGATTCGCTTCTGCGAAGAGCGGATGCAACGATGTGCATCCGCCAAAGCCTTAGGCGAAGGCGGACTTAATTAATGTATACTTATTCTTCAGTAAAATCAGCTAATACTGAACCCAGATAGTCTATGGTGGGAATAGCCCGTTCATAATGCATACGCAAAGGACCAACCGTTGCGATAAAACCGGAAGCTCTAGAATTTCTATTCCGCCATGGTCGTATCACTAAACTCAAAAAATTAAACTTTCCAAACTTGATATCTTTTCCGATAAATACCGAAGTTCTATTAGCGTCTACGGAATTCAAAATTTCATTACGCCTCTTTTCCAATATTTCAATTGCAGACAACATCTCACCGACGATATCCGGAGAAGAAAATTCGGGCTGAAGACGAAAATCTCTAAATCGTTGCAAAAAAACAGCCTGATCGTTCCATGTCAATGTAACCATGCTTGTTACTTGAGAAAATCCGGCAATATCATCGGCGGCAGTTTCCAAAGCGGCAAGTTTATTTTTGGACCATAATCTGGAAATTTGCCCGAATTTTTCGCGTATCTTTTCAGAAAGACCCCACTTATTAGAATGCTGTTCAACAAAAAGACGATATGCGTTTTCAGTCGGCGTTCTTCCGGCAGAAGTATGGGATTGAACCAAAAAGCCTCTCGCTTCAAGTTCGGCCATTTCTGCTCTTATCGTTGCTCCGCTAAAATCAAATCCACCTTCACGACGCAAAAAATCAGAACTTATCGGTAAGGCGCCATTTATATATTTTTCTACAATAGCATCAAGAATATTCTGTTGTCTGGGCGTTAAAATAAACATATATGTTTTGGCACTCAAGTAGTAAGACTGCTAATACAAGGCATTATATAAAAATAGGGTAAGGTGTCAATCCCGTACCCATAAACGCTGTCCCAAATTCATCAGAATGATATAATAAAATCATGAAAATACTTCGTGACCCTGATCTGACGTGGGTTAACCTGGACAATCCGAGTTCAGACGATATTGCCTGGTTACAAAAAGAATTTAATCTACATCCTCTGGTCATAAAAGATATTAATTTGCCTACACGTCATCCAAAAATAGATGTTTTTGGAAATTATATTTTTGTGGCCTTACAAATACCTATTGAAAAAGACGGCGCCGGTACAACATTAAGAATAGAAGAACTGGATTTGGTAATAAGCGCAAATTGGCTTATTACCAGTCACACGAGCCGATTACCTTTTGTCAGTGATTTTTTTGGAAAATGCATGGCCTCACAAGAAACCAGAAGGGAATATTTTGAAGCCGGACCGGCAGCGGTAATACAAGGACTTATTGCCGGACTATTTGAAAATGTAAACGCAGAACTTGATAATATTGAAGAACAAATAGCTTTTATTGAAGATGAAATATTCCGAGGCCGAGAGCAAAATATAGTTTTGGTTATTTCTCAGATAAGAAGAAAAATAATTGATTTCATGCGCACGCTTGAGCCAATGCAAATTTTATTTAAGGATCTATTGGTTTCCGGTCCTACCCTATTGGGAAAAGACGCGCGTCCTTATCTTGAATACGTTGCCGAATCCCACTCACGATTAATTAATATTTTAGTTACTCAGAAAGAAACAATGTCAACTCTTGAACAAACAAATTATTCCCTTCTATCAACAAAAACCAATGAAAATATCCGCTTACTTGCCGTATATGCTACTCTTCTCGTGATCCCCACTATAATTCCCGCTCTTTTCGGTATGAACCTGAAAAATATTCCATTCAGCGAAAACCCGGATGGTTTTGCGGTTGTCACATCTATAGTTGTAATCTCAACGGTTATAACTTTCTTTTTCTTCAAATTTAAACGTTGGGTTTAAAATAATAATATGAAGTTTGTTTTTTATAATACCCTTACACGCAAAAAGGAAGAACTAAAACCGCTTAAGAAAGATAAATTGGATGTTTTTGTATGCGGCCCGACTGTATATGACTTATCGCATATAGGCCATGGACGTATTTATGTTGTTTTCGATTCAATTGTTAAAACGCTCAAAAAAAACGGTCTTAGGGTCAGATATCTACAAAATATAACGGATGTTGACGATAAGATAATTGATCGCGCGCGTCTAACAAATAAAACGCCTAAAGCGTTGGCCCGGGAATTTGAAAAAGAATACTTAAAAGACATGAAAGCGTTAAAAATAGACTCGGTAGATATTTATGCTCGAGCCAGCGACCACATAGCCGAAATAATAAGCCAAATCGAAAGACTACTGGAAAAAGGTTTTGCTTATATAGCTTCTTCAGGAATATATTTTGAAGTGAACAAATTTGATGACTACGGCAAACTTTCCGGACAAAAACTTGAAGACAAATTCAACACTGAACGGGTAGAACACGATCCGGAAAAGAAAAATCAAAAAGATTTTGCGCTTTGGAAAAGATCATCCTTCGACAAAGCTCAGGATAAAAAATCCGAACCCTCTTGGCCTAGCCCGTGGGGTATGGGCCGACCGGGTTGGCATATTGAAGATACGGCAATTGCCGAAAAATATTTCGGGCAACAATATGATATGCATGGCGGCGCTTTAGATCTTATATTCCCGCATCACGAATGTGAAATTGCCCAGATCGAAGCAATAAGCAATAAAAAACCATATGTAAATATGTGGCTCCACGGAGGATTCTTAACTGTACGCGGAGAAAAAATGTCAAAATCCATCGGAAATATTATTGTGCTTCGCGATCTATTGAAAAATTATTCTGCGGAAAGCTTCCGTTTAATGATACTTCAAGCCCACTATCGTTCCCCTATTGATTACGATGAAGATCTTATCAAACAGGCAGAAGCAACTTCGGAAAGATTAGCTGAATTTTACGAACGTGTTAAACAAAATAAAAGAAATTCTTCTGAAAATAATCATTTAGCAGAAAAAATTAAAAATGCCCGGGAAAATTTTTGGCGTGCAGTCGGCAACGATTTTGATACGCCGGTAGCATTTGCAATACTTTTTTCTTTTGTTAAAGATATAAACCCCTTACTTGATAATTCTAGTCTTTCCAAAAGAGAAACTAAATCCGTAATAAATTTACTTGAAAAAATAAACGAAGTTTTTGGAATCATCAAAAAACGCACCAAACAAACCGCGCCCCGGGAAATAAAAGATCTTGCTAAAGAAAGAGAACTTTTTCGCAAAGAAAAACGCTGGGCAGAAGCAGACCAAACCAGAAAACAGCTCTCGGAACTTGGCTGGGTCGTTGAAGATACGCCGCAAGGACCAAAGTTAAAAAGAATAATCTGAGGAGATAGAAGTTGGCGCCATAATTTGACTGCCGAAGGTGCTGTCTGACGAGTTCCGCCATATGACGGAACGAGGAATTCACCGAGAGACAACCAAATTACGGCATTGCCAACGATCATCCCCGCAGGCAGTCTCGAATACGGCTGCGCCATACAACTGTCCAACAATCCACATTTTCTCCACTTTATCCACCATTGCCTGTGTTGGTTTTAAACGATAAGCTGGTAATAATTAAAGTAATCCTTCGACTTCGCTCAGGATGCACGTAGTTGTATCCTTCGCTTTGCTCAGGGACAACCACGGCATGGCCAAGAAAACCTTTGCTAAAAAATCAAAAAATGAAGCTTTAACTCTCAAAGATCTCCTGGCAATGCCGGAAACAGATCTTTCTTTAGCGGTTCCATCCGGCCGTATACCGCCCCAGGACATTGACGCGGAACAATCTTTGCTTGGAAGCATGCTTTTGGATAACAACGCTATTATTCGCGTTGTTGATTTTTTACGCACAGAAGACTTTTATCGCAAACAACACAGGGTTATATATCAGGCAATGCTTGATCTTTTTACTCATCACGAACCGATTGATATACTTTCTGTTTCAACACGATTAAAAGACGGCAACGTACTTGAAGATATCGGCGGTCGTACATATTTGGCTAGTCTGGTGAATATGGTACCAACCTCTTCCCACGTAGTACACTATGCAAAAATAATTCAGAAAAAAAGATTATTACGCGATCTTATCGATGCTTCATGGCATATCGCACAACTTGGCTGGAATGAGACAAGACACATGGACGAACTTTTAGACGAAGCCGAACAAAAAATATTCTCTATTTCACAGCACGCCATGACGCAAGAATTCGGCCCGGTTAAAGATGAATTAGCAAAAACTTTTGACAGATTAGAACAATTATCGCACCACGAAGGATCTATACGCGGGGTCGCAACAGGTTTTACTGATATGGATAATATGCTTTCCGGTCTGCAACCTTCCGATATGATCGTTATTGCCGCAAGACCGTCAATCGGTAAAACTTCTTTAGCCTTAAGTATCGCGCGCCATGTTGCAGTCAATGAAAAAAAACCCGTGGGCATATTCAGCCTAGAAATGTCCAAAGAACAGGTTGTCGACAGATTATTAGCGGCTCAAGCCAATGTTGATCTGTGGCGAATGCGTACGGGAAGATTATCTACAGAAGATTTTGACCGTTTGCGTGATGCATTAGACCAATTGGCAGACGCTCCTATTTTTATTGATGACGCGGTTTCTTCAACAGTGCTCCAAATGCGCGCTATGGCACGCCGTCTGCAAGCCAAACACGATCTTTCTCTTATTATCGTAGACTATCTGCAATTAATAACCTCGCATACAAATACAGACAATATGGTCCAGCAGGTCACTGAAATATCGCGTTCATTGAAAGCATTGGCCCGCGAACTAAACGTGCCTGTTATAGCCGTTTCTCAGCTTTCCCGTGCCGTTGAAGCAAGACCCGACCAAAGACCCAAACTTTCAGATCTGCGCGAATCAGGCGCAATAGAACAAGACGCGGATGTGGTTATGTTGATCTGGCGCGAAGATATGGTTAAAAAGGACTCGGGCGTAAAAAATATAGCCAAAATACATGTTGCCAAACACAGAAATGGTCCGGTAGGTGAAATTACTCTGCGCTTTGATCCTGAACGTGCAATGTTCTGGAATATAGAAAAACACTTTGAAGTATAAGAATTAGCAATTTTGTTCGTGACTGCCTGCGGGGAAAATTGTTGGCATGTCGCGAAACCGGTCGCCTCTCGGTGAACTCCTCCCCAGCCCAAATTTTTCGAAATTAGAGCTGGTTCGTCAAACAGCACCTTCGGCGACCTCTTCACGACGCCAACTTCCATCTCCTCGGATGTCACTCACAAAACAGCTACTTCTTTAAACGCGAACGTATGTTGCCCCCCCCAATACGCGAAACCGCGGATATTATAAAAAAATTACCCGGCATTGGACCGCGTCAAGCGCTTCGATGCGCTTTTTATATTTTGCGCAATCCCGCAATAAGACAGGATCTTAAACTTGTTTTGGATAAAATTGAATCCGTAAAAAATTGTTCTATTTGCTTCCGCTATATACATCTCTCACCCAATGCCGCAGATTCTACCTGTTCCATCTGTCGTGATATAGAAAGAGATAAAAATTCTTTATGTGTCGTAGAAGAAGATGTCGATCTTGAACAACTTGAGAAAGCCGGCGCATTCGGTGGACAATATTTTGTACTTGGGGGAAGATTATCCCTAAACCAGGATCCGCGCGCATTACGTATCAACGAACTTAAACAACGAGCACTTAAAGATAAAGATTTAAAAGAGATAATAATGGCCATGAGTCCCACAGCCGAAGGTAATGCTGCCTTTCTTTGGCTAAAACAAGAAATTTTATCTGCTTCAGATAATACTGCGCAAATAAAAATAACCCGCTTAGGCATTGGCATGCCCTCAGGCGGAGAAATAGAATACGCCGACGAAGAAACATTACGGGGCGCATTAGAAAACAGAAATTAATTTTAATTAACTATTTACAAAACATCCCGCTATTATAGCGGGATGTTTTATTTTTCGCTTGATTTTTTTGTTACTCGCTTTAGGGCAACCTTTCTTAGAGGCAAAACTGCTGCGGGCTTTTTTTCTGTATCTTGAACATTATCCGACATCTTAACATCTTTATCTTTTATATCCAGAATCTCAACTAAAGTATATGCCTGACGATGTCCTCTTTTGCGTTTCTGACGTTTTTTGGGTTTAAATTTAAAAACAATAACTTTATCGTGCAACGCATGAGACAATACCTTACCGCGAACTTTTGCACCGGAAACATAAGGCGACCCCACCTTAACCTGCCCCGCATACACCAAAGCCAAAACTTCATTAAAATCAAATTCATCTCCTTCATTATAAGGAAGTTTCTCAACAGCGATACGCTGTCCCCTGCTTATTACGTATTGTTTTCCGCCGGTTTTAATAACTGCAAGTTGCATACCAGGTAGTAGAAATTCGACTATTGAAGTAATGAATATCGAACTCCCACTTAAATTAATATTAATAAAAAATTATCTATTTTGCCAGTAATGGTTCGCCTGCAGCGAACAGTCGAATTTTCACTACCTGACATAAGCTTTAAGTAATTAACGAATTATAGACTACCTTAATAATCCTTTATGGTCAATCCCGTTTAGAACTATTTTCTCCGCTTTCCTCGTCTTAAATTATTGAAATTAGAAGATATTTTTTGAAACTCTATAAGCAATGGTCCTGCTACGAAAATAGATGAATAAGTGCCTATAGCAATACCGATAAATAAAGCTAAAGCAAAATCAAATACGGCTGATCCGCCAAAAACAGCAATAGCCGCTATCGTCAAAAGAACTGTTGTAGAAGTAGCCAATGAACGTCCTAAAGTTTGGTTAAGGCTCGTATTTACTATCTCAGCAAAAGATTTATCAAATATCCTCCTTAAATTCTCGCGAGTTCTATCAAATACTACAATACTGTCATGAACCGAAAAACCTAAAATCGTAAGAATCGCGGCTATAAAAGCGACGTTTATTTCAATGCCCATATAATATCCCAACGCAGAGAAAACGCCCAAAGGAATTATAACATCATGCAACAATGCGACTAAAGCAACTATAAATCCGTATTGCCACGAAGAAACAGGCTTTGAAACTCTCCGGAATGCCCATGCTATATATATCATTATGCCCACTATAGCCAAACCTATAGCCCATGCCGCTTTCTGTTTCAATTCACTTCCTATAACCGGGCCGATAGAAGTAAACTGTTCTTCTTGCGCGGGAGCTATCTCTTTTATTTTATTTAATATTTCCTGATGTTTATTTTCATCAACCGCCTTGAAACGCAAAATTAAATTTTTCTCATCCGCATTTTGAATGGCTATATCTCCTAAATCTTGATCGGATAATTTAGAAATAATTTCTTCCCGCGTGGGCACCCTTTCCTCAAAATTTACATTCATTAATGAACCCCCGGTAAATTCAACGCCAAAATGCAAACCCCAGATAACTAAGGCAACTATGCTTGAGACAATCAATACTCCCGAAACCGCTAGAAATAGCCAACGAAATTTAATTATGGGGAATTCTTTAATTACCATAACTTTTGTAATTTAGATAAACGGGTATGTACGATCTGTAAAAGAAGCAATCTTGATATAAATACAGCTGAAAACATTGACATTAAAACGCCTATACCAAGAGTTAAAGCAAATCCGCGTATAAAGCTTGTGGTTAAAAAATAAAGCACGAAGGTTGTAATAAGGGTGGCAATATTCGAATCTCGAATTGAAGGCCAAGCTCTCAAAAATCCGGCCTCAATACTTTCTTCTACTGAACGACCCCAATGACGTTCTTCTCGCATCCGCGCAAAAATAAGAATATTGGCGTCGACAGCCATACCAACAGAAAGAATAAATCCAGCAATGCCGGGTAAAGTAAAGGTTACGGGCAACAATTTAAATATAGTCAAAGTTAAAACCGCATAGATCGTAAGAGCCAAAACCGCAATAATACCAGGTATGCGGTATAACAACAGCATAAAAATAATAACCCCAAGTAAACCTATGGCGCCTGCAAAAATTATATTGCTCAAAGATTCCTGACCTAGAGTTGCTCCAACGCTTTGTTGGGAAATAAGATTAATTGGAACCGGTAAGGCTCCTGCATTCAAATCCTTAACTAAAGCCTCGGCCTCAGGTATAGAAAAACTTCCGCTAATGATAGCTTCTCCCGAAGGAATCTCCTGCTGAACTGTCGGGGCGCTTACTATCTGGCCATCCAAAAAAATGGCGAGACGCTTGCCCACATTGGCTGCTGTAATTTCTCTAAAAATTTCTTTGCCTTCATCGTTAAAGCGAAGCGCAACAGTAGGCTGATTCGTTGTTGGATCAAAAGTAAGTTCAGCACGACTAAGATATTGTCCGGTGAGTTTAGCCGGTTTAAATAAAAGTTCGGCGGTATTTAATTGCTCTTCAGATAATTGCACGCCCCCTCCCGGTCCTTGCCTTATCGCATCAAGCTCCTCTTCGCTCCGCTCCTCCCGAAATTCAAGAAACGGAGTTTTGCCTATAGATTGAATAGCCTGATTAATATCCTTTACGCCGGCTAATTCAACCATAAGACGATTTGAATCGCCTGTTTTTTCTAATTGAACTTGCGGCTCGCGTACTCCGAAACTATTTACGCGCCGCTCTATAACATCACGTAGAGATTCCAAAGCGCTTTTCTGATCTTCAGAGGAAATATTAGTTAGATCAGCTTCATATACTAATTGCGTGCCGCCCTGCAAATCTAATCCCAAAAGAAAGGGCGATTCGTCAATTTTAGTTATTTTTATTTTAGAAGCCCATTCTTTAAACTGCGGTTGGTTATATTTTGAAGATAAGTATTCTATACCACCCCACAATTTAGGCTGCACCTGATCATAGGGATAATTCCAAATTTGCGGATAAATAACAAACAAAGATAAGAAAGTGAACAAAAAAATCAACACCAAAATATTGCGCCTCTGTTTTCTTTTCTCGATTCCTTTGCGTAAAGGAGAAAATAACCATAACTTCTTAAATGGCCAAAAAACTATACCAAACGTAAATTTACCCGCCCAAATAGTACTACTACCCACACCTTCAACGCCACGAGCAACCAAAACAAATACCTTTTTAACGGGTGCTCTTACGGGTGAAGATATAGACCACAAAAACCCAAAAACGCCCCTAAAAATCCACTTAAGCGGCTTTAAAACAATTCTCAGCGGTTTAATAAGAACCCGCAAAACCAACTTCTTTCCAATTCTAAAAACCCATCTTATCGGGTAAAAAACTATAAATACTCGCTTTAAAAAGCCAAATTTATTAATTATTTTTGGTAATTCCATAAACCAAATTAAATCCAGCTCTGATTTTTACTGAAATCAGGGCTGGACAAGCCTTCCCTATTGTAATACCCAAAGGGTTAAAAAGTCAAAACCCCGTACCATTTTTGCGGCAGGAATATTCGTAAATACCAATCTTTACTCTTTGTAGATAATACAAAAGTTTTGGAGTGTTACGACGCTCCAAAACAAATAACTCATTCTGCAAAAATTGGTACGGGGTCAAAGCCGACAATAATCCTGTTCTAGTTTAAATTAGAGCTGGAAAAAGCCGGCAGAATATTTAAAACAGTTGTTTTACCTTTGTGAACTCGTGGGTAGGCTCACAAAAAAAGTTGAGCCTTTACCTAGCTCAGATGTAAACCAAATGTTGCCTTCGTGCCCCCAAACAATATTCCTAGATATATATAATCCAAGACCAGTCCCGACATTTCTTGTATCTATCGCGTTCACCGCGCGGAAAAACTGCGTAAATACCATTTTATGTTCTTCGGATGGTATACCTATTCCTGTATCGGCAACTCTAATTTCCACAGAATTTTCCTGTTTAATTACTGTAATTGTTATTTGTCCTTCAGGTTTTGTATACCTGATCGCATTCCCTAAGATATTTTCAAAAAGAACCCTTAAAGCCGGATAGCTTGCTTTAATTTTAATATCTTCCGGCAGGGGCGTATTAGCAAACTTGATCTTATTTTTTTCAATAGCGCCAGCAAAATGCTCGCAAATTTCAGTTAAAAGTTTAGATATGGATACTTCAACCATGTCCTTTGCTTTATATCCGATGCCATAACTTGCCGCGTTAATAAGATCAGTGGAAATTTCGGATAAAAATTCGGCATGTTCGTAAGCTCCCGCAACCAACTCTTTATCTGTGGGCGGAATATCTTCGCCCAACAACAATTCCAGTTGCCACTTTATGGCTGAAATAGGAGTACGCAACTGATGCGAGGCGGTATCCAAAAAAGAATCTTTTATATCGACAAGTTCTTTTTCTTTAGCTAAACTCAACTCCAAAAGCTTAGCCTCCCCCGCCTTACGTTTCAATTCATCCAAATCCCTAAGTTCATGCGACATATCATTTAGCGAATGCGCCAAAAGTTCCAATTCATCTCCTGTTTTTATTTCGGATATCGGGTCAAAAGAACCCTTTCCTATGCGTGAAGCGGCAAACTGCAATATCGAAATAGGTTTTGTTATTTGTCGCGCAAGAGTTCTACTCAATACAATAATTGCAACCAGTATCAAGATCATGAAAAAAACTACCTGATTAGCTATTGAATAAACTATTGAATACGCATCGGAATATGGCCATTCAACTACAACGCCTAAATTAAGCCGGCCTACCGGCTTTGCCGAAGCAACAACCGTCTCGCCAAAAAGGTTCTTATACACGCTGATTCCGGTTACAGAAACATTATTATTTAATTTTTCGGTTAACGGATTAGTGATAAGAAGACCTTGCGGAAAATCCTTGCCCACGCTTGAGGCAATTGGTGAGCCGAACTCATCAACAAGATAGGCATAACCGGCTTCACCAAGTATTGCTGAAGCAAAAATATTATTCAGCGGTTTAAGCGAAAGTTCACCGCGTAAACCCGAAACAATATAACCGCCCTCAATTATCTCCCCTTTATCATTTTTAATTGTATTACTGTACACAGGAGCCGCTATGGTTATGTAATAACCATCAAGAGTTTTATACGGTTTTCCTATATAGTTTTTCCCTGAAGAAACGGCACGGAATAAATCTGAATTCGGATAGTATGCGTAATATTCACATTCCTCTACGGTTTGCGGACTAGATTCTAACCCGCAATCTGTAGGTATATCATAAAAACGAGACAATCTTTTTGTCTCCTTTCCTGCCGGAGGGACATTTGTCTGGGCTGTGGGAAGAATTGTATTAATAAAAGCTACTTCCACTAAATTACGATTAGCAGCCAATAACCCCTCCAAAAAGAACAGCTGTTCATCGCACAAATTATCATACGGCGAATTGCAGGTATAACCGTTTGAAAGCTTAATAGCATCAACCGATTGAAATCCCGGCCACGGCGGAACTTGTGATGTATAACTAACTTGTATTTCAAACGTATCAAGCGTTTCATCAATGAAACGGGCCGTTTCTTCAGTCTTCTGTCTCAAAAGAAGCGTTTCCGTCTCTTCTATGCTTTGCTGTCGTGAAATAGTTAAAAAAACTATACCCGCAATACCCAAAGCAATTATCGGCAAAATACCCAAAATAATGAAAATTCTCACGAATTTACGCCTAATACTTCCTTTGGACGGATGTAGATGTTCTTGTTCTATAGTAATTTCTTTTTTCTTTAAAAATTTCATAATATCCAATTTATTTTATGCCCATTCTTCTTTTTATATCATCACTGAAATAAACATAGTTAATTGCGCGGTAACGACCGGATCCCATTAAGTCATCTGAATAATCTTCGTATGTTTCATAATCATATAAATCCGGCATGCCCAAAGTGTGTCCGAACTCGTGAGCTAAAACAGAGGTGCCGTATCCTATAGCTGGGTCGGTAATATAATTACGCGATAAAAGAAGCATTCCTTCGCTACCTACAGCAGAAACTCCTTCAACAAAAATTACTTTAACTGCATAGGCGTTATTAGGAATATCTACAAATGCCTTACGATAAAAAGGCGCGCTTGATTTGGTGATATTATCCTCAATAAACTTATCAATTGGTTCCAGATCAACTAGAGTTGCGCGCCTCAATCCTGTCGGCAATGAATCAACAAATTCATTAGGAGCGACTACCGGAATATCCAACAAAGAAAAAGTTAATTCCGAACTGTTGCCAAACTGGCTTTCATGAAATTTTTTTAATTCTTCCAATGCTCCGGTAAAATCTTCTTTCCACGATAAAGTAAAGTCATTTAAAGATTTACGCGGCACTAAATAAAACGCCTGCACATGCACGCGCTCCAAAGAAATATTTGGATTGTCATAATAATGTAGTTTATCTGATTTAAATTTTAAATCAGTCTTGGAAAATAAAAAAGTTTTAATTAAAGGATGTTCCGCTACAAAAGATATCCTCAAAGACAAGATCCCGCCCGCAACGAAAAGCACAACAAAAACTGCGGCAAGTATCTTATATTTTAATTTTCCGATAATATTCATTTTTTAAAAGTCCCGTCCTGTATAATCCGAGCCGGGACTTTAACTCTATTATGACAACGCTAAGACCTTACGGTAAAATTATTCCAAATTGCTGCCTGTGACCATCAGATTCAATACGCTATCTGGTACATTTCTTATTGCCGCCCAATCAAATTGGTTGGTATTAAATATTTCACCGGAAGTAATGTGGCGCTTCTTTCCGCCCTCAACAAAATAAACTTCGGGAGCGGAGCCCTTAATCAAAGTATAATCCGGATATGCCAGCGCGTTGCCTATTTGAATGCTTTCCAGCACAGAAGAAAGGACTTTAATGACTCTCTTGAAATCAAGCTTCCGTATATTGAATACATCGAGCGTCGGAATGCCTCTTCGAACACCATTATCTACAAACCATACTGTTGGATCCCCTTCTTTCTGTATTAATGATCCGCTTGGATAACTTACGGCTGTCGATAAGCTGGCTCCGGTCGGATGTAAACCTAATTCTGAATCATTTACGGTACGGATATTTTCCCACTTATATCCCAAAGCATTGAATGCTTCGGCTGTTGTAACGGGTAGTTTTTTGCCATCAGCAATAATATAAACTGTCGGAGCGCTACCCTTAATAAGCAGGCCGTCAGGATAACCTATTGCGGAATCTTCGGTATAAAGTTCAGTATGAGTAGCGTCTGTAATATTTTTTACGTTCTTCCAATCAAATCTTGATTCAAAAACCCCTAGTGATGGAATACCACGACGTTTACCGTTATCGACATACCAAACCGTAGGATTACTTCCGACTTTGAACAAAGTGCCTGAAGGATAAGGACCAACTGTTTGTGATGAAGAAATTTCTCCAGCTATTACAGCGGTTTGTGCAAGACTCGTAGATTCATTTCCGGCTAAGTCTACTGATTTAATGTTGTAATAATACTTCGTGCCATTCTGCACCGAAGAATCGGACCAATTTGCAAGTGTAATATTTTCGGCAACCTTGCTGCCTTTTTCTCCCGCAACCGTGGAGCGATAAACTTTAGCGCTATGGAAATCAGCACTTGGATTGATCCAACTGAAAGTTATTTTATCGGCAGACACTTGAGCGCGAACAGTAGAAGGCGACGCAGGAGGAGTGATATCGGCCGGACGCACAATAGCAAATCTAGTCAAATGAGTTACTGAACCGGTAATAATATTGTTATTTGTATCTACCACGGTAGAAGTAACATCTTGCCAAGCGCCCAGCGCTTCATCCCAAAAAGCCAGATCCAAAAATGCTTCTTCGCCTGCGCTTATTAATGTTTCATTGTAAGGAATACTTACGGTTGCCGGAACATTAAGAGTTGTAACTGCCTGACCATTTTCATCCTTAACTTCAACTTCATACGCAACACCAATAACGTTAGCAGTGCCCTGCGAAGGCGCATCTGTCGATGAAGAAAGGGTTACTGTTACAGATCCTGTCACAGCAATAGAGTTTGATGGAATATTAATGCTTACGCCTGTTTCATTTGTAACAACCTGATCGGTAGACGTAGTGCCCGTTTTAACTATAGGAGCAGACAAGAAAATCCGTGAATCAATTAAGAATATATCTAATGATTTATTCTCTCCGGAAAATAGTTCTATTGCGATTTCGGACGCTTTAAATAATATTTGATCGCGTTCATAAGAGGCTCCGACCTTCCATTTTCCCGGACTTAATTTCAACACGTATGAGCCGTCTGAAGATGCAGTATTACTAAAACCACCACCGCTTTCACCCCATGCCCATACAAATGCCGGCCTGCCTTGCCCGCCCTCAAATACTTTTCCGGATATCGTGAGATTTGGTGATCTCAAAACCAAATCCACCGTTTTGGTTTCTCCTGCTACCACCATAACGGTTTTCTCTTCAGAACCTATAAATTCGCCGCCCGAACTTACATAAGTATGCAGATAATAAGTCCCCGGCAACAAAGCAATTTTATAATTTCCGCTCGCGTCAGTTGTAGCTCTGAAAGAATTTATGAAAGAAGATGTAGTTAACGGCTGACTAAAACTATTGTAATCAGCTGAAACCTGAACATTGGCTACCCCCGCACCCAAAGGAGAAGTTATTTTCCCAATTATCGTTGAGCTTGCGGCACTAACAGCAATATCCTGAGTAAGTGTCTGACCCGAAATAAGATTCACAGATAAAAGTGAACCGGGAATATATCCTGAACCGTCAACTCTCAAACCCAACTGCCAAGAATCAGCAAAAAGTGAAAGTTTATATGTTCCGCTTGTCGTATTAACATCTGTCTCATTCCAAACACCTTTATTATTTGAAACAAATACTTTCATCTTTACTCCGCTTATTGGACTGCCGGCAGAATTTCTAATGGTGCCCTGTATAATACTGTTTCCGGCGTTTATCTTTACTAAAACCTTAGCGGTTGTTCCCGATAAAACAGTTACAGGCACCGAAGCGCTTGGAGAATAATTTGAACCGTAAGCAGGATATACCTGTACGTTATAATTTCCCGGAGGAAGCGCAATTGTAAATGCGCCGAATTCCGCATATCCGTAATAACCTTGAGTAGAGGTCCCGAATCCATCCTGCGGCATTACACCAACATGCCCATAAAAACCCGTGATTATTTGTCCGGATGCATCAACAACGTTACCGGATAAAACTGAACCGGCTTTACTCAAAGCGAAATCAACAGAAGAAACGGTTGATCCCGCAGCAATAGCAATACTACGCGCTGCTCCATTATACGCATAACCACCCAAGGTATTGGGATTCAAACCTATGTTCCAAGTACCAGCTGTAACATTAAGTTCATATGATCCGTCTGATTTGGTAAGCGCTACAATAGAATTAGTCGTCCCTGACAAATAACCTTTAACTTCTGCGCCACCGACACCTTCACCGTTTGGTCCGTAAACACGACCGCGGATAAGTTCGCTTTTCTTTTTCAACGTGATTATTCCCAAATCTTTAGTTTGACCGTCAGAAACAGAAACCGAACCCAAAATAGGAGCATATAATGTCGGATCGGTAATATAAACATCGACTTGATATGTTCCCGCGGCAATAGCAACCTTAAAAGTCCCGTCTGCGGCTATTGAACTTACTGCGCCGATACGTGTAGTTGAGTTAAAGAAACCGACACTGCTCAAAGAAGCAGGAGGGATACTGCCGTCGGGATATCTTACGGAACCAATTATAAATGAACTCTGGGATGCAACAGTAAAATTAACGCTTTTGTTTTCGGTCGTACTGTCTGCAATAAACTCTATAAGCGTCGGTTCAGAATTATAAAACCAGTCGGCGCTTGAGACAGAAGCGGAAGAAGGATGAACCGAAACATTCCATTTGCCGCCGCTTAAAGTAATAGAATAATTACCGTTTGAATCAGTTGCTGCCATACCGCCTCCAGGCTGACCATCGGCGCGCCAAGCCCCAACCTCAGCATATGTTACAGCGCGTCCATCGTTTCTTAAAACTTTTCCTGTCAAAATCTTTGTTCCGGAAATTAACTGCAAATCACGTACGGTATTTTGGTCGGCTGCAATAGAAACACTTTGAGCGCTTGAAGGAGAAAGATCGGTTCTATTAGACGGAGGATATGCGGTTAAAATATAAGAATAAGGGAACAAATTATTAAAATGATATGTACCGTCCGAAGCTGCGGTTGTGTAAAAATTATAAACATTGTCAGAGCTCCTTATATTTATATTAGCTTCCGCAACAGCAACGCCACTTGAAGTTTTAACAGTCCCTGAGACAGAACCATTTTGTGCTGTCGTGGTTG
>Ga0209541_10001198_pt1 | contig 52018 bp, 68 predicted proteins | sample RifCSPlowO2_01_FD_184027 | JGI IMG/M metagenome (GOLD analysis project Ga0209541, IMG submission 184027) | Groundwater microbial communities from Rifle, Colorado - Rifle CSP2_plank lowO2_0.1 (SPAdes) (version 2) | ecosystem: Environmental > Aquatic > Deep subsurface > Groundwater | place... | reverse complement strand
CGAAACTCCAAGAATAATTTTCGGCGGCGAAAATCCATGGAGTAATTGGCTAGAGAAAAATAAAAAATGAATAAGATTTTGGTTACGGCGAAGGTGAACCCAGATTTGGACGGGACGGCTTGTACTCTAGCTTACAGTTATTTACTTAATCAAACCGGAAAAAAAGCTGAAGGAATAATTTTCGGTTCATTTCAATCAGAGGTCCAATATTTTATTGAAAAGCACAATATAAAAATTCCGATTAAACCGGACGGTTATGATAGGAATTGGGAGAATTTTATTTTAGTTGACGCGTCATCAATTAAAGGGATGCCAGTACTAGTCAAGTCTGAAAAAGTTATAGAGATAATAGATCACCGTAAAAGCGAGCCGGAGAAAGAATTTCCAAACGCCAAAGTTCAAAACGAGCTAATCGGCGCGGCGGCGACCTTAATAGTTGAGAGATTCATTGAAGCGAAAGTCAGATTGTTGCCCGATCATGCAAAATTATTATACGGTGCAATTTACCATAACACTTTGAATTTTCTGGCTACCAATACAAGTGATAGGGACAAGAAGGCAGTAAAATATTTAGAGGAAGAATTTGGCTTGGATAGAAATTTGATAAACGAAATGTTCGAAACTATGACAAAAATAATTAATAAGGATATATATAAAGCTTTAAAAGATGACGCAAAAGAATTCGGCAAAGATGTCCCAATGGGTGCTTTACAATTGATTTTTTGGGGATCTGAAATACTCAAAAATCGGAAATTTATTGAAAATGCTGTTGAAAAATTGTCTAACGATTACAAATATAACTGGTCCTATTTAAATTTAGTGGACTTAGAGGATGGTGTAAGTACAATATATTCGAAAAGTAAATTAGGTCAGGGTTTATTATCAAAGATATTGGATTGCAAATTTGAAAACGGATGGGCTAAGTTAAATAAACCTTGGCTTAGAAAACAAATAATGCCAGAAATAATAAATCTTACCAAAAATTAGTATGGGTATTGATACGTTAGAGAAACAGTTAGCTGATCCGGAAACCTTTCTGCGAAGGACTGCGTATACTTTGGGAGTTGAACTTCCGAGCGCTTCAACGACAAAAGGAAGAATAGTGGGACTTTTGAAAAGTATCGGTATAGAATCAGACCACCCCCTAATCAGTGCTGTTCAAGTTGTGGACGTAGGAAATAAAACAGGTATGGATGAGTTATTGGGTCGAATAGCACAGTCACTAGATCGGGGAAGTAGAGTAGCAATTAGAGTAACAGACCTTGAAAAAGATGTTAAAAAAGGTGGAGGTTTACTTACGGTGGAAATATCATCTCCTGGACAAATTCAAGATAGTATTTCCTCTAGCGGTCTATCGATTACAACGTTAGAGGGAGACACTGTTGTAATTCCAGCTGTTGGAGAAAGAAGGGCAGAAATATTTTCCAGACATCCATCTGTTTCAGGAATAGTGCGAGGTTTAACAGGCGTTGATCGACCAGTTAAAACTGCTTGGGGTGGAGGTTTTAGGCTTGCTTTAGATAGAATTATACCTAAAGATGGTTCGAATAATGAAGCGGCGATTTTAGAACTTGTTTGCGATTTTGGTTTTGGTGATCGATCTCCAAGATCTCTAAATGATCCAGGATTACCACATCTGTTAACAAATTTATCACTTCCTTTGATGGAAGGAGGATTGACATTGCCCAAAGGAATTTATCCTAAATATAAAGAATCTTTTGAAAGGTTAGTTGAGTCTAGGCAGGGTGTTAAAAAAAGTCCTTTTGAAGCCTCAGCCATCGTAGAAGTTGTTCAAATGGATCTGGTACATAGGTACTACGAGCGTATAACCAGAGCGCTAATCGCATCTCATGTAGCCTTTCCTTTATCTCGGGCCGCACAAATTGAAGGTATTTGGTCTATCCAAACAGATAGCAGAGTTGTTGGGGAGGTATCTCCAAATTCTGTTATTACAGATCTTGAGGGAGGGTGGTCACTTGCAAGCACAAGCGAAATCCGATAATGGGGTCATTAAACGAATTTAGTGTTGCATCTGCGATAGTACGGACTTCAAAACTTGATAAGGTGTATCCACTAGAGGTTTCCAAACGCATGATCGATATGGCTAGTTGGTCAGAATTTGCCAATACTCTTGCCAGTTTTAAAGATAGTAAAGATTAATTAATCTTTACTTTAGAAATGGATAAGGACATAATTGGTTCCCGGGAAACTATAAAACGGTAAAAACCAAGAAGTGTCTACCTAAATCACACCAGGTGTGTGAGAGTAAAAAATATGATAGATATAACTGAACTTTATAAAACACAAATATCATTAAGTGAATGGTTTGAAAAGGCCTCACTTTCTTTAACAGAGAATTTCCGATCTGAGGATAATGAGAAAAGAGAGAGGTTAAAAGTTCTTAATAAAGTTGCAGGGACTCCTTTTGACCAACCAGCACAGTTTAGGGCAGAAGATCTGAGTAAAAAGACAGCAGTTTTTAGAGATTATCTTGAAAAGCATGGAAAAGAATTATGCGCTTTAAGACTCATCCCACAAGATCTAAACCTGCCGAAGTTAAGAATGCGGGGTCAAACCGTCAAAAACGTGATGAAATGGTTTGATGAGCAAAAGATTGATCCTCTCAAATATAGGGCTGAATTTATACCCCATTCCGACAATCCGGTTTTGTCAACAATTTTTGTTGTTAACAAAAAAGGAGTTTTCGGGGAAGTGATTGCAGGGGGGCATTATCAACTTACACAAGGCTTTCATGATTCAGGCAAACCGATTGCTTTTAAAGGAGATTTTAAAGGAAACGTTTACTTATCAGCGGAAAATTCCAATATAGTAACCGAGTTGAAAAAAATTATTAAATATTTGATGGTTGTGGATAAAAACAAAAAGAAGATTTTAGAAAAAGAGCCAGGCTGCGAATTTTATGAAAATTACATTCTGGGATATTTTGAAACAATTACCACTAAAGAATTCGGACTTTGGTTTATTGACTACAATAGAGTTTTGGGAAGAATGTACGAGAGATTTGAATTAGATTTTACTAGCAGTACGAATAAAGGAGGTATAAAAGGAACAACAGCGAGCCGTGGTGTTGGTCAAGGTAAAGTCAGATTTATTCCAATAAATTTACTTAAGGAGATTGAGTTTTCTGAGGGGGAAGTTTTAGTTTGTGAGATGACAACTCCTGATTATCTTCCTTTGATGAAGAAAGCTTCGGCAATTGTAACTAAAAGCGGAGGAATACTAAGCCATGCGGCAATTCTTTCTCGGGAAATGGGTAAGCCGTGTATTGTGGGTATTGGCGAATCGATATCCATGTTAAGCGAAGGAGATTTGGTAAAAGTTAATGCAAATATAGGAATTGTTGAAGTTTTGAGGTAGGTGATCTTATTCGACTTTCAGAAGTTCGATTTCGAATATCAAGGTGGAATTTGCGGGGATGGCGCCGAGATCTCTCGCGCCATAGCCTAGACTTGGGGGAATGGTAAGTTTTCTAGTTCCTCCAACTTTCATTCCGGCAACTCCTTTATCCCACCCTTCAATAACTTCTTGAGAGCCTATTGTAAAACTAAAAGGAGTTCCGCGGTCATAGGAACTGTCAAATTGAGTTCCGTCAGTTAGGGTTCCTTTGTAGTTTACAGTTACTTTCTTTCCGGTTGTTGCTTCGTTTCCGGCCCCAACTTTAATATCTTCGATTTTTAATTCTTCTTTTTTATTGTCTTGGCTCACAGGGGTTATTGTAACAGATTCCTGTGGCAGAGTATTATTATTGTTTGATTTGCGAGTGACTCTGGTTAAAACGATACCAGATAGAAGAACAACAACTGCCAGAAAAATCAATAATTTTTTCATGTTTTTTTAGTATAACATATAAAACACCGTGGAATTTAGTAGCGATAGTGCTACTCCATAAAGAATAAAAAGAAAAGCAATAAAAAAATACATTTATAACAGCATTCGAGAAGACACAATATAATTGTATTTGACTTTCCATTATTGACTATATAAAATAATGATTATGCAAAAGATAGTTTCGATTACGAGCCAGGGTCAGCTTACTGTTCCTCAATTGATGCTTCGTTCATTGGGGGTTACCGGTCCAGTCAAAGCCATTATCAGAAAAAAAGCAAACAAATTGGAAGTAGAGGTTAAAAAAGACTTTTGGTCTTTGGGAGGGATATTGAAGTCAAATATTAAGCTCACTGATGCTCAGCTGAGGAAAACCAGAGACGAATTTGCACAAAAATGGAGCAAGCAGTAGACACCAATATAATTTTAAGGTATATAGTAGGAGACGACAAACTTCAACAGAAAAAGGCCAGGGAATTGTTTGAAAAGGCCGAAAAAGGGAAATTAAAATTATTAATTAAGCCGTTGATTGTTGCAGAAGCTTGTTTTGTTCTCGAATCTTTTTACAAAAGAGAGAAACATGAAATCGCGGATACTTTTGAGATTTTTTTGTCGCAAAAATGGCTAAAGGTTGAGGATAGAGAAGTAATGCTAAATATGTGGGATTGGTATAGAAAGAATTTGCATTTTGTCGATAGTTATTTATTGTCCTGGGCAAAAGTTAACGAGGGTAAGATTGTATCTTTCGACAAAAAATTGCTCAAAAATCTGTCCTCAAATCTCTAGTGATATATGGGAGTTGAGCAAGAACATTTAACACAACTAAGTAATGTCAAAAACTATTACAACACTGCTCAAAAATACTACGAGCTAGTTTGGTATTGGAGAAAACGAGGTCTGGGTTTGCATTATGGGCTGTGGACTGAAGACGTTCATAACAGGAATCAGGCATTAGTTAAAGAAAATGAAGTTTTGGCTAACTTAGCTCAGGTAAAACCAGGTGATTTGGTCCTTGATGCCGGTTGCGGGGTCGCCGGTAGCGGAATTTGGCTGGCACAAAACAAGGGAGTCAAAGTAGTGGGATTAAATATTGTTGAAAGGCAACTGAGAATTGGAAGAAATCTAGCAAAAGACAACTCTGTGACCCAAGCCTTGAGGTTTACCGAAGCAGATTACCACAGACTTCCCTTTGCTTCCAATAGTTTTAATATTTTTTGGTCACTGGAGAGCATTGAACATTCAGATGACTTGCCCGCATTTATTTATGAGGCCCGCAGGATTCTAGAAACAGGGGGTAGAGCGGTGATTGCCGGAACATTTAAAGGAAATAACGAACCGACGGAAGTGCAAAGAGAACAGTTAAACGTCGGTTTAAGGGCCGCAGGGACATTTAATGATTTTCGAAGCGCTGGCCAGATTGCAGAGTTGATGGAAAAGAGTGGTTTTACCAATATCAGAAATCTGGATACAACTGATTTGGTGATGGAATCAGCACGTGAGATGCATAATATGTGCCGATTGGGATTGCCAGGTGCTAAGATAGGGCACAAGATGAAAATAATATCTCAGATTATGGTTGATAATACAGCTTGGGGTGTTTACCAGGAAGGTTTATTTAAATCCGGAGTTACCTCTTACAATATCTTAGTAGCAGAGAAATGAAATATTATTCAACTTTTATTACGGGTTTACAGGAAGTTGTTGGAAAAGCGTTGAAAGGTTACTTTGATGATATAAAGATAGTACTAATGTTAGATGGTCTGGTTGTCTACGAAACCAATAGGTCTATTAAACAAATCAAAGATCTTCGTTTTTTAAATAACTCTTTTATAACGTTTCATGTCTCGAAAAAGGGGGATAAATACTCTCCACCGCAACTAATAAATAAAGTGATCCAACAATCTGTTTCAATTGCTAATCTACCGAGTAACGCACTTCAAGACTTATTTAGCTTTAGGGTGATTGCTTCTAGTGAGAATCAACTAGTATCTATTGATAAAAAACTACTAAAAGATATTGAGAATCTATTATCAAAAAAATTGAAATTGAAAATTGACAGGAGCAACCCGGATACTGAAGTTTGGTTTTTGGCAAGGCGGGAAGGTTATAGTTTTATTGGCCTAAGAATTACAAAAACACCTAATTATGAAAAGACATTACACCAAGGTGAACTGCGACCGGAATTGGCAAACATAATGTGTTTACTTGCAGAGTTAAAGCCCCAAGATGTTATTTTAGATCCGTTTGCAGGATATGGGGCAATTCCATTAGAATGTGCAAAGTCGTTTGAAGTCAACAAAATTATTGCGGGCGAGAATAATAAAAAAGTGTTTAAGATTTTACAAGAAAAAATCAAAATAGTTAAACAAGGGATGGTAGTAGGAAGATGGAATGCATTAAATTTATCTTCTTTAACGGATAAGTCTGTTGATAAGATAATTACTGATCCACCCTGGGGTATATATAACAATAAAACCCAAGATTTAACAAGTTTTTACAAGCAGATGCTCATAGAATTTAATAGATTAGTAAAGTCAAACGGATTAACGGTGATATTAACAGCCCAAAAGGATATGTTAGAAAATTTGATGAAAGATTTTCCAGCTTTTAAGTTACTTGAAAGATACGATGTTTTGGTTTCAGGTAAAAAGGCTTCTATATACAAAATTAAAGTCTTAGAAAACAAGTAGGATGAAAAAACAGATACACAGATTCCAATGATTTTGAAGGGTCTAAAAATGTCGGTTTAGTTTCAGAACCTCCTGAGCTATAATTTGCGTAGTATTAAGACTAATATGAGATTTGGACATGTTGCTATAAGAATAAAAGATATTAATAGGATGCTTGATTTTTATTGCAGGGGTTTTGGATTCAAAGAAGCATTTAGGATAAATAATGACGATAGAAGTTTGCGAATAGTTTATCTTCATGTTTCTGAAGGTCAATACTTAGAGTTGTGCTTGGGTGGCAATGAAAGGCCGACTTTTGATGACAGTAAAAGTGTGGGAGTCCGCCATATAAGTTTTACTGTAGACAACTTAGCTAAGTCAAAAAAAGAAATGGAAAAAAGAGGGATTATTTTTGATTCTGAGATATTAAAACTTCGTGATAATAATCTGACTGTATTTCTCTTTGATCCTGACGGTAATAAATTGGAAATTGTTCAAACCCAACCCGATTCCCCACATAAGAAATTTGAAGAAAAGAGAAACTGAATAATGTGTTAAAATTGATCATGTTTATAGTTAGAAAGAAAACCTCTAAAAAAGAATTAACTAAACTTGCAGAACATTTTAAGGGATATATAAAGGTCGTAGTTGACATGAAAAAAGAAATTTTAGCAGCAGGTGCTGACAGGCACTTCGATGAGGAACAGGTTTTATTTAATGAAGGATCTTTGCAGGAAAACCTTTGGGGCGGAGGCTACGACTTGGAAACTGAGGAAATAGATTACAATTCGATAATAAATCTTCGGCCAAGTCAAGATAATCCCAGTCGAGACATTCTTTCAAAAGATTTGCGACAAAAGTTTGACAAGATAATTAGGAAACTTTTTGAATAAAGTGGACACAAAAGCTAAAGTTTTAGATATTGCAATGAATTTAAACAGATTGGGGAATTGGGCTGCCGATGATTATGACGCAAAAAAAGAAAGGATTAAAACTTTTTTGGGTAATACAACATTCTACATTAAAAGTTTAGATACATCACAATTTCCGGTTACTTTCGCTAATACCTTCAAAGATTTCAATAGAGAATACACATTATTAGAGAAAGAGGCATTAGTGAGACCAAAAGAAACAATCGTATGGGCAGAGAAGATGATGACTTGGGGAAACATATTAACTCACCGCTCCAAACTTTTGGATTAAATTTTTCAATTCGCTATTTGTTGCTTCTAAATTTTTTGTAGATTAGAATTAAGCAAATGAAAACGGCAGTTGTAACTGGTGCAAGTTATGGACTTGGGAAAAGTATTGCAGAAATGCTTTTGGCGAATGGTTTTAAAGTTTATGGCGTTTCCAGAACCGATCCTCCAATCAAGAATAAAGATTTCATCTGGCTTAAGGTAGACTTATAGTGTTGACACAGGAGAGTTTAAAAAATTGAAATGATTACGCTTCAGAAAATTTCGGACAAAATAAAATCAAATGAAAAATATTGGAAAAATACTCTCTCCGAAGAAAAGTACCCGAAGTATTGATTATCTCTTTTCGCCAACTCAATTTATAATCCTGAGCTTGTCGAAGGACTTTAGACTTTTACTTCAAGGTAGTACTTCCGAAGGCAAATAAAGAAAGGCTAATTATTGAAAGATATGAGTTGGGAAGAATAGTCCGCTCGGTTCCTGTTGAGTGACGAAACGTGTGTAACTACGAAAGTCATACTTGACAGAAAGTAGTACTTTTTGTAAAGTGATAGTTGAATATGTTTTATAAGCGTAAAATCTATGCAGAACTTCTCTCGCATACCCAAACCCCACTTGTAACCGTTCTTACAGGTATGAGAAGAACTGGTAAAACAACCCTGATTCAACAGCTTCTTTTGGATATTCCTAATAAAAACTCACTTTACATGGATTTGCAGCGTCGAGATAATCGCGAGATTTTTGATGAAAAGAATTATGAAGCTATCCGTGAGTCTTTTATCGCTCGGGGATTACAAATAGATGAACCAATGGTAATTGCTCTTGATGAAATACAATTAGCTCCAGACAGCCCTAGTGCAATCAAATATTTATCAGATCATCATAAAATCAAGTTTATTGTTACTGGAACAAGTTCGTATTATCTTAAGAACCTATTTTCTGAATCGCTCTCCGGAAGAAAGAAACTATTTGAATTGCATCCGCTAGACTTTGGAGAATTCCTTACATTCAAAGAAATTTCATTTTCACAAACCGATTGGGAAAAGGGAGAATTTAATAATCTAGAGTACAATCGCCTTGGTTCTTACTATGAGGAATATATTCGCTTTGGGGGGTTTCCTCAAGTGGTACTTGCTCAATCTGAAGTTGAAAAACGAGATCTTTTATCGGATATAATGTCTTCATATGTAAATACCGATGTTCGTTCACTTGCTGATTTTTCTGATGAACGAAATTTATACTCCCTTGCTAAACTTTTAGCCGGAAGAGTCGGGAATAGAGTAGAATATACAAATTTGTCACAACTTGTAGGTTTGTCTCGCCCAACCGTAACTAACTACATTTCTTTTTTTGAGAAGACTTATCTTATATATGTCGTTCCTGTATATACAAAAAGTATTGATCGGGAAATCGTAAAATCTAGAAAACTTTACTTTTGTGATACGGGACTTGCCAACACCCTAGCGGAACTTTCAAGCGGAGCTCAGTTTGAGAATGCCCTTTTTAACCAACTTGCACGAATTGGGCATCTACAATATTTTGCACTAAAAACTGGACATGAGATCGATTTCATTTTAAACGACAATTTAGCAATAGAGGCAAAAGAAACTCCTCTAGAAGGTGATTTAACACACTTAATCCATATGGCTACAAACGCTCAAATTTCTAGGCTCAGACTTGTTGGCAGATATAAGTCCCCGAAGTTTGCAAATTACGCATGGGCTGGCTCAATATTGTAAATTATTCTAACTAAAACTGTGAGATTCACTTTGAACTTATAATCCCCTTAGGGTATAGACTAAACGGTACTTGACATACATAAAAGTATATACTAATATGTATATATTATGATAATCAGACATCTAGACCAAGCTCTAACCAGCCATTTTACTAAATACAATGAGGTTTTGGTCTTGTTGGGAGCAAGGCAGGTAGGCAAAACAACTATTCTTAAAAGAATTTACCCTGACGCGCATATTTTGGTTGCTGATAACGAACCTGTAAAAAATTCTCTTGAACGGTATGATCCAGCTGTTTATAAACAATTATTGAATACAAGCAGTGGTGTGGTAGTACTTGATGAAATTCACAAATTAAGCGATCCAGGAAGAGCAGCTAAAATATTCTTTGATCAACTTCCGGAATATAAACTCATTATTACCGGTTCTTCCGCTTTCAATATCAAAAATAAGGCATCGGAAAGTTTAGCAGGCAGGAAAATAGATTATCATCTTTATCAATTGTCGTTAAGTGAATACTTAGTCCAAAACGGTCTTGAGAATGAATTATCATTTCGACCCATGGAGGATTTGCTTAAAGGGAGGGAAACGAAAGAAGTATTTAAACCATATGATCATAGGGCTATCTTAAATAATATTTTGGTATATGGATTATATCCAGCGATGCAGACCCACCCCAGTGATTCGGTTTACTTAATCAATTTGATTGATAGTGTTGTGTTTAAGGATTTAGTTGAGTTATCACTATTGGAAAATAAATCTGCGGCTCTCTCACTACTTAAACTATTGGCATTTCAAATTGGATCCTTAGTAAATTATGCAGAACTAGCGTCCAAATTGGGTATAGGAGCAAAGACTGTAAAAAGATACATAGAACTATTTGAACAAAGTTTCATTATTTTTACAATAAAACCTTATTCATCAAGAAAAAGAGATGAAATTGCAAAAATGCCAAAAATTTACTTTTATGATACTGGTTTAAGAAATGCTTTAATAAATAATTTTGAACCAATTGAAGGAAGAGGAGATGCTGGCCAATTATTTGAAAACTTTATTGTAAGTGAATTACTAAAATATAATTATTATGGAAATTTTGGATATAATTGCAATTATTGGAGAACAAAAAGCGGTTCCGAAATAGATTTAGTTTTAAATAAACCAGACCACGAAGTTATAGCTCTCGAAATAAAGAGTAAATTAAAACGGATTAATCAAGCGTTCATATCACGTTATCCGGAATCAAAAATGGCAGTTATTTCTAAAGATAATTATTGGGTTTAATATTCAATATATGGGAATTTCTTGCGGGATAGTCTTTTCACCGGCTTAATTAAAATCCTAAGTTTGTCGAAGGATTTTGATTTTTACTCCAAGTAACGTTGCTGGAATCTAGAAAATAGACCCATATAGGTAGATGAACTGTAGTAAAATAACGTCAATATGTCGAAGAGCTACGAATTAAATTTAAATATTGGGGACATACAAATATTACTTTTGTGCTGCAACCGGAAGAGTATGGACTTTTGCTAAATCGGTTCTAAATGCTCTTAGTTTAAAAGATTTATCAATTTAATGCGGTTAAGTATAAAGAGGCTATGGGAAACGCTGTTCATGAATTGAAAAAAATAGCTGATAAAATAGTTAAACCTGCCAGCGAAGATGGTTTGGCAGATTATCTCCAAACTTTATAACAGCATTTGAGAAAACCACTAAGGGTGGAAACCCCGCTCTTTAGAGCGGGGAGGATGTCATAAGGAGTATATATTTAAAATATGGAAGAAATTAAGAAAATGTTACGGGCTGTAATTAACGGACAGAGTGCCTTGAAGCAAGAACTATTAGGGAAGGTTGATGGCGTAAATAATAAAGTTGATAAATTAAGTTCAGAAATGCATGATGAATTTTCAAGAACAAACAAAAGAATAGATAAATTAGGTAAACAACTTGCCTACTTAGAAGATGACACCCCTACGGTAGAAGATTTTGAGAAGTTAGAAGAAAGAGTTGAGGGAAAAATTGCCTCTCTTTAATAGTAAGTAATATTAGCCTCAAAAGGCACTAAATGCTAAAATATATCCATGTCATCCTTAAAAGTTGGGATATTCAGGACAAAGCACAACATTTTGTCAGGTTTGAGATTAAGATAAAGCTACCGAAGCTACACAAGGCTAGGGAGATACTAGCGAGAGATTGTTTTGGGAGAATATTAAGTTCGGTTGTACAATAATGGTATGGCAGACGCGATATTTGGTAATGTTTTGGCTAAAAAATGGCATTTTTATGTAAGTAGGAAGTTTAATTGGTTCGTTGAGAATACCCAGATATTAGCAAATAAGAAATCTACATTAGAGGAGACGGTTGGATTTGATGTTTCACAGGAGAACTATTTGGTTTTAAACGGAGACGAGTATTATACCAATGCTGAATCGGAAAAATTCAATAACACATTTAATAAATTGATGGGTAAGAACAGGGATTTTTTTAAGGAGTTTTCAAATTCAGTTTTTTCCATGGGGGAGAGGGTTAAAAGATACAGATTGGAAATTAAGAAAACAAATTATGAAAGGTTGACTAATGAAGAACTGGTAAAAAGGGTAGAAGATTTTCAGGAAATTTATACTTTGTCTTTTGTACCGGCTTTTACTCGCCCCGATGACTATTTGGAAACTAAAACTAAGGAGTTTATCAAACGAGATTTAGGTTTAGATAATAAGCAGGTTGAAGATTGGTTTGGAAAGATAGCGACTTATCCGAAAATTGGAGAATTAGCATACAACGAAGAGCCGTTGAAGCTATTAAAGATAGCCAGTGAACTAAAAGATCAGGGTTATAAACCAAACGGAAACATATCTTTAGATATAGACAAAAAAATTGATTTGCACATACAAAAGTACAAATGGATGAAAGCTCCGGTGGCTTCGGGGGAAGAGGTGTTTGAAAAAGCTGATTATTTGGAACGGATAGATAATATGATGACTAAGGACATTGAGCGCAAATAAAAAGAATTGAAGATCTGAGAGCTTCTGATGAGGCGACATATAAAGATTTAATTAAAACTCCAGGATTAAAGACAGACACGATAAATCTAATTAATGCTGTTCGGGATTTTATTTACTTGCGAACGTTTACTACTGAGGCTTCTGATGAGTTGTTTTATACAGCTAAATTAAAGTTGTTTAAAGAGGTAGCAAAAAGGTTGGATTTGACACTTGCTGAAGTAGTTATGCTTTCAAGCGATGAGATAACGCTTGCGCTAAAAGGTCAACTTGAAAGTATGAATAAGTTAATTATTGACAGGTTGGCGGGATTTGCAATCGTATGGCTGGAAGCTGACTGCTTTGTCTTAAGTGGTAAAGAAGCGTTGGAGTTGCAAGATTGCGTTTCAAAAAAAGTTGTTCCAGTTGATACAAATAAGAATCTTAAAGACGGTGAGGTAAGAGGTAGAACTGCATCTTTGGGTAAAGTTACAGGAAGGGTCAAGGTTTTATTGGACCATCGAGATGCTCATAAGGTGGAGAAGGGGGATGTTCTAGTAGCTTCGATGACAACTCCAGATTATGTATTGGCTATGGAAAAGGCTATCGCTTTTGTTACAGATGAGGGTGGAATAACTTGCCATGCGGCAATTGTGGCTAGAGAGTTTGGTGTACCTTGCATAGTAGGTACGGGTAACGCTACGAAGGTCTTGAGGGATGGACAAACTGTCGAGGTTGATGCGAATGGGGGTGTAGTGAAAGTTATTGGCCAGTAGGTGGGTTGGGTGGACTATTCTGATTTTAGTATAAATAGGGGTTGACAAGAGTCCTAATTAGGTATAAATTGGGATTATGTATATAAAAAGACGCTTGGAAGAGACATTGAAGGCTAATTTGTTCCAAGGCAAGGTGGTAGTGGTTTATGGGGCTAGACAGGTGGGCAAGACTACTTTGGTAAAAAAGGTGGTAGAGGACTTGAAAATTACCAGTGGTTACCTGAACTGTGATGAGCTGGATGTGTTGAGCCGGTTACAAAATGCGGAAACTTCGGAGGCTTTGAAGCAAATCCTGGGAGGAAACAAATTAGTAGTTATTGATGAAGCCCAGCGAGTTAAAAATATTGGTCTTAAGCTGAAACTAATGGTAGACAATTTTCCTGAAATACAAATTGTTGCCACCGGATCATCTTCCTTTGATTTAGCTAATGAGGTGAATGAACCGTTAACAGGAAGGATTTTTGAGTTTTGGTTATTTCCTTTAACATTAAATGAGCTTTTTACAAAAGACCAGGATATCGAAGCTGATAGAAAGCTGGAGTCGCTTCTTGTTTATGGTTCATATCCGGATGTTTATCAACTGGAATCAGAGGATCTCAAGGCTCAAAGGGTGAAGTATTTGGCGAGTAATTATTTGTATAAGGACATTCTGAAATTTAATAATATTAAAAGTTCGGAAACAGTTTTAAAGTTACTTCAGGCTTTGGCATTACAAATTGGTAGTGAGGTGTCGTATAACGAGCTGGCGGCCATGGTGGGCATCGGAAAAAATACTGTATCTGAATATATCCAATTATTAGAAAAAGCATTTATTATATTTCGATTAAGGCCTTATTCGGGAAATTTAAGAAAGGCGATTGGAAAAATGCGAAAGATTTACTTTTTAGATTTGGGAATTAGAAATGCGGTAATAAATAATTTAAATCCAATAAATATCAGAGATGATGTTGGGAAATTGTGGGAAAATTTTGTGATTTCGGAAAAATATAAACAGCAACTTGGTTTGGGGTTTGCGACGAATTATTATTTTTGGCGAACCTATGACCAACAGGAAGTAGATTTAGTCGAAGACAAAGGTGGAGAATTAAAGGGTTTTGAAATTACATGGGGTGACAAAAATAAAAAATCTCCAAAAGCCTGGCAGGAATATAAGAATGCTAGTTGGAAGCTAATTAATAAAAATAATTATTTAGAAGAATTAGTGGGTGAACCAAAGGATGGAGTACTATCATGGAAATAGGAATAGTCAGGACGAGACTCCAACTCCAGCCTCAGACAGTCAGTTAGAGCCAGAACCAACATTTTCTGAGGATAAAGTGATTCCATTCCAGTTTACTATCAAAATGCCTCCGCCAAGGTACTACCCAAAGATTTTAGAGCGGGACAATAAAGGAAGAATTGTGAACTCCAAGTTTCCTCCATTAGCAGTTTAAATATTCCAGAAATGCCGAATTAAGACTATAATTCGATAGGAAATATTAAAATTAATATGAATCTCAAAGATAAAGTAGTTCTTATAACTGGTGCTTCAAAAGGAATTGGGAAAGCCGCAGCTATTTCTCTTGCTAAAGAAGGTAGTATTGTAATAATTAACTTCAAATCAGACAAAATATCTGCTGAATCCGTGTTAGAGGAATGTGATAGATACTCAAAGGGTAATTTGATTGTTCAAGCCGATGTATCAAATGAATCAGAAGTTAAAAAAATGTTTGATGAAATTAAGAACAAATACTCCAAGATTGATATATTGATAAACAGCGCAGGAATTTTCGATGAGAATGATAGTCCTTTAAATATATTTGCTTTTGAAAATGTTTATAAAAACAATTTCTTAAGTTGTGTTCTAGTGACCAAATACACTTTGGAGTTAATGAAAGAGGGAAAAATAATTAACTTATCCTCGGTTCATGGAAAATTAGGACATGGAAGACCCGAAGCGATAGCCTATTCTGCTTTTAAAGCTGCTCTTGAAAATTATACAAAGAATTTAGCTAAAGATCTTGCTCCTAATATTCTTGTCAATGCCGTAGCTCCAGGTAGAGTTGCGACTCCAATGTGGGGTGATCCCGATGAGAAAGAACAAAAGGAGTTGGGGAAGGTGCATTTAATTAAAAGAATGATACAACCCGAGGAAATTGCAGAAAGCATCATTTACCTTGCAAAAAATGATGCAGTTTGCGGTGAAATACTGACTGTTGATGGCGGTATGAGTTTAATTACCTTGGGGTGACAAGAAATTATATGAACTATCCAATTGTTAAAGTTACAACACAAGATGGTTATACTTTTCATGGCTTATTTTCCGAGCCTAAACAAAAAGGTCAAACAATAGTTATCCATTTTCATGGCTCAGCAGGGAATTTTTATTTCAATGACTTCTATCCGCACCTTATCAAATTATCTAATGAATTGAATATTGCTTTTCTTTCAACCAACAGTCGTGGATCCGATGTTTATAGTGTTGAAACAGGAACAAAATATACAGGAGCAGCTATAGAAATATTTGAAGAATGCCTACTCGATATAGATGCCTGGATCGAGTTTGCTTTATCAAGGGGATACAAAAACATTATTTTGGAAGGTCACAGCTTCGGAACAAATAAAATCCAATTTTACTCATTAAACGGAAAGCACAAAGATCAAATCAAGGCATTAATATTGCTTGGTTTTACAGATTCCTATGGAGGACAACTTGAATATCTCAAAAAGATCGGTAAAAGCAACGAAGATATATTGAAAGAAGCTGAAGATTTAGTGAAACAAGGTAAACCGTACCAATTACTCTCAGACATTGAAATTAACTGGGGAGAACTTCCACAATCTGCTCAGTCATATATTAGTTTTATGTCTATGGATTCTGCTTTATCGAATGTTCTGCCTCTTGGTCAACCTGGTAAAGAGTTTAGTAACTTCAAGAAAATAGAGACTCCAATACTAGGAATTGTCGGAGACACTGGAGAATGTACTGTTATTCCTCCAAAAGATGCTGTTGACAGATTAAACAAAGAAAACCCTAATGCGGAGTGCTATATGATTGAAAATTGTGGTCATGGTTATCAAGGTAGAGAAGAAGAACTTGGAAAAATTGTCACAGAGTTTTTGAATAAAATAAATTGAAATGAAAATATTTTTAATTGAAACTAATAAAGATTATGACTACGTGGGTAAATTAAAACCTTATGGGGATGTAACATTATTAAATTCAGGTGAAAAGGAAATCGGTAAATATAAGGAATTATTTGAGGACGAGGAACCGAAAATCGTTGGTGTAAATACGGGAATTATTGAGTGGAAATTTCCTGTTGAAGAAATTAAGAGAATCAAGAATTTAGTAGGTATAGCCTCGAAATCTTCGTGGGTCTTCTACCTCGATATGGATTACTGCAAGAAAAACAAAATAATAGTTACAAACATTGCAGGTGCAAATTCTGAATCCGTTGCCGAATATGCAATTTGGATGATGTTTTCTTTAGCTAGGAAATTACCTATCCAGATAGGGAAAGATTTTAAAACAGAGACTAACAAAGAAACACTTCAGACTGAAATTGTCGGGAAAGCAATGGGTATTGTGGGATTAGGGAACATTGGAATTCGTATAGGGAAGATGGGTAAAGGTCTAGGAATGAAAGTTTCATATTGGAGTCCAAAAACCCGAAATAAAGATTATGAGTACAAAAGCATTGAATCTCTTTTGAAAGAATCGGATTTTGTCTTTAATTGCGTAGAGGCGTACGAAAAGACCAAAAACTTCTTCAGCAAAGAAAAACTTTTCCTTTTAAGAAAAGATGCCTACTTTATCAGTGTGATGGGAGGTATGGGTTGGGGACCTGAAGATAACGACCACCTTGTTAAAATGGTAAACGAAGACAAACTTGCAGGTTTAGCAATAGAAAACGAACACGAACCAAAATATAAAATGCCTAAGATTAAAAAAGCGAAGAATGTGTTAATTCCTGGTGCTTATGCCTACTTTACAAAAGAAGCTCAAGCAAGAAGTAATGAAATGTGGGTAGAGTCAATTATTGGTATTGCAACAAAGAAATATGTAAGGAGAGTTGTTTAATATGAAAAACGCAATTATATTTCACGGAACGGGGTGTACACCTAAATCTTATTGGTTTCCTGGCATTAAGAAACATCTTGAAAAACTTGGTTATGATGTCTGGATTCCTCAACTTCCAGATGCAGATAATCCAAAACTATCAAAATGGTTACCCGTTGCATTAAGGGGTAAATATTCAAACGAGACAGTTGTTATTGGTCATTCAGCGGGAGGACCTTTAGTGTTGAGCGTTCTCGAAAATATTAAAGTAACTATCCATAAGGCGATAATAGTTGCGGGGTTTGCTAGAGAATTAAGATACGATAGAGAACACAAAACTACTCAACCGATTTTACAATCCAAATACAATTGGAAAAAAATAAAGTCTTCTGTAAAAGATATAATTTACATTAATTCAAATAACGACCCTTGGACTATTGACGATGAAGAAGGCCTTTATATGTGGAGAAAAACAGGTGGGACTTTGATTCTTAGGTCAGACGAAGGACATATGGGTTCTGACAGCTTTAAACAGCCCTACACCAGCTTTCCTTTATTAGAAAAATTACTTGAGGTGAAATATACAAGATCTTCCATTGACGGTTCAGATATCAAATAATTTTATGGATCCTAAATTTGTTGAATTTACTACAAAAGATAAACTTTTATTGCCAGGGCTTTTATACGAAGCAAAAGGTTCAAAGAAAGCAGTAATATACCTTCACGGAAATGGGAGCTCATCGGTTTTTTATGATGAGGCGGAAAAGAGAAGCTTACCTGATGAAATTAATAAAAGAGGTATAACCTTCTTAAAATTCAACAACCGTGGAGCTCATATTATTAAGAAATTAAATGTAAGAAAGGGAAAAGAAGTTGAGCGATTAAAGTATGGTTGTGCATATGAAATAATTAAAGAGTGTGTCTTGGATATAGACGCTGCCGTTAAATTCCTTCAGGACTTAGGCTATAAAGAGTTCTATTTGATGGGAGCCTCAACTGGTGCAAACAAAATTTGTGTTTATAACTATTACAAGCCAGGAAATGTATTTAAGAAATATATATTAATTTGTGGCGGGGATGATACTGGAATTTACTATTCCGAATTAGGTGATAAGAAGTTCTGGAAACTACTTAATGAGTCAAAAGAGAAAATTAAAATTGGAAAAGGAGAAGAACTTATAAAATCATTATTACCAAATGAGACTTTCTCTTATAATGGATTTTATGACATAGCTAATCCAGACGGAGATTACAATTGTTTTCCTTTCTCAGAAGCTTTAGGTAAAGCAAAACTTTCCAAAAAACCACTGTTCAGATATTTCAAAACTATTAAAAAACCAAGTTTAGTAGTGTATGGAGAGAAGGATGAGTATGCATGGGGGAATATACCTAAAGTTGTTGAAATATTGAAGAAGTATCAACCTAAGTTTGACTACGAAATCATTAAGGATGCAGACCATGGATTTACTGGAAAAAATGAAGAATTGGCAGAGGTGATTGCTAAGTGGCTATGAAAATACTTAATAACATTAAAACTTTAATTACAGCCGATGATTTTGGGTTTTCTGAAAATATCAACAGAGCAATTTTTGAGGCTTATGAGAACAAACGGATTACGGAGATGTCGTTAATGGTTGATTGTTTCGGATCGGAAGAAGCGTTCAAGTATGTCAGAGAAAACAAAGTCGAAAATGTGGGATTACATTTTTCTTTAGTTAGAATTTCGAAAAATGGAAAGATATTAAGAGGAGATGATTATGATCGAATGTTAAGGGATTGGACTCCAGAACAACTCCAAAAGGCTTTTGATGAAGAAGTGTCGATATTTGAAAACTCAGTTGGTTTTAAACCTAAACATATAATTGGTCACAAACATATTTCTCTTAACTTGAAACTTGTGAAATATGTTGCTGATTATTGTATTAAGAATAATTGTTATGCTCGTAGAGGCGAAAGATCAACAAAAATGCAACATTTCACTCTTAAAGCTGATCCTATCCCTGAAGGACTTAAAATTGGTCGAATAGTGGATTCTGTTCTCGGCTTCAAATATGGTAGTCCTGAAGAAATGTGTCGGGAGTACAAAGACGAAATAGAAGCCCTAAAAGCTAACAATAACCAAACTTCAATTGAGATTTTCTTTCATCCTGGTTATTCGGGAGACTTTGAAAAACTACACACCTCATTTGTTCAGGAGCGAATAGATGATATTAACTTCTTGATGTCAGATTGGTTTTTAAAATTAATTGAAGAGGAAAACTTAGAGTTGCTTCCATCTTCAGAAATATAGAAAAAGTCGAAAAATGAAAAACAAAGTAATTTCACACGGTGGTCAGAGTAGGGGGGAATATCTCACTTTTGCTAAACAACTTGCACTTAAATCAGGGGATATTATGCTCAAATACTTCCAAGTTGGGTTAGAAAGCAAAGTTAAGAACGACAAGTCAATTGTTTCGGTCGCAGATGAGGAAATTAACCAGCTTGTAATTGACGAAGTTTCAAAAGAATATCCTGACTTTTCTGTTTTTGGTGAGGAAGGGAGCGTTCATAAAAAATCCAATTTTGTCTGGGTTTGTGACCCTTTGGATGGAACAGTGCCGTTTGTAAAAGGCCTTCCTGTATCTGTTTTCTCTTTAGCTTTAGTTGAGGATGGAAAGCCGATAGTTGGTGTAGTCTACGACCCATTCACTAAAAGACTATATTGTGGAACACTTGGCGGTGGAGCTACTTTGAATGATTCTTCTATTATTGTAAGTAATAAAATTTTAGATAGGCAAGCAACAATTGATTCCGAGTGGTATCCAAACACTAAATTTGATTTCGATCCAGCTTGCCATGAGCTATCTTTCAAAACAGGGGTTTACGTTTTGCATATAGGTAGCACGATTAATGCGGCCTGTATGGTAGCCAGTGGCCAATTAGAAGCAATGATATTTGACGGCTCTGAAGGAAAAAACGTAGATATTGCAGCTGTTAAAGTTATTGTAGAAGAAGCAGGCGGTAAAGTAACTGATTTATTTGGGAATGAGCAGAGATATGACCAAGCAATAAAAGGGGCAATAGTTTCTAATGGTATAGTACACGATCAGCTAATTAATTTGGTAGAAGTATGAGCAAGATATTATTATTAGATGCAGATGGGGTGGTGATACGGCCACGAAACAAGTACTTCAGCGAAACTTACTCGCAGGATTATGGAGTTCCGTTTGAAGAAATACTTCCATTTTTCAAAGGGGATTACAAGAGAGCTGCGATTGGAGAAGTTGATATTAAAGAAGTTTTACTTCCTTACCTTACTAAGTGGGGTTGGAAGGGAACAGTTGATGAGTTTTTAAAATATTGGTTTGAGAACGAAAGAGATACAGATGAGAAAGTCCTGGGACTGGTTACAAACTTGCGGCAAAGGGGAGTAAAGATCTATCTAGCCTCTGATAATGAGGCTAATAGGGCAAAGTATTTAATGGAGGACGTGGGCTTAAAGGATAAATTTGACGGAGCCTTCTTTTCTTCAGATTTAGGAGTTACAAAATCTGATCCTCAGTTCTTTAAATTAGTCTCAGAAAAACTTCAAGTAGCTCCTCAAGAAATCGATTATTGGGATGATGATAAAAAGAATGTGGACATTGCAAATGGTACTGGCGTGAATGGGCATTCGTATACCAATTTTGAGGAGTTCCAGTTAGAAAATAATAAATAACTTATTATGTTAAATATTTATATCGCCAGACACGGCCAAGATGGAGATAATGTAAAAGGTATATTAAATGGTAGAAGGAATATGCCTTTAACTGAATTAGGTGAAAGGCAGGCAAAAGAAGTTGCAGAAAAAATAAAGGCTGCAGGGATTAAGTTTGATAAAGTTTACGCCTCACCACTTAAAAGAGCATATAAAACAGCCAAAATAATATCAGATACCTTAGGGATGGAGAAACCTGAAGTAATGGAAGAATTGATAGAAAGGGATTTTGGGATTATGTCTGGAAAATCTCATATCGATATTGAAAAATATTGCGCACCAAATATATTAAAAACAGAAACAGTAACCTACTTTCTCTCTCCAGAAGGAGCTGAAACATTTCCTCAATTAGTCGAGAGGGGAAAAGTGGTGCTTAATAAGATAAGAGAAAAATACAATAACGGGAATATTCTACTTGTAAGCCATGGTGACATTGGAAAAATGATTTATGTTGCTTACTACAACTTAGACTGGAAAGAATTTCTCCCCAAGTTCCATTTTGGTAATTCGGATCTTCTCTTAATGTCCGAAAGTTCACCCGCTGATACCTCTCATGTGTTTAAGATTGAACAACACAATTTATAGCAAAAATCGTATGTATCAATTCATAAGGGATGTTTATAAAAACAATCGAGGGAGTTGGAGTAGAGTATTAGATGTTACCTGTCATTATTGTAAAAAACACTTATTTTTTTATCAAAAAGATGGACCAGGCCTTCTTAAAAGAAGCTACATAGATAGAATTATCGACTTGAGGCCTAAAATTAGTAAGGAATTTCATTGTTTTCACTGTAATGAGCTTTTGGGAATATTCCAACCTTACAAAAAAGAAAATAATCGACCAGCATTTAGTTGGCTAGTTGGAGCTCTAGAATATCAAATTGTTCCACAAATTAAACTAAAGGGACGAATATAAAATAAATATGAATATTAATCCTAAAGCGATAAGAATTTTGTGTTATGGAGACTCTTTGACTTTTGGACATGACGTAGAAACAGATACCAGGTTTAATGCTTTAGAAAGATGGACAGGAATTTTACAAAAAACTCTGGGTGTGAATTACGAAATAATAGAAGAAGGCCTTGGCGGCCGCACAACCGATATTGATGACCCAAAAAAGGAAGGTAGGAACGGCCTTTCGTATTTTCAAAGCTGTGTGATGTCTCAAGTTCCGCTAGACGTAATTATAATTTTGCTTGGCACAAATGACTTAAAATCCAGATTTATCAGGACTCCAGCGCAAGTTGCAGATTCATTCAGGAAGTATAAAACAGCAATAGAACAAGCTTGTAATAAATGGAATGTACGATTTCCTAAAGTAATTCTGGTTTCACCACCAATAGTAGATGAGGATAAAATACCACATGAATGGCATATGGAGGGATCAGGAGAAAAATCTAAACAGTTATCTAAAGAGTATGAAAAGGTAGCAAAAGAGATAGGTTTTGAGTTTGTAGATATAGCACCTGTGGTTAAAGTAAGTACTATAGACGGAACTCATTTGGAGAAGTCGTCCAATGTTAATATTGCAAATCTATTATCACAGAAATTGTTGTAAATGAATAGAAAATAATATGAAAACAACCTTAATTTTAATTAGACATGGAGAAACAAATAAGAACGTAAATAAAAGTCTTCATGCAACAGACGATCCAGAGAAACTTAATGATACAGGAAGAAAACAAATTGAAAAAACAGTAGCTAGGCTTAATGAATATTTACCTTCAAAAGTATATTCCTCCAAAGAAAAACGAGCACTACAGAGTGCAAAAATTGTAGCCAAAAGTTTAACTATTCCGTTTGAAGAAATTGAAAGAATGCAGGAACGGAATTGGGGAATATTTACGGGTAAACCCTGGGAAGATGTTAAAAAAGTATTAGACCTAATGTCTTTAGAAGAAAGATACGATTATATCCCAGAAGGTGGAGAATCTTGGAGAACTTTTGAAACTAGACTAATTGATGCAGTTAAAAAGTTAGTTAAAAACAATGAAGGTAAATCCATTGTGGTTATGACTCATGGAGGAGCTATAAGGGCTCTTATGCCTTATCTGTTAAACATTCCTAAGGAAGAAAGCTTCAAATATGATCCAGACAATGCTTCCTTCACAGTTTTTAATTATGAAGATGAAAAATTTAAGAGCGTACTAGTTAATGACACATCCCATTTGAAAGATGAAAATTAAGGAAATATATTCAAAATTTGGTATTACTCCCAACCTGGCTGAACATATGATAACAGTTGCTTGTGTAGGCCTGTTTATTAAAGATCATTGGAAAGGTCCAGAGATTGATTGGAAAAAAGTTAAAAAGACAGCGCTATTGCACGATTTAGGTAATATTGTTCGGTTTGATTTTGACAAATATCCCCAATTTTTGGGTCCTGAAATATCAAGAATTGATTATTGGAAGGAGGTTCAAGCTGAAACTATTGCTAAATATGGTAATGATGACCACGATGCAACAGAAAAAATGCTTCAGGAATTAAATGTAAGTAAAGATATAGCAAATGTAATATTGGAGAAATCCTTCGGCAATTCAGTCCAAGTTGCAAAGGGTGATAATTGGTATGCCAAAATACTTAGCTACTGTGATAATCGTGTAATGCCAAAAGGAGTTGTTACTTTAGAAGAGAGGATTCTAGATACCAAAGAAAGAGCTCCTAAATATGCCAACCGCCCTGATTTTGAGGAGCTATGTGATTCAAGTAGAGAGGTGGAAAAGCAAATTCAAGAAAATTTGAACAATCCAGTTGATCAGATTAATAAAAATTCTGTAAAAGTAGATAATTCTCTGTTGGAAACGGAAATATGATATATGTTTTTTTCTATGAAAAGGAAATCTCTGGCAAAGGAAAGGGTGTTTTTGCATCAGAATTTATACCAAAAGGGACGTTGATTTGGAAGCTGACAGAAGCAAAGAAGTATAAAAAAGAGGAATGGGAAAAACTTCCAGAAGACATCAAAAAGGTTTGTTATCCCGATGCGGAAGGCAATTTCATTTATTCGGAAGGAAAAGGCGAATCCTGGAATCACAGTTGTGATGCCAATGCATGGTGGACAGCAGACGATGAGCTTTCAGCAAGAAGAGATATCCAAAGGGGTGAAGAAATTACTTATGATTATGCAACAACAGATATTGATAAAACAAAAGGAAACAATGAAGAATTTCCCTGGGAATGTAAATGTGGATCAACTAGCTGTAGAAAAATACTTCACTGGAACGATATTTTAAAACCAGAAATATACAAATTACACAAAGAACATCTGCCAAGTTGGGTTGAGGAGTTTGTAAAAACTAATTTATTTACACGAATTAATACTATTTTGATTCCTGAAGGTAGTATTCAGAGGAAGCTGATTGCACTTGCTAGGAAAATATCTATAGAGCAAAAGGAACTATTCTATATTGATAACAAAAACTTTTACGCTCATATCACTTTATATTCTCCCGAATACCCAAAGTCTAATTTTGAAAAAGTAGCTAAAAAGGTAGAGGAATTCAGTAAAAATACCAACAGAATAATTTTGGATTCTGAAGGATTTAATACGGGATGGGGATATGTAGGTTTGGATTTTAAGAAAAGCGATCAAGTCGATAATTTGCATAAACTGGCTTTGAAAGAGCTTAATCCCTTAAGAGAGGGAAGAATTAGAAATAAGTATGAGAATGAGATAAAAGAAGGTAAGTATCCACCAATAGAGGTTGATTATATAAAAAAGTACGGTTACCACAATGTGCTTGAGAGTTTTCATCCTCATCTAACCCTAGCTAGATTTGAGACGGAAGAAATTGCTCAAAGTATAAAGGGAGGTTTAGGTACCGAGCTATTACCTTCAGAGATAACTTTCACTTATTTAGCTATATCCGAGATGGGTCCAAACGGAACCTGTACTAAGATTTTAAAAAAGTTTAAATTAAAAAAATGATTAAATTTGTATATTTTGATGTCGGTGGAGTTGTAATCAAGGATTTCAGTGGAACTAATAAGTGGGTTGAACTTCAGAGAAGTATTGGTATAAAACCTGAACAAGATAAACAATTTGTCGAATTTTTTGATAAATATGAACCTGAAGTATGTTTGGGTAAGAACATCGAGACTCTGGTTCCTTTAATGAAGGAGAAATTTAGTCTCACTTTGACGAACAATTATTCTTTTCTGAAAGATTTTGTCTACAGGTTTGAAAGGAATGAATCTATTTGGCCAGTAATAGAGAAAGCTAAAAGCAAATATAAAATCGGGCTTTTAACCAATATGTATACCAATATGCTAAGTATGATTAAGGGACGGGACCTGCTGCCAAAAGTCGAATGGGACATAGTTATTGACTCAAGTGTGGAGAAGGTGATAAAGCCAACTGAGGCAATTTTTAAGTTAGCTCAGGAACGAGTAGGTGTTAATGCTAGCGAAATCTTCTTTGTAGAAAATGGCAAAAAGCACGTAGAAGCAGCCAAAGTGTTCGGTTGGCAGACATTTTTGTATGACCCAGCTAATCTTGAAGATTCAAATCGTAAACTTACAGAAATTCTTGATATTACTTAACCTCACGCAATATCGGGACATCGGGACAATAAAGTGATAAAATGATGCAATGCCTGCTCTTGTAGCAGGTTTTTTGATATTACAATTACTATGGCCCAAGGATTTGTATTAAAAGAATTCATTCTTCAGACGAGCCCTTCTTTCTTAAGGGAGTATTTTCAGCTCAATAATCTCAAGATTACAATTCCCAATTCTGGTGATGAAGATGAAATAAAGGAGGCGATAATAGAGCAATTTGCCAAAATGGATGACAAGCAGAGATCCGCTATAGAGTTGGATTTGCAGGAAATTAATAGTTTAACGCCAAACGAAGGGCTTCATATGCTAATAGAAGAAGCCAAGGAGAAGAATCTTGAAGTTCCTTACGATGAAATTGATCAACTGAACCAACACGATAAAGCTTTTTGGTTTTTTCTCCACCAAAACGAACATTTTAGTGAAGTCGCAACTTGGTATGAAGTGAATGATACAAAGGGATGGAAGGAATTGACTGGTGTAAAAAAAGTAAAAGACATTTCCAAAATTAACAAAAAGACTGCCAAGCTTCAAAAAGCTCTGAGCACATATATCTTTGCGAATGAATTAAGGGGAAAGAACTGCTATGTAGAATGCTACGAGCAGGAAGATAGAGTATGTTTCGTGGCCTATCCCGAGGATTATACCGAGTCATCTATTGTTTATGATCGCAAAAAACTACGGAAGCGTTATCCTCATAAGCCTGTAGATAAAATTTTCTTCTTATACTATCCAAAAGAAGGACGACTTAGCACAAAAGCCGCAGGTGGGTGGAAGAGAGCAAAAGCAATCCAAAAAATTTTTGGAGAAGCTGTGTTGGGAGTAGATTTGAATGTAGATAGTGATAGAGTATTTAACCTTGACAGGCTTAAAGATCCTCAGTTTGCATTTCCAACGCCACCTGAAGATAAGGTTGAGTTTATGAAACTGAAGCAACTGCAATTAAAATTCTTCGGTGGAACTAGAAGAATAAATTTGGAAGTTAGCGAAGATACTGATGGGGTTCAAGCAATACACCAGTTTATAAAAGATCTGAGAATTTCTCTCAATCAGGTATATGTTAGTAAAGCGGTATTCCAAATTAAGTTTGATACAGCAATTAAAAAATCCAGTGGGACACTTACTTTTTTCCTTTCATGGCCCAATTCTCATAATATTAACGACAATCCACGCTATAGAAAAGTGAAGCAATATCTAAAGGCTTGGGGATTAGAGTATCAATTTGAAAAGATATTAAACTCACTACTCGCTTTTGACGAAACTACTGAGGCTACTACATCGGAGCTCTATAGGCTTTTTACAGCACCTGTAACTCATTGGGTAGCAGAGAATGGAATTTATAAGAAAAATAAAGCACTTAAGGAGGTTCAATGCAAATCATGCTCAGATAGCCATCTGGTGCAAACAAGGAATGGATCCTTCTTCTATTTTTGTCCTGTAACTAGTAGTAAAGAGTGGGTAGATGTTAGCGAACTTGAAAGGTGGACTCTCAACTATAAAAACTTATTATTACTTTTATCCAGCCAACTTGGGCTCACTGGCAAAATACAAACACTTGAAGATGACAAGGTGTGGCTATTAGGTAACACTAATCTGTTAAGACAGAAAATACCTGTTTATTATTGCGGTAAACCTACTGACTCAAAAGCATTAGGTGTTACAACACCCTTTTATGTGGTGATTTCCCCAAGAAATATTTCAAAATTAGATAATAGTAAAGCTATTTGTATAGATACCCACGATCTGATTACCCTTGTAAAGGGAGAAGTACTTATAGACAAAGAATATTTTGAGGAGACAGTTTCGGCAAAAATACAAAGAGTGAGGTTTGACACAGAGAATGGAGATTTATGGGTAGACCACCAGAATGTCGTTCAAGTAAAGCCAGGGACTCCTCAATACCAGTTTGTAATGAATTTATGGCAGAACTTTAATAGTCCAGTAGGTCATGAGGCAATTTATGAGTATTATCACCATGAAATGGCGAGAAATCAGGGAGTTGAACCTGAACAATGGAAAGACGAGTATACCCCTCAGAATTTTAGCAATAAAATGAAAAGTTTAATAAAGAAAAGTGCGCCTGATGATGACACCAAGAAGTTGGTAAATAAGGTCATACAGGTGACAAAAACAGTTAAGGGTGAAGCTGCCTACAGGCTGACTAACCCCTGGTAGAAACCTTTCAGAATCTTCAGAAAAGTAACATATATTACCGCTTGGTATTTCTTCAAACTATGTTCAGGCAGTTAATAGCCTAAAGATAAATTACTATGACAAGCGATTATTATGTTAATAAATATTTTGAGACGAGTGACCTCGGCCTTGCTGCTGCACTCGTCACTGCTTCATATCCTATCGATCACCTGGATAAACACGATAATTCAAAAGTTAAATTTGTTTTTTCAAGAGATGATGGAATGGATGAAATCATTCAGCTTTATTGGGCAAATGAATTGAAACTTTCGCTTCTTTCTTACTTCAACAATTTGAAAATGCTCAAAAATCGTATTTATTCAAACGAGTCTTAATATGGCAAAAGAAATCAGAGTTACATTCAGGCAGGCAAGGGTGAATCAGGAAATAGCCGAGAAGCAGGTAAACGAGGCCTTTGATATTTTATTTGCTGAAGTACAAAAACGATTGCACGGGAGAAAATCAAATTATTTATCTATTAACAGTAGTTCTGTGGAAGGAGGTGATCGAATATGGGCAAGCTAGCAGACTGGACCCAAAAAAGCTCAAAGTATCTAAAGCTTCAAGATGGCGAGAAAGTCAAAGCGTTTTTCAGAGGATATAAGATTGTTACTTCGTCTTTTGATACTGATAACGAGACTGTTCGCTACAAACTTGATACACCCTTTGGCGAGAAGTCTTGGGATACATCAGCAAAAAATGTTGCTATGTTCTTTGATGAAATCGAGGAAGGGCAACAACTATTGATTGAGCGAAATGGGACAGGCACGGATACCAAATATAAGCTATCCCTGGTGGAGGCGGACTCGGAGTAATCCGATTTTGCGAGATAAGTTCCTAGCTTGTCTCGCAGGGTATGACTATTCCTAACTTGAATGATATCACAAATGAAAATACTGGGCAAAGCTGGATTGAAACTGGCAAAGTGTTTCTTGAGCATGGCTTTTCCATAATTGCAGTGGGCAATAACAAACGGCCTTTATTTAGTTGGAAAGAATATCAAACCAAGAAGGCAACTCTTGAGGAGATAGAAAAGTGGATTTCAATGGATAGCTTTGCTGGGTTTGCGATTGTTACGGGTAAAATATCAAACCTATTTGTTTTAGATATTGATAATGGAGCAGATACTTCAAATTTAGATATTCCTGATACCGTTTCTGTTGAAACCGGAAGTGGTGGTAAACATTATTACTTCAGGTATCCAAATGGTATAGAACTTGGTAATTCTGGAGGATTCAGAAAGAAAATGGACACCCGAGGCGAAGGTGGGTATGTGATAGCACCACCTGCACTTCATCCAAACGGCAATACCTATAAATGGATTTGCGGATTGGACACAGAAATTGCTGAGGTACCAAAGTGGCTGCTTGACGAGCTTCAGGAAAACAAAAGTACGCTTGCCGATTGGGCAAAGAGCGACATCCTAAATGGCGTAGGTGAGTCAATGCGGAATGAGTCTGCAACAAAAGTGGTGGGTATGCTCTTAACAAAATTTCCGAAAGATGAGTGGGAGGAAAAGGTTTGGCCATTGGTTCAGGGCTGGAATCAAAACAATACACCTCCGCTTAGTGAAGACGAGCTAAGAACTACTTATGAGTCTATTGCCAAACGGGAGATGGGTAAAAGGGTTGATGATGGAAAAGTGAGAAATATTCATGGCTTTGAAATAAGTCTTGAGGAAATGTCTACAATTAAGGCCAAAAAAGGTGATTTTGCATATCATATGCGAGTGGATAGGAAAAAAGTGAATATTGCACTTTACAAAGACAATAAGCACGTTATGAGGGATTACTTCTCGCTTGATTCGAATAAAGCCAGGACCACATTTGCGAATGCCACCAAGGTAACCGATGAGGAGAAAGAGGTTGTTAAAGAAGACTTAATGTTACTTGCTGGTGTGGTTGAAGATATAAATAAAGAAATTTTAAGGAGTAAAAAGGATGTAAAAGAGAAAAAACTTTCAAAGGAAGATAAAGAACTTGCTGAAAGTCTTCTGATATCAAACACCCTGCTCAACGATATCCTAAAGATGATTAAGAGAACAGGGGTGGCTGGGGAAGAAAGAAATATATTGGTTCATTATCTGGTTTTTACATCAAGGATTACTGAAGATCCATTATCTGTGGTGGTTAAAGGCGAAAGTTCAGTAGGAAAATCCTATGGTGTTTCGAAGGTAATGACTTTGTTTCCAAGGGATGCGTATGTAGATATTACTGATGCTACAGCCCAAAGCTTTTATTACGCACCAAGTGGGCATTTTGCTCATAAGATAATTGTGATTTTTGAAAAACATGGAGGTGAAAAAGCTGATTACTCAATAAGAACGCTTCAATCAGAAAAAAAGTTAAAAATACAAGTAACTGTAAAGGATCCACAGACGGGGGAATTTGGAACGCAGGAACACGAAATAGAAGGTCCTGCTGGGTTTATTACCACCACAACCGAAGCAGTAATTCATAGCGAAAATGAAACAAGAAATATTTCAATTTATCCAGATGAAAGTACTGCTCAAACCGAAAAGACGTTTGAAATTACTGATGCCAAATATAGGGGTATCTCTGGCCTTACTAAGAAGGAACTCAAGCCTTGGAGAAACATGCAGAGGTTGTTGAAGCCATACGATGTGCTTATCCCCTATGTTGAGGAACTCAGAACCTCGTTTCCAAAAAAACCTGTAAGAGTAAGAAGGGATTATGGCAAGCTTCTAGCTTTGATTGCAGTGATTGCATTGCTTCACCAAAAGCAGCGAGAGATTAAGGTTATTGGCGAAACGGAATATTTAATAGCTACGTTGGTTGATTTTCATATTGCGAAAGTTTTGCTTGAGGAAACCCTACAAAAAACGATTTATGCTATCCCCCCAAAAAGTCTTGAGATTATTGAAGCTGTCAAGGAACTAACTGGAGATGTTAGTGTGCGGGATGTTGCCAATAAGCTTGATTGGGATTATGACACTGTAAAGAAGTGGTTTGACCCTGCATATCAAAAGGGTTTTTTTGTAAGAACTGAGGAGAATAAGGGTAGCATAGCCGCCAAGTATAAATTAGCCGATAAAGAACCCCAAATGAGAGCAATTTTACCTGATACGGAATATCTTTATGAAGCTAACCCTAAGTGGCTTGGAGAGCAGAAGATTTATGACCCAGTAACAGGTGAGGTGTTTGAATTTGAAGGGAGCTCCGATGAACCGATGGAGTAGGTGAACATGTGGTGTATGACCATTTACTTTATACCTTGGCATTTGTTATCGGGACATCGGTGAAATACGAATATGAAATATAAATTAAAAACTAAGCATAAAAGTCTTAAAAAATATAAGGACATTCGGTTTATCAACGAGTGGCCAAATAGGATATTGGTTAAAAGATACGATGAAGTTAAACAGGCTGCTATCAAACTCGAAAGTAAGTTGGAGAAACTTGGTTTATATGAGCAGGAAGAAAAGGACAAACTTGCTGAAGAGTATAGAAGAACACTTAAATTGATTGAATTTCTGGAAGATAAAGGTAGACAGCGGAACATTTTGTATTTTATGCCATGGGAGAAAGTGGTTGAGATTTGCAAACGTATTTTTAATGACAAGCGAAAGTTCAAACTGGTGTCAAAGGGGTATACCCCACAAGCGTAGCTTGTAAAAATATGGGAGAAAGACAATGCAAATACATTAAAGATAATGGCGAGCAGTGTAGTGCAACGCCAATGAAAGATGCTGATTACTGCTTTTCTCACAACCCCGATACACAAGTTGAGAAGCACTTAGCGGTAGTAAAAGGCGGCCTGAACAGCAAAAAGGTAAATCTTGACCTTGGGCCTTTGAGTATTAAAGACCCGCAAGAGGTGGCTACCCTTTTGGAAGACACAATAAACGGAGTTCGTAGCGGGGAGATTCCACCTAATATCGCAAACACTATTGGGTATCTTGCTGGACATGCTTTAAAAGCTATAGAACTCGCTAAATATGCAGGCAAGATTGAAAGTGTTGAACGGGTTTTAATGGAAAGGAAAATTACAAAATGACCTACAAAGACTTAACGACCAAACAGATATTTTCAGGTGAAGTTAAATATACCCTTGACGATTTTGTAAGGGATTTTAAGGAACAGGTAGAAAAAGATTGGGGGAAGGAACGACTCTATAAAGAAAACAAAAATAAAACTGTATTTCAAGGAATACTTATAACTATTGCCTTTGCCTCACAAAAAAAACCATTAAAAATAATTAGCGAATTTGTGCTTGGTAGTGACAACCAAGAGCCATTAGAGCTTACCAAATACATTATTGATATGTATGCGCGGGAAATAGAAGTCTTGGAAGGATTACAAATGAAGATGTTTTTGGACAATATGAAAACATACCGTCTATCTGACTCTTTGAACCTAAAAATGCTTAATGCAAATTTTCGTACGTGGCTTGGAAAAACTTTGGAACTAAAGAACTAAATATGAATATGAATTTGAATATAAAAACTTTAGCAAAAGGTATGAGGGTGGAAGATAAGGCAAAACTACTTTTTGCAGACAGAAATAAAAGAGGTGAAACTTCAGGGAAGGAAGGCCTGCTTACCCCAGATGAAGAAAAAGCGATTATTGACGATGCCCAAGACTTACATCAGATTACTGAGCTTAATAGACTAAACAAACTGTTTAACATGTCCTCATTTCTAATGCTTGATATTCAAACCGCTTACTTGCATTTCAAGCTAGCTGAGGGAAGGCTCCTGAACATGCTAACTGGAATGATACTTGTGGGTGAGGGTAGTGATGCCTTGGGTAATGCAATATATGACCTTTCTTCTAATGGTTACAGCCAGGAGCAATTAGAGGACGAGAAGTTTCAAGTTGAGGTTGACAAAAAAGCAGAAGAGTTTCGTAAGAAATATAAGAGGAATGGACTGACAGAGATTTATGATTACTTTGACCCATCTGTGGGGGATGGTAGTTATTTTGATACCAAGACCGAAGTATTGAGTCAACCTAATCCGTTACTTCAGCGGGCATTCATGATGGTAATACAGGAGATAAAAAAGTTCAGAAAACAAATTTATAACATTGAGTATATTGAGACCAAAGCAAGAATAGATCTTTTAAGTGAAAGGGATAAACGGACCCTTGAAAGTTTTACAAATGAAATTGATGACTTTGTTAATCTGAAAGACCATCTTGGCTTAATCAAAATGTTCGCTGATTTTGCAGACAAGGGAATGTTGAAAAGAGATGGTTTGAGTGAGCCTAAATTTCTTGAGGCTATTAAGAACATGTCAAAAGCTACAAGGTTAAGTAAGAAAGCGAAGATTAAAGCAGAAAGTGAAATAGAAGAAGTAATTCAAAAGCAAAGTTATTGATTTAATATGTTATCTATTGTAATGTATAGTAAGGTATATGGAAGAATACTTAACCACAAAAGATTTAGCTATTTTGCTTAAAGTAAATATCGTTACCGTTAGGCGTTGGATCAAATCTCGTAAGCTCCCAGCAACTTTCTTGGCAAAAGAATACAGAGTTAAAAAGACTGATTTTGAAAAGTTCATTAAAGAAGGACTTGAAAGGAGAAAAACAAAATGATTATTGCCACATATGCCCGAGTATCGACACAAAGGCAAGAGAATGAAGAAACCATTGAAACTCAGATAATGGCCATAAATGACTTTGTTGCAAAAAATAGCCACACAGTCGTAAAAGAATATCGGGATGATGGGTGGAGTGGAACGATTCTGGCAAGACCGAGTTTGGATGAATTAAGACTTGATGCCAGAAAAAAGATTTGGGAAGCTGTATTGATTTATGATCCCGACAGATTAGCCAGGAAATACTCCTATCAAGAGTTGGTAACAGACGAATTAAACGAACTCGGTATCCAAGTTTTATATGTTACAACCCCTCCTCCTAAAGATGACGGTGATAGATTATTGTATGGAGTTAAAGGTTTATTTGCTGAGTACGAAAGAGCTAGGATTGCTGAAAGATTTAGATTAGGGAAACTTCGCAAGGCTAGAGACGGAAATGTTGTAACTAGCCAGGCTCCATTTGGATATGATTACGTTTTTAAACAAGGAAACACTCATGGTTACTATAAAGTAAATACCCAGGAGGCAGAAATAGTTAAAATGATATTTAGATGGGTGGCAAATGAGAGGATAACCATTCGTACTATTGTAAAAAGGCTTAAGAAAATGGGGATTAAACCAAGGAGAAGCCAAAGGGAAGTTTGGAATACGAGTACTCTGTCAACACTTTTAAGAAGGAAGGATTACATTGGTACAACTTACTACAATCGATCTTATGCTGTGATTCCAGTGCATCCATTAAAAGAAACAAAATATAAGAAGGTTAAAAAGACAAGTAGGAGGTTTAAACCAAAAGATGATTGGATAGCCATATCCGTGCCAGCTATTCTTGATGAGAACTTGTATATAAAGGTTCAAAAACAACTCAAAGAAAATTACGAATTAACTGCTAGGAATGTAAAAAATCAATATTTATTGTCAGGTAAAATCTATTGCTCATGCGGAAGAAGGAGAACTGGCGAAGGGCCACAAAAGGGGAAACATTTATACTACAGATGTACTGATAGAGTTCTTATGCACCCCTTGCCTCGCAAATGCCATGAAGAGGGTATAAATGCTCGGATTGCGGATAAGTTGGTTTGGGATGGGATAAGTAACTATATGACTTCCCCAAAAATTCTTAAAGATCAAGTTAAAAGATGGATGACTGAACAAAAGCAGGAAGTTAAGCAAGCCGATAAGTCAGTCGAAGAATTACAAAAAGAATTAGTTAGGATTAAAAATGAAGAGCAGAGATATATAAAAGCGTATGGAGCAGAAATGATTGACACAGATCAACTAAAGGACTCAACAGAAGATTTGAAGAAGCAGAAAAAATCTATTGAACAACAAATTTACTCAATGCAAAGAGATACTGTAATAGGGAAGGTAAACTATCCAGACGACAAAGAAATTGATGAATTTTGTAAAATAGCCTATAAGGTTATTGGTGATATGGGCTTTGAGGCTAAACAGTCAGTTGTCAGAAAGGTGGTTGATACGATAGTAGGAACGCAACTTGATATAAAAGTCTATGGACATTTGCCCATAAATACCAGTATTATTGCAAATATATGGAAAGGAGGTACCCAAGATGTCAAGTTCCAAACTAGCAGTCGGGATAGTTGGTCTACCAAATGTAGGGAAGAGCACGCTTTTTAATGCGCTTCTTAAACGCCAGCAAGCGTATGTTGCGAACTTTCCTTTTGCGACCATTGAACCGAATATAGGAGTCGTTCCTGTTCCTGACCCCAGATTAAAAAAATTGTCAGAGGTTGTAAAAGAGTCCGAAAACATTGATCACTTGCCGCCGGAGATTCCGGCGACTTGCGAATTTGTTGATATAGCGGGACTGATTGCCGGAGCACATAAAGGCGAGGGGCTTGGAAACAAATTTTTGTCTCACATACGGGAAGTTGACGCGATTTGCCATGTAATTCGGGCATTTTCTGACCCCGAAATTATCAAAGAGGGATCTTCTGATCCAAAAACGGATCTAGAAATTATAGAAACCGAACTTAAACTTGCTGATTTACAAACTTTGGAAAAACAGAAGGACCCCGGAAATACTCCGGATAAAGAACAGCAAAAAAGGTGGTCGGTTATTCTGAAATTGAAAGAAGCAGTTTCTCAAGGCAAACCGGCTCGAGATATTAAACTTTCTGAGGAAGAACATAAAATTTCCAAACAATTATCTCTTTTGACATCAAAGCCGATCTTGATAGTTTTAAACGTAGATGAGAGTCAACTGAAAGAGTCGGGCAAAACCGAATTGAAATTTGCGGACGAAGTGGGTGTACATAGCTCACAGGCCCGCCTTGACGCGAGGCAGGTTATCGCGATTTGCGCGAAAATAGAGTCTGAACTCTCAAGCCTTTCAGAAAGTGACCAGAGGGCTTATTTGGATGACCTGGGTGTAAAAGAATCCGGACTTGAAAGATTAATAAAACACGCTTTTGAAACTTTAGGGTTAATAACTTTTCTCACAGCGGGGGAGAAAGAAGTGAGAGCCTGGACGGTTCGACTTGGTTGCACCGCGCTCACCGCCTCCGGCACGATTCACACGGACTTTATGAAAAATTTTATAAAAGCTGATGTGGTCAGTTTGGAAGACTTTATTGAATTTAAAGGGTGGAAAGCCTGTCGTGAACTTGGAAAAGTCAGGTCTGAAGGGAAAGATTATATATTGCATGATGGCGATATTGTAGAGTTTAGAGTGTCGGTATGAAGAAAAATTAATTTTTAAACCTAATTGATCTGGCAAATCTCAAAGCTAAAAATACTTTTTAAGTAGAGACCGATTAGGGAGTTGAGCAGATAGGTCGTGAATGTTATACTGTAACATATGGCTAAGTATGAATTGACATTGGTACTTGATGGGAAGGCGACGAGCGCGAAGAAGAAGTCGTTGCAGGAATTTGTTGAGAAACTCGTTACCGCAGCAAAAGGAAAGATATCTGAATTTAAAGATGTCGGTAAAAAAGATTTGGCATACGAGATTAATAAGCCTGCCTCGCCGAGCCTAGGCGGGCCTGATACTGGAGTTTTTTTAGAATTTACTTTAGAATTAGAACCAAGTAAGGTAAAAGAGATAACTGATAAAGTGAGGCTGAAAGAAGGAGTGATAAGATACTTGATGGTTAGAGGATAAAATGGCAAGAAGTTTAAATAAGGTTCTTTTGATAGGAAATCTGACCCGCGACCCGGAGATGAGGTATACTCCCGCCGGTGCGGCTGTTTGTACTTTTGGCTTGGCAACCAACAGGCAATGGAAAACAGAAACCGGCGAAACAAAAGAGGAAGCTGAGTTTTTTAGACTGGTCGCATGGAATAAGTTGGCCGAAATTTGCTCACAGATGCTTCATAAAGGAAACCGTGTATTTGCGGAGGGTCGTCTTCAAACCAGGAATTGGACGGGTAATGATGGTCAGCAAAGGACTACAGTTGAAGTCGTAATTTCCGATATGATCGTTTTAACCCCCCGGGGAGTAACAGAAGAAATAAATGTTCCCGAGGATCTTGGAGAAGCTGCGCTAATAGGAGCATCAAACGAACCGGAAGTTTCAGAAAGCAAAAAAAAATCTCCCAAAACCAAAACTCCGGAAAAAAAGGATGAAAATCCTGACGATCTCCCTTTTTAATTTTTTAATAATATGAGAACTAAGGTGCAAAGAATTTCAAAAACCCGTTCGGCGAGATCAGTGAATTGTTATTATTGTGAACGTCCCGAAGATGTTGGAGGGCCTTCTTATAAAAATGTAGATGATATAAACCGTTATTTAAGCGATAGGGCGAGGATTGTTGGCCGTGATCGAAGCGGGCTTTGTGCCAAACACCAGAGAAGACTGGCTGTCGCAATAAAAAGAGCTAGATATTTAGGTCTTCTTCCATTCAAAGTAGCCATATAAGAAAGTTATGAAGCTTTCATTTTTAAAGGCCAGAAACATAATCATCGGCATTATCCTTGTTGTAAGCGCGAGTGGTATTGGGTATTTCTTTGGTGTAAAAGGATTTGAGGCGAATTTCAGAAAATTTCCGAAAGTTACAGTTTCAAGAGAAACTCCTCCGGCTAAGTCTCTTGATTTTTCTTTGTTCTGGAAGGTTTGGGACACGATATCACTGGTCTATTACGATAAAAGTAAAATTGTGCCTTCAAAAATGGTTTATGGGGCAATTAAAGGAATGGTTGCGTCCTTGGGTGATCCTTATACGGCTTTTCTTCCGCCTGAAGAAAATAAAGTTACTCAGGAAGACTTAAATGGAAACTTTGAGGGTGTTGGGGTCCAAATTGGGTTTAAAGGTACCCAATTAGCTGTTATTGCGCCTCTATCGGGTTCTCCGGCAGAGAAAGCCGGTATCAAAGCCGGAGATTATATTATCGGACTTAAAGACCAAAGGAAAAATATTCAAACAGGAACAGTGGGAATGAGTTTGCCTCAAGCGGTCGAAATAATTCGAGGCCAAGCCGGTACCCGTATAACATTAACTTTGTTGAGAAAGGAAACTGAGGCGCCTATTACAATTGAGGTGACAAGAGAAGTAATAAACGTTCCGAGTGTGGTTCTCACCTTTAAAGGCGAGAATAACTCACTTGCCGTTATCACTTTATCTAAATTCTCAGCAGATACTAAGCAACAGTGGGCTAAAGTTATTGAAAGTGTTTTAGTCAAAGGAGAAAGTGTTAAAGGAATAATTTTAGACATGAGAAACAATCCTGGGGGCTATCTGGACGGAGCGATTGATATAGCTTCTGAATTTATTAAAAGCGGCACGGTTTTGATTGAAGAGGACGGTAAAGGAGTCAGGAATGAGGTTAAGGTTAGTAGAGTCGGAAGAGTTTTGGATTATCCTTTGACGGCACTGGTTAATAGCGGAAGCGCCTCCGCGTCCGAGATTGTTGCAGGTGCCTTGAAAGATAATAAAAGAGCTTCGATAGTTGGGGAGACGACTTTTGGAAAAGGTACTGTTCAGGAACCTCAGCAAATTGAAGGAGGATCGTCTCTTCATATAACTACATCAAAGTGGCTCACTCCGAGCGGGTTTTGGGTTAATGATAAAGGACTCACTCCCGATGTCAAAATCTTAGATGATGAAAAGACCGATAAAGACGAACAGCTTGAAAAGGCAATAGAACTACTGAAATGAGAAAGATTAATTTTAAAAAATTTTTGATAAGCGCTGCGGTCGGCATCATTTTCTTGGCAGCAGTGAGCGGTGGGGCTATTGCCGATCGGTTATTTGGCATAAAACCTCTTGATGGTCTTTTTCCCAGACTATCGAATAGTCTTAAAAGCGACAATTTAGAGCAAAAGGTAGTTACAGAGGAATCCGTGGTTATTGACGTAGCCGAAAAGGTTTCTCCATCTGTTGTTACAGTCTCCATTGAGACAGCAAAGAGAAATATTATGCAATTTGACCCATTTGGGGGAGGTTTTAGTTCAACGATTGAAGGAGGGAAACCCCAAGACATCGGATCTGGTTTTATAGTTTCGAGTGATGGGTTAGTCATTACCAATAAGCATGTTGTATCCGAAACAAATGCTACCTACAAGGTAATTACAAAAGACAACAAGGAATACAAAGTTGAAAAAATCAGCCGCGATCCTTCGAACGATGTGGCTATTATAAAGATTAACGCTGACAATTTAACTCCGGTTGAGCTTGGAGATTCTTCCGAACTTAAAGTCGGGCAGTTTGCGGTAGCAATAGGGACTGCACTGGGAGAGTTCAGGCATACTGTTACAACAGGCGTTATTTCAGGTTTGGGTAGAGGAATTTCTGCGGGGAATCCCTTTGAAGGATACGCGGAAGAGCTGGACGACGTAATTCAAACGGACGCGGCGATAAATCCCGGTAATTCGGGTGGGCCTCTTTTGAACTCTAGCGGACAAGTAATCGGGGTTAATGTGGCTGTTGCCCAGGGAGCACAGAATATTGGTTTTGCTCTGCCTATAAATATTGTTAGGGATTCATTAAAGCAGTTTCAAACATCGGGCAAGTTTGCCAGTAAACCGTATCTGGGTGTTCAGTATCAAATGGTTTCCAAAAGGACTGCGATAATTAATTCCGTGCCCGAGGGAGCTTTTATTGTTGATGTAGTTGCCGGATCTCCTGCCGAAAGGGCTGGAATCAAAAATGATGACATAATTACCAAAATGGATGGGGAAGAGATTAAAGAAGATAACGGGGGTTTGTCGGCAATTATAGCCAAAAAAAAATCCGGTGATACAGTCAAAATCGAACTGTTCCGTGATGGCCAAACAATAACTTTAAGTATCACCCTCTCTGAAAGATCAGAATAGTTCCAGTAGGAATCTAAGGTAAATCTGGGGTTATTGTTAATTCGACGATTTTACCCAACTCACCGTTTAAAATATTTTCCAGGTTACCCCAACTTTTTCCGATGCGGTGGTCTGTTACACGATCTTGGGGAAAGTTGTAGGTTCTTATTTTTTCGCTCCGGGCTCCATGGCCGATAACCGATCTGTAGCCTGCTATTGTCCGAAGTTTTTCTTCTTCTTGTCGCTCATACAGCTTTGCTCGGAGTAGATCCAGAGCCAAAATTCTGTTTGCCTCCTGAAAGCGTTCTCGCTGACTTGTAACAACAATTCCCGTTGGTTTGTGGGTTAAACGAACTGCAGTTGAAACCTTTTGTACATTTTGCCCTCCTTGACTGCTGGAATGAAAAAATTGCCAGTCTAGATCGTTAGGATTAATTTTGACCTCTGACTCTTTGATCTCAGGTAAGACGGCAACGGTAGCGGTAGAGGTGTGAATTCTTCCGCGCCTTTCTGTTGCCGGAATTCTTTGTACCCGGTGAACACCTGCCTCGTTTTTTAGAAGGTCAAAAGCTTTCTCCCCCTTAATTTTTATGATTCTATTGCCTTCTTCGAATACTTTCCAGTTTTTCTTATTTGTGAAGCGCGTGTACATTCTCAGAAGCTCGTTAGCCCAAAGTAATGCTTCTTCTCCGCCAGTTCCGGGTCGTGTTTCGACATAAACTGTTTGAATATTATCCATTGCGGAGCTCTTCTAATGAAGCGGGTCTTTCGAGTTCTTCTTCTATTCTTTTAAGTCTTTTAACTCTTCTTTTTTCGGTTTTGGAAAGAATCTTTTTTCCGGCAGAAGCCACTCTCGCCTTAAATTTATCAACTCGGCCGGCTACGTCGACGTATCTCATTTGGCCGGTATAAAAAGGATGACAATTAGCGCAGACATCGATAGAAAGAGAGGGAACTGTTAATCCTATTACATACATTTTCCCGCATGCGCAGGTCACAGTCGCCTCAGGGTACCATTTTGGATGAATATTTGCCTTCATAGAAATTAAAAACTTATATATCGAACCTTTGGTTCGTTATGAAGCTGATTATATCAGTTAACTGCCCTCCTGTTCAACTGTTAAACAGTCTTTTTTCTTTTCTTATACTCTGCGATAAAAACACCTACTGAAATCAAGGATGCTCCTATAACAAAGGGTAGAGTAACTTTTTCTCCGAGCCATAAGACTGCCAGGGGGGCGGAAAAGACCGGATAGAGGTAGGAAAAAAGAGCCGCTTCTCCGACCTCGATTGTCTTTTGTCCCATTGCCCAGAGAGTGTAAGCTAAACTTCCGGAGATAAATGCCATAAACCAGACTCCTAAATGATATTGAAAAGGCAGATTGGTAATAGAGTTTAGAGTGGGTTGCCGTCCGTTAACAGCAAAAGCCAGAGGAGCAATTGTTACAAAACCGATAATGAAAGAAACGTTGGTCATCTCGAGAGCTGAAATTTTTTCCCTTGACAGTTTTTTAACCAGGATTGCCGAAGCAGTATTGGCAAAAAGGTAGGCAATAACCAGCATATTGCCGATAATTTGGTTGGAAGTGCGGCTTTCAAATAGCGGTTGGATCACGGTAAAAAATGTTCCGCTAAATGCAACTAGCATTCCTATTTTCTCCATTCTTGAAACCCGCTCTTTTAGCAAAAATACTCCGGACAAAACTATCATTATTGGCCCGACTAAAGTTATAAAGGTCGAGTCGAGAACGGTTGTTTTCTCAATTCCTAAAAAAAGAAGTCCCAACGCAACAGTTGAAGTTATGAAGCCATACAGCAAAAGATAGAAAAAAGTTTTTCCTGATCGCGGGGTTTTAGGTTTTTTGAAGAAAGCAAAAATTATAATTGCCAATAAAGCCGATAAACCGAATCTATAAGTCAAAAAGGGGAGAGCAGGAATTCCTCCAAGAGTAAACTTTATTACCGGAGCTGCTGCGCCCCAAATAATTGCAGTTACGAGTAAATAAAAATAGGCTCTGAGTCGATAACTGTTCACCGATTCAGTTTACCATTTAACCAGTTGGTGAGTCCATGAGTTTCAACTGTTTCCTGATTGGTGGACTTCATGTCCTTAATCGTGACAGTATTATTTTTGACTTCCTCAGGGCCAATGATTAAAGCAAACGGGATTCCCTTCTTATCCGCGTATCTAAGTTGTTTATCAAGCTTGACATTCGGATCGGGATATAATTCGGTGTTGATACCGTTGGCCCGAAGAGATAGAGATCGAGTCAAAGATGTGGATTCAAGTTCGGGGGAAAATACTGTTACAAGAACTTCTGATGCAGGACTAAGTTTAGGTAAAAGTTTAAGTTCTTCGAGGGCTTCTAATGTTCTATCAAAGCCTAAGGCGATTCCTGTACCCGGGATTTTTTGGCCTGAGATTTTTTCAACGATTTCGTCGTACCTTTCTCCTCCGCCAACCGATCCTTTTGTAAACCCAGGAATTTTCACTTCCCAAATGGGACCCGTGGAGTACGAGAATGATCTCGCTAAAAGTGGCTCGAATTTGAAGTTTTTTTGGTCAAAACCAGCATTTTTAAGATAAGTGAATATATTTGACAATCTTTCATTAGGTTTAAGATTTTTGACTAAGTCCAGATATTTTCGCGAATCCTCAAGCGAGATGTTTTTGGATTGTATTTCTTTAATAACATTCTCTTCACCGATTTTCTCTAATTTATCTATGGCAACTATTGCTGGGTAGGGAATACTTTTGAGAAGATCTCTATCATTGATTGTGACAATAACATCCTTAAAACCGAGTTTTAGATAAATATCAATAGTTAGTGCCACGCATTCCGCATCAGCAAATTCTGACTCGACACCGAGAATATCGAAGTCAAATTGTAAAAACTCTCTATATCTTCCAGCTTGGGGTTTTTCCGCCCTGAACACAGTCTGGCATTGATATCTTTTGAAAGGGAATGTTATTTTGTCTTTATACTGAACTACGACTCTACAGGTAGGTACAGTTTGGTCGTATCTTAGAGCAACGCCACGACCACCGTAGTCTTTGAATTTATAAAAGAGTTTTTCGTCCTCTCCGATCTGGCCTTCGAAAAGTTCCAACGGTTCAAGCGTTGGAGTTTCCAATGGTTCGTAACCCCAACGTTCGGTTATTTCTATAAGTTTATTTTTGAGCCACGCACGTTTCCTAGCCTCTTTCGGCAAAAAATCCCTAAAGCCTTTTAGGGGTTGTAGTTTAGTTTTATCCATAGTTTTTGTACTTCTTAGTTTATGCGAAACAGGTACTAGCTGTCCAGTCGCTATCAAAATTTCTGTTAACAATCAGGTTTGGAATAGATTTTCCAATTAAATCTTCTTTAGTGATATCTTTGAGTCTTTCAACTGCCTTTTCAAGTCTTTTTTGTACATCAGAAGGTTTTCTGCCTTCTTTTATCTGTTTAAGAGAATAAAAGATAAGCATCTGGAAAAGTAACTCTATTGACATCAAATTCTTCTTGATTAGTTTAGGAATTAAGTTTTTGACGTCTATACAATTTCTGTCGTTAAAAAAAAGACTGTTAACTAAATCTAGCTCTAACGGCGCGAAACGAAAATGTTCAAAATCGATAAGAGCAAGTTTATTTCCCGAAACTGAGATATTTTCCTTTTGTATATCACCGTGTACTGGATAAAGTGGCTTACCTTGTATTGAGTCACAGATTTCTTGAATAATGTTTTTAATTTTGGAGAATCTACTAAGTTCTTTGGACATAATCTCCAGATCTTTAAGGATGGAAAACTCGAAAAGAATTCTCTCACAAAATTCATTTTTGATCTTAACAAATAAATCTACTAGAAGATCATTTAAAACTTTGTTATCGGTAGTATTATTGAAATCAGCCAAGAGGCTTATTTTAACTGTTCTGGTATCGATTTTTACCAAGTTTGGACAAACGGCGTATTTTGAGAAGATTTTTGAGCCAATAATCTCTCTGTCTGCTTTATCAGTGTTAAACAGGTTTTTGATTACTACTTTTTTATTTTGGTCTTCAAAACAATTGTTCATGGTTATTTTTCAAATAGAATTATCGGAAATTCTTCTTGCAGACTGAATGCTTCTGCAAATAAAGAGTTTTCTTTTCTAAGATGATATCCTCTGATTTGGGCTAGGCCTTTTTCAAAAATAATCGCCTTAGAGCTTGCTTGAGATTTATAAATTTTAAAAAGTTTAGTTTTTTGATTAGAATATTTTGATATATCTATCAATATTTGCGTTTTTATGGGCAGCATTCCTTCACAACAAAGAACCATAAGAACTCTAAATGGTTTACCAAGAGTTTCCTTTTTGATTCCCATTGCTGCTATTTTTATTGCAGTTAAACCTATTTTAAATGCCTCATTGTGGTCAGGGTGTGCATCGTATTGATTGTGCAGAAAAACTATTTCAGGTTCCAGTTTTCTGATTATTTTTACTGTTTCAAAAACAAGATCCTTCGAATATGTTAGTCCTAGGTCTGACTGATTAAGAGAGAACGATCTTTTGATTCCTAAAAATTTAGATGCTTTGTTTAATTCTTTAGCTCTTGTTTTTAGGACTGTTTTTGGATCGATTTCAGTCTTAGCTTTGTAATCCTGCCCTAATTCTGAGTTTGTAAAAATTAGCTCATAGGAATTAAAACCTGATTCTTTTTCAAGTTTAAACACCGTTCCTGCGCAAGCGATATGGTCATCAGCGTGTGCAGAAATTATCAACAGATTTTTATTTTTTAACATTTTAGATTGGAAAATAATTTTCTATAATAAATTTTTTATCTCCCAAGCCTTGACTTATAGCTTCGGTCGGGGATAAAACTTTACAAGACAATCTAAAATCACTAATGAGCCTTTGCATTTCATTTGGAAACTTTAATCCTAAAAAAGCTAATACTCTTATATCTACTGGGTCCGACCCGGTTTCTGATTGACTTCTGGTTTGAATCCTGTGACGTTGAATAGGCAGTAAGATAGCCCCGTTCTGACCTTCTCTTTGAGAGAGTAGTCCGCCGAAACCTCCCAGGGGTTTGTAAATATTTGCATGAGTGGTTAATTTAAAGGGTAGACCAACAACACCGTCAAATTCTGCTCCAATAATCGCATCTCTTGCGTAAAAGCTGAATCCAGCAGGAGGTAGAATTATATCCGTGACCGCTCTGGTAACGAACTCTCTTCCCTTATCTTTCCTATCAGCAATTTTTAAGGCATCGGAAAGTTTTAATCCCTCGAATAGTCTAGGATCTTGTCCGGCTAATCTTGCCAAAACCATTAACTTACCAACAGTCAGTTTTTTCCCTAAGGTTAAAAAGATTTCACTCGCTGGTACAACTTTAATTTTGGGTTTTTCTTTTGTAATTAAAGCTGCCGCTTCCGTTATTTGAGCTATAGATGTATTTCCTAATCTTAAGATAAAACTGGAGAGTTGCCCTCGAAGTTGGGGAGATAGAGATTCTGTGCTTTCGTTTTTTATCTCAACTGCTTTGGGCGAGTCGGCTCCTGATACATCGAATATAACTTCTGTTTCTATACCTTTTTTATCAAAACTTTCAGCACAAATTTCTGTTTCAAGAAGCTCAGCAGCGTTTAACCCACTGGTTGAACCATAGAATATAGGGATTACGCTTTGTGCAGAATTTGTAAATCTCTTTAGGAATTTATTACCCGCTGTTGCTGTTGGTAAAGATAACTCTGTTAAGCACGAGGAAGAAAAAGCGTTATCTTTCAACAGCTGGGTACTTGTAACTGTATTACCCGTCCTACCAATACATCTTGCGATTAAATCAATAGCGAATGAAAATTTATCTCCTGCGAGTTTTTCAATACCGTTTCCGTTACCAACTAAAAATTCACCATTGGGACCCGAAATACATAATTGTTGATTCTGTTTTCTACCAACCCGTAGTTCGACTGAAACTTTTTCACCTAGACCCATAGAAGAAACTAACTGTTGCAAATCAAAAGCAACAGCTTCAACTTCATTATTGTTATTTGGTTCTAAATCTTTTTTCATAAATTTTTCCACTAAAAAACCAGCCGGTTGGCTGGTTAATGCAAACACGCAAAACCAACCAACTCTAGGCTGGCCTGCGGTGATACCAAGCTGTTACAGATTTATTTCTCATGTTTTGAAGTATATTACTCTCTTGGTCTATCTTTTGTCAAACTTTTTAATTGCTTCTCAAAAATTGCAAAAACTCTCCTTGTGTCATTGTTTTTATTTTTAACTTTTCTTGAATCTTATTTTCTTTAAAGTGTCTTATGTTGTAAGTTAAAATAAATTCAACTTTTGACTCGATTACTCCTTTAACTATGTGAGCATCGTTTAGGTCCGTAGTATAAATTTGATATTTTTTCTTTATATCTTTAATACTTTCCTTAAGTTCGGTCTGTTTGAAATGATTTTTTGTATGGGCATCCAGCTTAGTTTGAGAAATATTAAGTTTTCTGGAAGTTTTATTAAGCTCCTTTTTTGATATATTCGAAATAAACCTATTTATGCCTTCATCTTTAATCAAAACGTAGGCAGCTCCTCGATTTGAAATAATAGAAGAAATTACGACATCCGAGTCGAAAAATACTCTAGGAAGTTTTTTCATTTCAGCTTTTTTCTCACTTCTGTGAGAGCTTTATGAATCTTATTAATATTTTTGAGGTCCTCTTGTTCTTTTAAATAAATATCTTCATCCAAACCTGTAAAAATAAAAGAAAGTGATCTTTGGGGAATTCTATAAACTTTTCCGATTTTTTTAGCGATAATCTCCCCACGGTTTATAAGCCGATAAACCGTGTTTTTACTCAGCTGTAAAATTTCAGCAACTTGTTCTGGAGTATACACTTTTGGTTGTAACATGACTAAATTAAACCAAATTATACTAAATTTATCAATGCGTGATCATTGGGTTATTGCCCGAGGGGAATGTTGATGAAAGGGAGACTGTTGCTGCCGACAACTTGAGGCATTTTGCCATCCCATTTTTTGATCACTTCTAATTGAAGAAACTCTTTTGTAAGTGTGGCTTTTTGCAATGCTTGGGCTTCTGCTAAACCTTTTTCAGTAAGTTGTAGTTTTTCTATAGTCGATTTTGTAAATAATTATGGATTTGGTCTTTGTATCAAGTTCATAAAACACTCTAAATTCACCGACTCTTAGACGGTAAGTTTTTTCTAGATTTTCAAAAGCCAATAATTTCTTGATATCGAGAGAGCGGCTAAATAGGTCTTGGGCCAAATCTTCTACCTTACTTAATATTTTTTCTCTATCTTTGGGATGAATTCTTCTTTTTAATGATTTAATAACTCTTTCCCGAAACACTACTTTGTACATTTATTTAAGAGCTTTTTTTCTTGATTTTGTAACCTACAATTTTTGCGGTTTGGATAAAAGAATAAAGCTTTTCGTTTTTGGCTTTTGCGTCGGATATTACTTCGCTCGCATCTAACGCGTCCTGATAATTCTCTAAAAGTTCCATTAGACTTTTGTATTTTTCTATCGCTAAAAGAACTGCCTTTGGTCTGGATTTATAAAAAACGAATTGAGGCTCCTGAGTCTGATTCAAGGCTAATAAAATCTCTGTAGTTTTTTCTCTTAAGTCAGAAATAGTTTTAGTATTATCTTCTGTTGGTATAATCATTTCATTAGACAAACCTAAGATTTATCTAAGATAATGATAATAAATAAGTTAGGAAAAGTCAAGGATTTGAGGTTGGTGATAACACATGGATTCTTCTGGCAAGAAAGGAAGTCCCAGTAGTAGTCCCAATTGCGACAATTACATTGCCCTCACTAATTCGGGTTAACTTAATTTTCACAACTGTTGCGTTGGCATCCTCGGTTATATTTACGGGATTGTCGGGTTCTATAGTAGTGACGTTTTGACTCCCCGTGTTCTTGGTTGTTATTTTGTTTTTAGCGTTTGTTAAAACTGTTCCATAAACAGCTGTTCTTTCGGTCAATTTTATAACCGGCGTGATAATAACTCTTCTTGCGGCAAGTACTTCATTGCCGTTTTTATAGCCCATTGCAACGATAAAATCTCCGATTGCCAGATCTGTAAATTTAACTTCTTTAGAAACCTTATTTTTATCAATTTCTATGAAAGTAGTTAGGTCTTTATCTACAGAAACCTGCTGGATTTCTCCGGCGGAAGATCTAATTTGTACGGTTGTTGCCGTGATATCAGTAATAGTTCCGATATACGCTTTGGGATTTTTGAGTTTTTCTTCTACTTTTTCCTTTACCTTTTCCCTCACAGAATCTGCCCCAGTTACTGCCGGAGAAGGAGGGGGAGAACCAGTCGCTGAAGTTTTGGAGAATTCTGACGAATAGACTAAATTCAAGTTTTTTTCAGTTTTTTGTCCATCCTTGTCAAAAGAAATTATTTTAATTTGGTTTACGCCTGGAACCAAATCGAGATCTACTTTAAATTCGCCGTTAGACTCATTTTGAATAACATAATCTTTCTCTTCACCCAAAATAGCAATAATTGAATTAGATCTAGAAAGACCACTTATTGTAACCGGAGTTTCTACTATTACTGTTTGGTCTTCGGGTGAGGCGATTACAAGTCCTGTTTCAGGTTTGGGCGTTGCCGTCGCTTGTTCTTCAGGTGTTGCCTCTACGGCTATCTTTTCGGCGGGTTTGGAAGATATAGCTTTATTTGCCCGCCAGACGCCAAAAGCGATAATCAGACCTACAAGGCCACCGGCTACGATTGCAAAGAGGACTTCTTTTCGCATAATTTTTTGGAGCAGTAGTACGGGAATACTATATTGAAATAATAGACTATTGTCAAGTTTGGGAAGATTTGCTAGGATGGTGCCGAGATCTATTATGGAAATAACTTATCTTGGACATTCTTCATTTAAATTAAAAGGTAGACAAACGAGTTTGGTAACTGATCCGTTCGATTCCTCGATGGTAGGCCTAAGGTATCCGAAAGTTGAAGCCGAAATCGTAACCGTTTCTCACGATCACAAAGATCATAATTATACCCAGGGTGTTTTTGGAATCCGGAAGGTGGTGTCAGGTCCCGGAGAATACGAAATAGCAGGTGTTTCAATAGTTGGAATTGCTGCTTTCCATGACAATAAAGAAGGTAGTATAAGAGGGAAAAACACGCTTTATTTAATTGAGATGGATGGTCTTCGGTTAGTTCACTTAGGAGATTTAGGACACAGACTCAATGACAAGTTAGTAACAGAGATAGGGGAAGTTGATATTCTATTTATACCTGTAGGGGGTGAGTATACAATCGGTCCATTAGAAGCCGCGGAGGTTGTCGTAAGTCTCGCTCCTAAAATTGTTATCCCGATGCATTACCATGTGGAAGGCTTGAAAGCGGATGTTTTTGCAAAATTAGCTAAAGTTGATAGTTTTGTAACCCAGACAGGACTTAAGAGCGAGATTTTACCAAAACTCTCCATAAAAAAGGAAGATTTGGTTGATGAAACAAAAATAATTATATTGGAAAGACACTAAATGCCGGATAGTTTGCAGGTAACCATTCCTCCCCATTCAACTGATGCTGAGATTGGTGTCTTGGGTGCTCTGCTTTTGGATAAAGACGCGATTGTATCAGTCGCCGAATTTTTGCAAGGAACCCATTTTTATGATTCCCGTCACCAGGAGATTTATGAATGCGTGCTCGAACTTTATGAGGAACGAATTCCAATAGACGTTTTAACCGTTTCCGAAAGGCTTAAGAAACGAAAAATTCTTAAAAAGGTTGGGGGGGTAACCTATCTGGCGGAACTTGTGAATCGAGTACCCACAGCCGCACATGTTGAACATTACGCCAAAATTGTCAAGGATCAGGCTACAAAAAGATCCTTAATGACGGCTGCGGCCAAACTAATTGATCTGGCAGTTGATGAGAGTTTGGCTGCAGAGGAGCTTTTGGATAGAGCAGAAGGAGAGATTTTTTCATTAACTCAAAAGCACCTTTCCAAAAGCTTTACCCCTGTCAAAGCAGCTCTTGCTGATTCTTTTGACAGACTTGATGAACTTTATAAGCAGGGAGGAAGTTTAAGAGGGGTTCCGACCGGTTTTAAAGATATAGACGACGCGTTGGCGGGGATGCAAAAGTCAAACCTTTTAATTTTGGCGGCAAGGCCGGGTGTCGGAAAAACTTCTTTGGCCTTAAATATTGCCCAAGAGGTAGCCGTTAAATACAAAAGGCAGGTAGGGTTCTTCTCTCTTGAGATGAGCAAGGAAGAATTAGTGGATCGTCTTTTGGTGGCCCAAGCCGATATTGACGCCTGGAAATTAAAGACCGGCAAGCTTGGTGAAGAGGATTTTACCAATCTGTCTAACGCCATGGGGGAGCTGGCAGAGGCCCCTCTTTTTATAGACGACACACCCGCTTTGTCAATTTTAGAAATGAGAACAAAGGCCCGTCGCCTTCAGGTTGAAAACGGACTTGATCTTTTGATCGTTGACTACTTGCAGCTGGCACGCTCCAGACGGCTTGAAAACAGAGTGCAGGAAGTATCTGAAATTTCACAGGGACTTAAAAATTTGGCCCGCGAACTAAAAATTCCAATCTTAGCCATATCGCAGCTATCCCGTGCAGTGGAGCAGCGGGGGACTAAAAGACCGCAGCTTGCGGATCTTCGGGAATCGGGCGGAATCGAGCAAGACGCCGACGTAGTCATGTTTCTCTGGCGCGAGGATGAAGAAAATCTTGAAAACGTGGAGCTTGAGATTGCAAAACACCGAAATGGCCCCCTTAAAAGGCTTAAGCTTTTCTTCAAAGGCAACCGCATCAGATTTTTCGGAAGGGAAACAAAAAGGGAAAAGTAGGAAGCTGTTTATGTTAGTTGCTCTTTGGGATAAAACTTATCAAAAGAGGCGATTTTATCTATTCCATATATTTTAGTAGTAGCAAGATTTGCGCAATCTACGAATGATGTCCCTTTTTTTGTTTGCTTTAAAAACATTCTCCAAGATTGTTGTTCCAACTCTTCGTTCATGTTAATTTTTATTTCGATGATTCGATTGATAGAATCATAAAATTTTTTTGCATGAGTCATTCCCATCTTTTTACTAACAACCGTCGTAGATTCCTGAAAGACAATGTTTAGTGCAGCTAACTCATCTCCTTGAATTTTTTTAAAAAGTTCTTTACTTTTCTTGTGATTTGAATCATCGGGTTTGTATAGAGCTATAAGAAAATCGGAGTCAAGCAAAAATTTCATTTTTTCTCATCCTCATAAGGTTCTTCATAAAGATAATAATCTATTTTCTCAGATAAGTCTTTTGGTTTTCCTTTTAGACCTTTCCCAATAAAATCTTTCCAAGGATTAAATTTCTTTCTTGTACGGGATCTATTTTTAACAACAAGTTTTGCACCCTCCCTTATAAGGCTAGAAAAGTTAGTATTAGTTATATTGGAGAGAATTTTAAGTTCCTTATATAAATCGTCAGGGATATAGATCTGTGTTCTTATCATTTCTCAATTGTACGTCGTATGTTGTATGTCGTCAATATCCAATAAATTTACTTCCAGATGAAGAGTATCAAATTTTTCGGAAGGGAAACAAAAAGGGAAAAGTAAGGTGAGGGTTATTTTTTTATCATTTCGTAATAGACTCCGCGTGTGTTTCCACGTTTTCTGATTAATCCCTGATCCTGAATTTCTTCAAGGATGTAATAAGCTGAACAAGCTTTAATTAGGTACTAGAGTTTCTTTTGAACTGTTAATAAATTTAATGAGTCTGTCCATAAGACTTGTGATTTGACTGGGTAGTGGAGCTTGGAATATGGGAATTCCAGCTGACGTAAATATTGCTTCATGCTTTGTTCTGAATACACCAAATTCGGCCGGATCGATAATGGATTTCATTGTAAATTCATGCAGAGACAAAACATCTTTTATTGATATGTCGCGGGCGCTTCTTTGATAAATCCAGTTAAGAGCGCATGGGAAGAGAATCTATTACTTGTTTTCCGGCTTCTATCTCAGATAAGTACCTTGATATCTTTACGGTTAAGAAATATTTTGGAGGAATTAACATTAAATTGCCAAATATTCTTGGGGATTCTTTCTGTGCCGGGGAGAGGAGTCGAACCTCCATCCCGCAAATGCGGGACAGGTTTTTGAGACCTGCGCGTCTGCCATTCCGCCACCCCGGCAATGAGCTTATTATACCAGAGTTGCTTTAAAATTAACCCATTTCCCACATTTTCTGCACGGTTGGTTTTCCAAATTAAGAAGTTTGTCAGGATTTACTAAGCCTATTAAATACTCTACACAGCATGGTGCGCTAGGGTTTAATCTCACTCTATAGTCAGTCCAAAACAAATTGATTTTCCTATGGGATACTATGTAAACTGATTTGGAGTGGAAACTGCCCAGTCAGAGGAAGAGACAATTCTTCTCGAACATTACCAAAAAGCAGATGATGTAAATATCTCTCATCGAGCTCATGTAATCCTCCTA
>Ga0209541_10001197_pt1 | contig 52030 bp, 67 predicted proteins | sample RifCSPlowO2_01_FD_184027 | JGI IMG/M metagenome (GOLD analysis project Ga0209541, IMG submission 184027) | Groundwater microbial communities from Rifle, Colorado - Rifle CSP2_plank lowO2_0.1 (SPAdes) (version 2) | ecosystem: Environmental > Aquatic > Deep subsurface > Groundwater | place... | reverse complement strand
CTTTAGGGTCTACTTTTATTTTTTCTTCTTTTGCTATTTTGTTAATTAAATTAGATATTGGTTCTTTTTCTAAGGGTTTAAATCTAAAGATGGCACAACGACTCTGTATAGGGTCTATAATTTTAGAGCCATAGTTGCAGCTTAAAATAAATCTGGCTGTTGATGTATACTGCTCCATCATTCTTCTTAAGGCCTGTTGTGCTTCACGAGTTAAAGCATCAGCCTCATCCAAGAAAATGATTTTGGGGATGTCTGTTCCCATAGCTTTAGTTCTTACATAATCTTTTATTTTTTCTCTTACAGTTTGAATTCCTCTTTCTTCAGAAGCGTTGGTTTCTAAGAAGTTTTGCTGCCATAAATCCCCAAATAGTTCTTTAGCGATTACTAATGCTATTGTGGATTTCCCTGTTCCTGCCGGCCCAGAGAATAACAAATGAGGAATGTTTTTTTGCTTTACAAATGAAGAAATTCTTGCAACTATTTTTTCCTGACCCATTACATCTTCAAAGGTTTTTGGCCGAAATTTCTCTGTCCATATTTTTGAATCAGACATACAATAAAATGCTTAAAGGCGGTTTATAAATATTTATGTGAAATAAGTGTTATTTTTTAGCTATGCCCCACATTGCATTAAAATATTGTTTAAAGGAATTTGCTGTTTCTTCTCCTTTTATCATTATAGCTATTGGTATTTTAGAAAAAAGAAGGATTAAAACCTTGTTTTCATAAATATTAATTTCAGAAGGTGTTGTTTGTTTTAGATATTTTACAGTTACATGTTTTTTAATAGCATTAGACTGTTTATAGTAATCTCTTGAATCTTCATTAAAGATAACTTTAATTTTTATTCCTTTTTTATAAGTCAAATTCATATATTTATCAAAAAACCTTCTTGTCTTTTCAGGGTAATCTCCCTTACTAGCTCCAAAAACATAATCTGTATCTCCCCTCTCTAATATATTTAAAATATCTCCAAAAACAGTTTCTATTCCTTTCCAACCACTAAATATTTCCGCATCTACTTTCCCTTTTAAAATTTCTTTTTCTTTTTCTAGTAATGGAAGTAGTTTTTCAAATTCATATTCTTGAGAACTTATTTTTTCTTTTTTTTCCTTAAGATAATCCAATATTCTTCTAGGTGGTGCTGCTTTAAAATACTTCACGTTATTTTTCAAAATATGGCTTACTAACCCTTTTTCAATTAATTTGTCTAAAACTTCATATATCTTTGAAGAAGCTATTTTTGCTTTTTTAACTAATGGTCCTTTAGATGTAGAGCCCAATTCTAGCAATGCTAAATATACCTTTATTTCTGAATTAGTTAAACCTATTTCCTCTAATATCTTTGTATCCATAAATTTAAGATAATTTTACACTATTTAAAGTCTTCTATATAGATACATCCTAAGGGGGGACTAATCTTTAAATATGTTAAATTGTAAGAATCTGTTAGTAGTGAAAAGATTATGGGAAGAAAATGAAACAAGATGCATTAATAGTTATTAATCAAAAACAAAACAAAGGAGAAGTTCATAAGGAAGAATCTTATCCTTTTGAGGAATGGTTTAGACAACATGCTGAAATAGCTCAATCCTTTGTTAAGGGAGAAAAAGATAGATGGGGCAACTTTAGTGGGTTACAGATGGTCCATGAGGGGAAAATATTTCCAGATCCGCGTTTAGCAGAAAGTGTGATGAGACAATTTTTTGATAGAGTGAGGTCTATTAGTGAAGTATATTTTTCTGGCCCTAGTGTAGATACAGACGCATTATCAAAATGGGCATATATAACCGCAGAGACTATATCAAAAGCATACCACATAGCAGCTCAATGTAAATTGAGAAATGCCAGAAGATATCTGGAGGATATAGCATCAAGAGTTGCCCCAGAATTAGAGATTTTAGATCCCACATCTGAAGCTATAGAAAGAGTAAAGTTAAGACTAAGTAAGAGAAAGAGCTTATTTAGAAGAAAAAAAGATATAGACCTGCTTGTAAAAGAAAATTCCTTATTTTTACTTGAAACTGCAGAGAAAGATGTTGGCGATGCTACTTATTATGCAAGAAAGAGAGATTCATATAGAGAAGAAGCTTCTAAATATTAGTCTTTTTTAATTTAAATAGCTAAAACCACTACATTTTTAAATTTGCATATTACAGGTAGTTATAATGTATAATTTTAGTGAAGTAGAAGAAGAAATAAGGAAAAACTGGAAGAAAATAAATCTTCTTAAAAAATTAGAAAAAAAGAATGAGAAAGGGGATAATTATTTCTTATTAGATGGTCCGCCTTATGCGAATTTTGTTCCTCATGTCGGGCATATCAGAAACACTGTATTTAAAGATTTGAATATAAGGCTGGCTTTTATGAAAGGCAAGAATGTTTTCTTTCAGCCTGGTTTTGACACACATGGATTGCCTGTTGAAAACATGGTTGAAAAAAATTTGAAGTTGAAAAGCAAGAAGGATATTGAAAAATTAGGGATTAATAAATTTACAGCGGAATGCAAGAGACATGCCGCTACCAATAAAGACCTATGGATGAAGGTTTATGATTTATTAGGGAGCTGGTATTCGTGGAAAGAGCCTTATCTGACTTATGAAAATTATTATTTAGAAAGCGGATGGTGGACTTTCAAGAAATTGTGGGAAAGAGATTTAATTTATGAAGGAAAGAAAGCTGTAACATGGTGTCCTAGATGTGAAACTGCTTTGGCAGGTTATGAAGTTACTGATTCTTATAAAAATTTGAGAGATCCTATAATATTTGTTAAATTTAAAATTAAGAATAAAGATGAATATTTATTAGTATTTACAACGACTCCTTGGACTTTAATTAGTAATGTTGCAATTGCTGCTCATCCTGAAGGAACTTATGTTAAAGTTGAAACTGCTAAAGGAAAATTAATTTTGGCAGAAGCAGGGTTGAAATTATTAGAAGAATTTGAAATTGGTTATAAGGTTTTAAGTAAATTCAGAGGTGCGGAATTAGACGGAGTAAAATATGAATCTATAATCAAAGTACCGGTTCAAGATGAATTGGATAAAAATCCTAATGCTCATAAAATCTACATGTCTATTCCTATATTAAAGGAAAGAGTTGCGAGCAAAGTTGCTGCAAAGAAAGATGTTGGAGAAAGCAGAGATGTGTTTGAGGATTTTGTCAGCACTGATGAAGGTACGGGATTAGTGCATGTTGCTCCCGGGCATGGCAGCACTGATAATGAAGTTGGAAAGTACTATAATTTACCAAGTCCGAGTCCATTAGATAATGAATGTAAATATACTTCTGAAGCTGGAATTTTTGAGGGAGCGTTTGTAAAGGAAGCTGATGAAGAGATTATAGAATTATTAGTTAAAGAAAATAAAATGATTTACCATTCCACTCAGGAGCACAAATATCCTGTTTGTTGGAGATGTAAAAGCCCATTAATTTTTAGAATGAGCAATCAATGGTTTTTGAATATTGATAAAGTTAGAGAAAAGATGTTAAATGAAAATGTTAAAGTTAACTGGCTGCCAAATTATGCCAAAGAAAGATTTGAAACATGGGTCAATAATGCTGTTGACTGGTGTATTTCTAGGCAAAGATACTGGGATATTCCAATTCCGTTATGGAAATGTGAATGCGGCAATATAAAAGTCATAGAAAGTTTTGAAGATTTAAAGAAGAATGCTGTTGAAAAAGTGGAGAAAGATTTTGATTTACATAATGCAAGCAGAATTCATCTTAAATGCAAATGCGGTAAAAAGATGGAAAGGATAAATGATATTTTTGATGTGTGGTTTGACTCAGGAATTGCTCCCTGGGCAAGTTTAGGTTATCCTTTTAATAATAAAAAATTGTTTGAAAGCAATTTCCCTGTTAATAGAATTAATGAAAGTCAAGATCAAATTAGAGGATGGTTTTATTCTTTAATGGTTTGCGGAGTTTCAACATTCGATAAAAGTCCTTATGAAGAGGTTTCAATGCCCGGTTGGGTGCTAGATGGAAAGGGAGAAAAATTTTCTAAATCCTCTGGAAATGCTATTGAAGCCGAGGGGGGAATAAAAGAATTTGGTGCTGATGCTTTAAGACTGTATTACATGTGGGATGTTGCTCCTTATGAATTAGAAAAGTTTAGTGTTGACACTGTAAAAAAAGAAATCAGAGGGATTTTAAATATTTTATGGAATATTCATAATTACTTACAAAGCTTTAAAGTTAAAGATAATGTAAAAATAAAAGAAGTTGAAGACAAATGGTTAATTTCTAGAATGAATTCTCTAATTTTAGAATATAATAAAGATTTGGATAAATTTGAATATAAAAATGCTACAAGAAATTTAACTGCTTTTATCGTGGATAATATCAGCAGAGAATATATCCAATTTGTAAGAAATAGGGATGATGATGCAGTTCCATATGTTTTAAAAGAAACTTTGTTAACTTCAATTAAATTATTGGCTCCTATATGCCCTTACATCACAGATAAAATTTATTCAGATTTGAAAGGAAGGGTGGATAGTGTCCATCTAGAAGACTGGCCTAAAGCTGATAAGAAAAGGATAGATAAAAAATTAGAAGATTGTATGGAAGATGTTAGAGAGATTTTACAGGGGATTTTATCTCAGAGGGAGAAGAACCAATTAGGAGTAAGATGGCCTTTAAGGAAAGTTGTTATCCAAACTAAAGACATTAAAATTATGGAAGCTCTAGATGTTTATGAAGATTTAATTTTAAAACAGACTAATATTAAAGAATTGGTTTTAGAAGAGAAAAAAACCGTAGACAGATTTGAATTGGAATTAGATTTAAAGTTAGATGATGAATTATTAGCTGAAGGTTACTCAAGGGAGATGATGAGAAGAATTCAAAATTTAAGAAAAACAGCTAAATTAAATAAAGATGACAGGATTGAATTATTAATTGTGGATAAAGATGAGTTATTAATTAAATTTGAGAAAGAAATTAAGGATAAAGTAGGAGCTAGTAAAATAGAATTTGCAAAGAGCATTAAAAACAATTATAAATTAAAAGATAAGTTTAAAATAAGGGAAAAACACTTTGAAATTGCATTAAATAAAAAATGAAAAAGGGCTTGATGTGGATTTTATTGTTTGTATTATTGCCTAGTGTTTATTCCCTTGAGATGGCCAGCCAACAATGTTTTTCTAATGGTCAGTTTATAATTACCTTGGAATCTGTGGATTCTAATATTACTTATACAGACCAGATAAAGATAGTCATTGATGGCAAAGAGATAGGTGGAGATTGGGATATTAATTTCATGAAAAAAGATCCTCCTGACAGAACCAGACAGTACGCAACTTTTACATCTGATGATGGGGTTATTTTCAGTGAGAAAGAAGTCATAGATATAACTTATCCGTTAGAATTGGGTCAAATAAAAACCGTAGAAACTGTTGAAAAGGTTTTAGAGTGTCCCCCTTTTATTTTTAGCTGTGCTTTGTTAAATATGGAAATTGATGAATGTTATACTGAGGGAGATACATTTAAAGCTTTTTTTTATGCGAGAGGATTTGAGCAATCGCAGGATGGAAAGTTAGACTTAAATAATAATTTGGTATTTAATTTATTTACTAGGGAAGTTTATGAAGATATATACGGGAAGGTTACATCAAGGGGTTCTAAACCTAGGGGTGCTATTATTGAAAAAGTTGAAGGGGATAAATACCTGCTTACTTACAAGTTCCCTAATGAGAATTTAGTTGATAGGTTCAGAGTTGGCTTTGCTAATTTGGATAAATGTCTTAGACCTGAATATGAAAAATATGGTTTAATCGTCAATGATGTCAATGAATGCGGTGTCAGGTCTCATTATGAAGATATAAAAACTCCAGTTATAGAAAAACAGGAAGAAGTCTCAAATTCAGAAACTGAAGAAATTCCTGAATCCGGTGTTGGTGAAAATAATAATGAGGAAAATAGTTTAATCCCTGTAATAGTATTAGGATTAACAATCATTGGTATTATTCTTCTCTTTAAATTTAGAAAAAAAATCTTAAAACCGAAAAAGTAACCAATCCATTTATATAGTTTTCTATGCTCTTTAAAACTAAAAAATTCCAGAGGTGGAGGTCATACTATGAGTAAGAAAGAAATTAAAATCGTTAACATTGTTTGTTCGGCTTCTTTAGGGCAGGACATTCCATTGATAAAATTGGCTGAAGCTTTGCCAAATACAGAATACAATCCTGAGCAGTTTCCGGGATTGGTTATGAGAATAAGGGATCCAAAGACAAGTGCTTTGATTTTTAGTTCTGGTAAGATTGTTTCTACTGGTGCTAGATCTATGAAAAAAGTCAGGGAAAGCATCCAATGCATAATAAAAAATATAGCTAAAATTAAGATAAAAATTAAAACGATTCCAAAAGTAAATGTTCAGAATATGGTGGCTTCTGGCAGTATTGGTATGGATTTAAATTTAAATTCTTTGGCTATGGAATTAGAGAATACTGAGTATGAGCCTGAGCAGTTCCCCGGATTAGTGTATAAGCTACCAGGGACAAGAGCAACTTTCTTATTATTTAGCAATGGAAAGATTGTTTGTACAGGAACCAGAAGCGAAACTAAGTTAAGGGAAGCTGTTGATAAATTAGTGAAGAATTTAAAAAAGACTGTGAAGACTTGAAAATATATTTTAGGTAATAGTATAAGTTTTCTAGTAAAGCTTAAATAGTTTTTTCACTTTTTATATTTGTTAGGGGGTGTACTATGGAGACTTCGGAACATATAGAGAAGTTTCAAGAGTTTTTTGAGAGTCAAAGGGAAGAGTTGTATGAAGCGTCAATTAGTGATTTGAAGAGTATAAATGTTAATTTTTCTGATATTTCTAAATTTGACCATGAACTAGGACAAGAATTATTAAATGAACCTGAAGATGTTTTGAGGGCTGCTGAATTGGCGATTACTAATATTGAACTTCCTAATCCAAATATAAAGGTTAGGATTTACAATTTGCCAAAAACTGAATTAGTTAAAATAAGAGATATAAGATCTATTCACTTAGATAAATTTATCAATGTTGAAGGGATTGTAAGGCAAACCTCTGATGTCAGGCCACAGGCAGTTTCAGCTATGTTTGAGTGTCCAAGCTGCGGGAATAATATTACGATGCCACAATTAGAAAATAAATTCAGGGAACCTAGCAGATGCAGTTGTGGTTTTAGAGGAAGGTTTAGATTATTATCAAAGGAGTTAGTTGATGCACAAAGAATGGTTGTGGAGGAAGCTCCTGAAAATTTAGAAGGGGGAGAACAGCCAAAAAGGATTGCTATTTTTTTAAGGGAAGATTTAGTAGACCCTAAAATGGAAAAAAGATCTACTCCTGGAAGTAAGATAAGTGTTGTTGGAACTGTAAAAGAAGTTGTAATTCATCTAAGCACTGGCGGGCAAAGCACAAGGTATGATTTAATTATGGAGTGTAATTCTGTAATGCCCATTGAAGAAACTTTTGAAGATATCAAAATTAGCAAGAAAGATGAAGATGAGATTAAAACATTATCTCAAAATCCTAAAATTTATGAACTATTTGTAAAATCCATTGCTCCGAGCATTTATGGCCATGAATTAGTTAAAGAGGCTATTGTTTTGCAAATGATGGGGGGAGTAAAAAAAATAAGAGCTGATGGAACTAGGACTAGAGGAGACCTGCATGTTTTGCTAGTTGGAGACCCCGGATGTATTGCCGGTGATTCTCAGGTTGCATTAATCTCTAGAGGAATGGAACGAATACAAAATCTTGGAGAAAGGCATATGCAACAAATAAAAGAAGCTGTTGTAAAAATTAGAAAGGACAGCAAAGATAAATATTATGATTATGCTACTACATTTCAACACTACCAAAATCAACCTGTGTTAAAAGTTGTTACAGAGACCGGCAAGGAAATTATCTGCACATATAATCAACCATTGTTAACAAAGAACGGATGGGAAAGAGTGGATGAATTATTAATTGATGATAAAATAAGGGTAATGCCTAAAATTCCTTCTATGGTTAAAAATCTTGCTGATACTGGATTTTCTCAAGTTGAAAAAAAATCAGGAAAATTAAAGGATGTTGCTATTCCAAAAAAAGTTACGCCTGAACTGGCTTCTTTATATGGTTACATTATTGGCGACGGAAACATTCATTTGAATGGTTATAGGGTAACCTGTTATATAAATGATGAAGAAACGGATATTATTGATGAGATTTCCGGTTTTTTTAATAAAACCTTTGATGTTGAATCGAGTATTTTCGTTAGAAATAAAGAAGAAATAAAAATTATTGATGATGGTAATGGTCTTTTAAGACAATTTAAAACTGTACAACCTATGCATATTTTAGAAGTTAATAGCAGACAAGTCGCTTTTTCACTCTCCTTTTTATCAAAGAAAAGAGTTCCACAACAGATATTCAGAAGTCCTAAGAAGGTGATGGCTAAATTTATTAGCTGGCTTTTTGAGGCTGATGGATGCGCTTTTGGAAATGGAAGAGGTAGAACTGCTATACAGTTAAAATCAAAAACTTCCGGTTTATTGAAGGATGTGCAATTATTGCTTCTTTATTTTGGAATACAATCAAGAATAATAGAAGATAATTTGTGCATTAGAAGATCAAGGGATATTGAATTATTTGCAAGATATATAGGTTTTAATTCTATAAAAAAGAAAATTGCCTTAAGTAAAACTTTAGAATCTGTAAATGATAGAAATTTTACACAGAAAAGAAAAAGCCCTCAACGATGGGAAAAAATTAAAGAAATTGCTCCATATGGTATAATAGATGTATATGATTTTGAAGTTCCTATAAGCCATACTTTCATAGCTAATGGCATGGTCTGTCATAATTCCGGTAAATCCCAACTACTGCAATTTGTTTCCAAGACTGCACCAAAAGCGAGATATATTTCCGGGAAGGGAGCAAGCGCTGCTGGTTTAACCGCTTCCGTTGTTAAGGATGAATTTTTAAGAGGATGGGCTTTAGAGGCTGGAGCTTTAGTTTTAGCTAATATGGGAATTGCGTGTTTAGATGAATTGGACAAAATTTCAGTTGAGGATACGAGTGCTTTACATGAAGCTTTGGAACAGCAGACGATTTCAATTTCGAAAGCTAATATCCAAGCAACTTTAAGAACTGAAACTACAGTTTTAGCTGCTGCAAATCCTAAGTTTGGGAGGTTTGATCCTTATACCCCAATTGCGGCCCAAATTAACATGCCCGCTGCTTTGATTAACAGATTTGATTTAATATTTCCTATTAGGGATATACCGAGTAAAGAACTGGATGAGAAGATTGCAACCCATGTTTTGGAAATCCAGGCAAATCCAGAGAGTTTAAAGAGTGATATTCCAACAGAGATTGTAAGGAAATATGTTGCCTATGTCAAGCAAAAAATTTTTCCTAAATTAACAAAGGCTGCAATTGATGAAATAAAAAGTTTCTACGTTAATTTGAGAAATATGCCTACTATGGGTGATGAAAATGCAGTTAAACCAATTCCCATTTCTGCCAGACAATTAGAAGCTTTAGTAAGATTAGCTGAGGGAAGTGCAAGAGTGAGACTAAGTAATAAAGTAGAAAGGAAAGATTCTAAGAGGGCTATAGACATTTTGAGGTATTGCTTAATGCAGGTTGGTTTTGATTATGAAACTGGACAGATTGATATTGATAGAATCTCAACCGGGATAAGTGCAAGTGAAAGAGGAAAATTAATTAGTGTAAGGGATATAATTAATGAATTGGAAGGAAAAGTTGGGAAAGTAATACCTGTTGATGATATTATTAATGAAGCAAAAGAAAAAGGTATGAGCGAAGATAAAGTTAATGAAGCTTTAGAAAAATTAAAAAGAAGTGGAGAAATTTACTCACCAAACCAAAATTGTGTGAGCAGGATATAAAATGGCGGAACAACAACAAATGCAACCAAGGCAAATTGCCTATAAAGTGAGAATCGGGGATTTGTTAAGGGGAGAATATGTGGAACAGGAAGGGTGGCAGCCAAATTTTGTCAAAGTTGGAGAAAGACAAATCAGCAGGACAAATATAATTGCAACGATAATAGATATTCAACCCGGAGCTAACTTTGGGAGCATAACTGTGGATGATGGAAGCGGGGCTTTGCAAGTAAGGGCATTTAATGAGGATAGTGCTAAATTAAACCAATTAAATGTTGGGGATGTGGTCATTATTATAGGCAGACCTAGAAGGTATGGAAGCCAAATGTTTATTTCCTATGAGATTGTAAAAAAATTGGATTCTTTGTGGTTAAGAGTAAGGCAAAAAGAAATTGGGGACAACCCGATTACAATTAATGGACTAAGTGAACCGGTAGTTAATATACAAACAGTTAGACCCGGCAATGTTCATGAAAATAAAAAAAAGATTTTAGAATTAATCAGAAATATGGATAGGGGGAATGGTGCGGATATTGACAGTATTGTTACTAACTCAGGGTTGAATCAAAAAGACGCTGAGAATATCTTAGAAGAGTTAATTAAAGCCGGTGAGATCTATGAAAACATTGCCGGAAAAGTAAAATTGTTATAGAGAAAACCTTTAAAAAGCTAGTTTACTGATTTCTTTAGATGGATTATGAAGAAATATTGGATAAGGGAATGAAAGATTTGCCGAAGGGTGTTAAAAAAACTGAAAGGTTTGAAATCCCTAAAGTTAAAGGTCATGTTGAAGGAAATAAGACAATAATCACAAATTTTAATCAAATTACTAATACTTTGAGGAGAGAACCTGAACATTTATTAAAATTCTTATTAAGGGAATTAGCTACTCCTGGCGGGATGGAAGATACCAGACTGGTCTTAGGAAGAAAAATTAGTTCTACCCAAATAAATGAAAAAATCGAAGCTTATGCTAAGACATTTGTTTTATGCAAATCGTGCGGAAAACCGGATACACATTTGTATAAAGAAGAGAATAAACAAATGATGAAATGCACCGCATGCGGCGAGAGAAGCACTATTAGTGCGAAGATTTAAAATGAAAATTAATGAAGAATATGATGAGTTAAGGAAGAAGTATAAACTGCCTAGTTTTGATGAGGTAAACTATGAGTTTGAAATTAGCACTTTAGATGTAAATAAGATTCCAAGTCTGTCAAGAGGCATATTAAGAGCAATTTGTAATAAAATGGGCTTGTTCTTAAATTATGTCGAGCCTGTAATCTCCCCAAATCCACAGGGGCTACATGGATATATTGAAATTCAAAATACCACAAATGATGAAAAAAAAGAAATATTTGAATTTTATAAAGACCTAAGTAAAAAATACCATAAAGCTTACTCTACTGAATTGACAGAAAAAGAAGAGGAGATTATAAAAGAAATAAAAAATGTTCTGAAATATTGGGATAGTGTTAGAGTTAGATTTAAGAAAATAAGTGAAGTGATAAATAAAGCCTGGGAGAAAGAACTGGAAAAGGAAAAGATTGAAACCATAGGTTAAAATGCTAGTCAAATTACACATATCCAGTGGGAAGAAGATAGTTTCTATTGCTGATAAAAATATCCTCGGCAAAGAATTTGAAGAAGGTGAAAAGTATCTTAATGTCTCTAAGATTTTTTATAGTGGAGAAGAGTTTAATGAAAAAGAAACAATAAATTCTTTAAATGGTGCAAGCTCTATTAATATCGTTGGAAAAGAATCAATAAAATTTGCTTTAGATAATAAATTAATAAAAAAAGAAAATATTATGAAAGTTAACGGCGTACCCTATGCCATAACTATTTTCTATGCGGAATAAATTTTGTGTTAAATGCGGGACGGAGAAAAATTTAGTAAACGAATTGTGTCTAAACTGCTTTAAAGAGGAGAATAGTTTATTAAAAAATTTGAAAGAAATTAAAATACTGATCTGTGACAATTGTAAGAAATATATGAATAAAAATTCCTGGAGAGAGCCTTTCTCTAATGACCATATAAAAAACATAAAAAAAATTGTAAGTCATTTATTAGAGGAAAAAATTGTTGCGAATCCAAAAGCTAAATTAAAAGAAGTTAATGCGGATGTTAATGTTCATGAGAGTGCTAAGTTTACAAATGGAAGCTTGCTTAATGTTGAAGCCGAACTTAACATTGTAGGGGTTATTGGCGATATTGAAATGGAAGAGAGTTATAATATCCCTTTGAAAGTTAGATTTTCCACTTGTAATATATGCAAGAAAAAAGGAAGTAATTATTACGAAGCTAAGCTGCAGATAAGACCAAAGAATGAAAAAGTGCTAAAATTCGTAAAGAATTATTGTAAAACTAAAAATTTGTTTATTTCCAAAGTTATTGAGGAAAAATATGGTTATGATATTTATTTAAGCGAACAAAAGGAAGCTAGAAATTTAGGTAATTTATTAAAAAGAAAGTTTAATGGGGAAGTTACGGAAAGTAAGAAGATTTTTGGAAAAAGGGACGGTCAAGATATTTTTAGAGCAACAATTGCATTTAGGTTAGAAGAATAGATTTATAAAGATAAATTCTCAATTTTTGATTATGGGCAAGAAAGAAAAAGAAGCGCTGGCAAGACAAGAAGTCATTAATGAAGAGATTAGCAGAGTAAAATTACCCAGAGGAAATCAGAGTTTGGGTGTAGTGGATGCAAGACTTGGAGCTAGCAGAATGAGAGTCAGATGTTTAGACGAGAAAACTAGGATTTGTAGAATCCCCGGAAGATTGAAAAGAAAATTGTGGGTTAGAGAAGGGGATTTGGTTTTAGTACAACCGTGGGAATTTGAGGGAGATGCTAAGGGAGATGTCGTCTTCAAGTACAGACCTAGCCAAATAGACTGGTTAAAGAAAAAAGGCTATCTTAAAAAACTAGAAGATATTGAAGAATTCTAAAATGCAAATTTACGAAATTAAAATTCCTAAAAGAAGAGTCGCTGTTTTAATTGGAGAAAAAGGAAGCGACAAAAGGAAAATTGAAAAATTAACTAAGTGTAAGATTAATGTTAATTCGGAAGGTGAAGTTAAAATTGAAAGTAAAGAGAGTTTGGAAGGATATGAATGCTTTAATATTGTAAAGGCAATTGGAAGAGGCTGCAGACCTGATGTTGCATCGCAATTAATAAATGAAGAAAATTGCTGCGAGATAATTGATGTTACTAGTTATAGCGGGAAAAATAAGGCTAAAGAAAGAAGAATCAAAGGTAGAATAATCGGAAAGGGCGGAAAAATAAGGAAGACAGTTGAATATGTTACAGGAACTAATATTGTAGTTTATGGAAAAACTGTTTGCATTGTCGGCAACATGGAAGAAGTGAACATTGCAAGAACTGCGGTAAATGATATTTTGAAAGGTGCCCCGATTGGACCGGTATTGGGCGTTATTGAAAGAAAAATAAAAGAGTTAAAACAATTGTAAAATACAAATATTTATTAATCTTGTATAATTTTTTCAATTTCTAATGGCAAAAACTATAGCTGATGAATTAGCAAAGAAACAGCAGAGCATTTCAGTTTCAGAATTTTTCACAAAGAACAGGCACTTATTAGGATTCGATAATCCGAGAAGAGCTTTATTGACTGCGATAAAGGAGGCTGTTGATAATAGTTTAACAGAAGATATGCCTATAGTTATAAGAGAAGACGGGAATTTCAAAATTATTAAGATAGGAGGATTAATAGATTCTTACTTTGATAAAAACAAAGGAGAAAAATTTATTTTAAGAGATGGAAACTTAGAAAAATTAAAATTAAAAAATAATATAGAAGCAATAAGCTTTGATCCTAAGACCCTGAAGGTGCAGTTCAAAAAAATTTCATATCTTTATAGGCATAAACCAAACAGTCCAATATTTAGAATGAAGCTAGAAACAGGAAGGTATGTGGATTTAACACCTTATCATTCAGTGTTTACAATAAAAGAGGGTAATGTTTGTTCTGTGAAATTATCGGATTTGACTGTTGGAGATTACATAATTGTTCCTAGAAAGGAATGGGGCAAAAAATTGCCGATTATTAAAGAAATTAATTTAATTGAAGAGTTGTTAAGATTGGAGCCTGAGCTTACAGCAAAAATAAATGTTTATAATGTTTCCAACATATTTACAAAAGAAATAATAAAACAGCTAAAAGAGCTTCTGCCAAAAGATAAACAATATAGGGTAAATGATTTTAAAAAAATGAGTTATATCCCATTAAACCTATTAAGAAAGCTAATAATTACGCTTGATGAATTAGATGATACCCTAATTGGCTATTCTCTTTCAAGAAATAAAATTCCTTCACTAATAAAAGTAGATAATAATTTTGCACAATTAATGGGATTTTATCTGGCTGAAGGATCGACATTATCAAACCTTGAAAAAGTGTATTTTTCTTTTGGTTCTCATGAAAAAGAAATGATAGTTTATACAAAAGATTTAATTTACAAAGTCTTTAAAATTAAAGCCAGCTCGATATCAGCTCATGATTCAGCAGTTAATATTTGTTGTTATAGTAAAATATTTGCATTTATAATGAAATATATTCTCCAGTTTGGTATGAATGCAAAATCTAAGACCATTCCAGGCATAATATTCAATATGAATAAAAATAATCGTTATGATTTATTACTAGCATATCTTGCAGGAGACGGTTATCCTTCTAAAGATATCTTTGAATTAATAAAAACAAAGAGATATATTTCTTCCTTGCCTGTGCAGAAAATTACTTCAGCAACAATAAGTAGTGAACTATTCACGAAGTTGCAATATCTATTGTCATCTTTAGGTCTAAATTATAATACTGGATTTTCTAAATCAAAAACAAGGTATTTATCCGGTATTGAAGCCAAATTTTCGCAGTCTTATTATCTTTACATATATACAAATCAAAAAAATTCAAATATAAATAAACTGCCAATATCAGATAGTATTGTGTCTCACAATGATTGCCAGTTAAGACATAGGATTAAAATACATAATCAAAATGGTATTTATAGGGACACATTAATCCAACAAAATAATAATACAATGTTGCTGTACAAAAATATAAACCTCTTTCTAGATTCCGATTTAGGAGTTTTAAGAATTAAAGATATAAAAGAAATTTCCTATAATGGAAAATGGGTTTATGATATAAGTGTTCCTGAAGCTGAAAATTTTCTAGCTGGAATTGGTCCAATTTTCTGTCATAATTCATTAGATGCATGTCAAGAAGCTAAAATTCTTCCATCAATAAAATTAGTTATGAAACAATTACAAGAGGATAGATATTATATCTCTGTTGAAGACAACGGTCCGGGTATTGTGAAGAAACAAATTCCAAATATTTTTGCAAAATTACTGTATGGAAGCAAATTCTTTACAATGAAGCAACAACGAGGTCAGCAAGGTATTGGTATTTCAGCGGCAGTTCTTTATTCTCAACTAACAACAGGAAAATCTGCAAAGATTACTTCAAAAATAGGAAAAAATCATCCTGCACATTACTATGAATTAAAGATAGATACAAAGAATAATGAACCAGAAATTGTAGTAGATAAAGAGGTCCAATTTGATTCCGATCATGGCACTAAAATCGAGCTGGAGATGGAAGCAATTTATCAAAAGGGTGCTAGGGGTGTGGATGAATATCTAAAACAAACTGCAATTGCAAATCCTCATGCTGAAATTATTTATATAGACCCTGAGGGAAAAACAATAATATTTCCGATGGCAACTAAAGAATTGCCTAAAGAGTCAAAGGAAATTAAACCTCACCCGCATGGAATAGAGTTAGGAATCTTCATTTCTATGTTAAGCTCGACAAAGACAAAAAATTTGTCTTCTTTTTTAACAAATGATTTCATTAGAATAAGCGGTCCGAATGCTAAAAAACTAATAGAAGAGGCTGAAATGAAGGTAACTATGAAACCTAATAGTTTGAATAGTGACCAAGCTGAGAAATTATATAAAATAATTCAAAAAGCAAAAATAATGGCCCCCCCAACTAATTGTTTAAGCCCTATTGGTGAAGAGGCATTACAAAAATCTTTAGAAAAAGAAGTTCCTGCTGAATTTTTTGCTTCTGTAACTAGGCCTGCAACAGTTTATAGGGGAAATCCCTTTGTTATAGAGGCAGCCATAGCATATGGAGGACAATTAGAGCAAGAGGGTCCTATTAAATTATTAAGATTCGCTAATAGGGTCCCTTTACAGTATCAACAGAGTGCTTGTGCAATAACAAAATCCGTTATAGATACTAATTGGAGAAATTATAATATTTCACAATCAAAAGGGGCTTTGCCACAAGGACCCATCGTTGTTGCTGTTCATATGGCATCTGTCTGGGTTCCATTTACTTCTGAGAGTAAAGAAGCTGTTGCCCATTATCCTGAAATTATAAAACAGATTAAGATGGCATTACAAGAATGCGGCAGAAAATTAGCCAGCCATATTAGAAAAACTGTTAGAGTCAGAGAACAAAAAGAAAGAGCTAGTTTATTTGAAAAGTATATTCCTGAGATTGCTAGTGCCTTATCTAATTTAACAAAAGAGAAAAAGGACAATATTACAGATAAATTAAATAAGATATTAAAAAAATCGTTAAAAAATTTATTACCTGAAGAATTAGAGGAGAAAGATGGCGAAAAAGACAAAACAAAGCAGAAATAGCACTGTGAATGCTTTAGAGGATTTGGGAAAAAATATTTTAAGTCAGATTAAAAAAGGAAAGAACCCTGAAATTGCAATTCCTATCCGGGCTTTGTCTAATATTGAATTTGATGAGAAAAGCAAAATGGTTTCATTAGGTAATAAAGTTTCAGCCAGATATTTCTTCCATATTGCCCATGCTAAGAAATTTTTACAAACAGTTGAAGTTGCTGCTGTTAGTCATAACTTATTGAGGGAAGATAAGCATGCTTCATTAAGGGATGTTTTCTATATGATAAAAAGAACAATTCCTGGCACTAAAGCTAATATTGTTGATGAGCAAAGTGAAAGCGATTCTGTAATTGAGGATTTAGAATTAATTACGGATCATAGCAGGGAGCAACTAAATATTAATGCCAATAAGAATGGAAGTGTTGCAGGAAAAGTTATAATTGAAGATAAAGGCGATACTATAGACTGGAGCAAATTAGGAAGCGGTGGATGGTCAATTCCTTCAAATGTTGAAGAGATTAAATTCAAAAAAGTAACTGCCCAATATGTATTATATATGGAGAAGGCGGCTGTTTGGGAAAGGTTACATGAGGATAAATTTTGGGAGAAACAAAAATGCATTATCATGTCCTCACAAGGCCAGACAACCAGGGGGATTAGAAGGTTATTGCAAAGGTTAAGCTCTGAATATAAATTACCTATTTATGTGCTCTGCGATAATGACCCTTGGGGAGCATATATTTACTCTGTTATCAAATACGGAAGCATTAATCTGGCACATATTTCAGGTAAAATGGCTATCCCCTCAGTTAGATATTTAGGTATTACTTGCGATGATATTGAAAAATATAAATTGGAAAAACATGGTATTAAATTAAAAGATACAGATTTGGCAAGGATTAAACAAATATCAGAATATACATGGTTCAAAGACAATAAAGCTTGGCAAAAACAATTTAAAATGATGAAACAAAGTAAGATCAAATTAGAAATACAGGCATTAAGCAGCCGTGGAATCAGTTTTATCAGTAATGTTTATCTGCCTGAGAAGATAAAGAATAAAGAATTCATTGATTAGATTTAATTTTATATAAATAATTTATAAAATCTCTATTTTCCTTATTGTTTTCTAAATTTGTGAGACTTCCGATATTTATTTTTTTAGATATTTTATTGGACCGTTTTGTTGACTCGATTATTTAAAATTGAAAGATTTTCCATTAAAATCCCCAATTCTCCTTTTATAATTTTAGAATTTATATAATTTTTCATATTTAAAAATCTATTTTAAATACTTCAAGATGTGGTATCCTGAAATTATTTCCAAACGTTAGATTTTTGTATGTTTTCATATTATATGTCTTAGAATCTAGGGCTATTTCGAAAGCATAACCATTCCTGTTGTTGCCATAAACATTCAACCTATGATCAAAATTCCTGTTGGAATTCAAAGCGGAAGGCTATGTAGCTCATTAATTAAAAGTAAATCACCATCACTTCATTTTTCAGTTTAATCTTACTAAATGTTATGATTGAATTTTATATCCCAAGGGAATATTAACAGACTTGTAGCCTAGCCTTACAGCTAGGAATAAAAAATAAGTAAAAGAAAGTTTTTATAGTTTACTCTTCAGAATTTTGCGAGGCGGCTTCGCCACCTAAGACAACTACCCGACCATCAGAAAAGGAAACGTCCAAAATGTACCTGCCGGAGTAAAGGTTGGAATACCAGTCAACGTACAACACGGAAAGGCCGTCATTACGAGTGTACCACTTTCTAGAACCTTGATCTTTGGATAGACCTAATGGCAAGCCAAGTTCATCTACTTCATCAAACATATAACCATTCCATTTTCCCAAAAATCTATCATCATAATGAGTTTTAGGACCTTCTTGAGGCACTGCTGTTCTTAATTTATAGCCTTTTTCATCTTCAGGCCAAGGATCTAAACTTAATCCTGTAAGTAAAACAGGCTCTCTTTCTACCCTTGACATGTCAACATGCTCTGCCAAGTATCCTGCTAAAGGATTGTTTTTTGAATATAATGAATCTACAGTGCTTCTTAGAACTAAGCCTTGAGAATCAACATAATGCTTTCCTCTTATCATTTCCAAAACTTTAGGGTTGCTTAGATCTAAAGGTAAGGGTGTTCTAGGATTTCCTCTTAATTCTCTTACAATCTGGTTTACTAGAATAACATCAAAAGGAGTTGACTCTGCAATAACATCTCCTTTATCTTGCAATTTTAAATTAGGATTATTTTCAAATACTGTTGCTCTTCTTTCTTTATATTCTCTGTAAACTGCCTGTCCAAATTCTCCTATTAAGAAAGTTGGAGATTGGACTGCATTAGCTGGTAAGCTTGCAGTTACTATGAAATCTGATAATTCTTTTGTCATTTTAATCTTTAAAATAATAGAAATTAAAGGTTTATAAACTTTTCTATTTTGTAATTACTATAAAGGAGTTAATATTAAGTTCGAGTGTTATTAGTTTTATTACTGATAAATATCTGCCTGAGAAGATAAAGAATTCATCGACTAGATTTAATTTTATATAAACAATTTATAAAATCTCCATTCTCTTCATTGTTTTCTCTTTTGCTTTTCCTCTAGCTATTCTTTCTATCATCCTTTCTACTGTCTGTTTAATCTTTTGATCTTTTTGCATTATCCCACTAATAGAATCCTTAAGTTCATCTAATATTCTAGCTGCTGAAACTTCTTCCGCACTTACCCTTTTTAACGTCATACATCTCGCTCTATTTTCATTTCTCATTTCTGCAACTTTCTGTTTTGCTCTTGAGATCATTAATTGTGCTTGTTTGTCCTCCTCCCCTTTGAACCTATTTTCTAAATCTGCTTCTTCTTTATTTTTTGCAAGAATTAATCTTGGATCTGTCATGTCTGAAAGGATTTGTTGAATTAACCTACAAGAGGCTCTGATTCTTAGTACTGCAACCTCTAAGGGCTTTAAATTTAATTCTTCATCAAGAAATACTTCGTTATAAGTATTAGCTAACTCTTTAAATGTATCCTCACTAGGATCTTCATTATAAGCAGTAAATTTCTCATCTAATTCTCTAAGCAACTCTCTATTTCTTATAGGCAATTCACCACTTTCTTCCAATCTCCTTATTGCTAAAATTAAATAGGGGATTCTTTTCCTATTATAGACGCCACGAATAAAAAGATCTTTTATTGGTTTAAAAAAAGCTTCTAATCTCCCTTCTTGCACCCTATTAATCTGTCTGATTTTTGACAAATTTTCTTCGTATCTTTTGCCTATGTACCCGTCGCAAGCTGCGTCTATCTCTAGCGATCCTATTACTCTTTGTTTTTCTCTACTTAAATCTAAGATAGTCTCTTCAGGCATGTAATTCTATATATTAAAGAATTATAAAAAAGTTTGTAAAAATAAAGTTTTTAAAACTATGTTTCTAATATGGTTCTATGGATTATTGGCCTGAGGGGTGGGAATGTCGAAGAGTTGTAGAAATGGGTAATGGATGTGAATTTTATGATCCCAATGGGGTAAATAATCGATGTGGACATCCTAATATGTCTTGTATTTATCTGGATGAAGAACAATTGTACCAGGTTAATGGTGTAGACACCAAAAACTTATCTAATTTGCTATTAAGTCCTGATGAAGTTTGGACAATTATGAATGATTAGAAATGATAAAATAAGATAGATTAACCAATTTTCATATAAAGAAAGTCGGTAAATGCTCATCTAATGTGGGTTCTAAACCATTTGATGACTATAGGATTTTATAAAAATCATAAGAAGTAGGGTATATTTAAAATAATGGTTCCTATAATCACGCTTGAAGCTCCCACTATTAGTAGTTTAATCTTCTTCTTTTTAGGTCTAAATCCACCAATAACCCCGAATATAGTCCCAAATATAATAAGTATTGTTCCTATAATTGCAGTCGGTTTTCCATAATATTTATTTTTCCATAACTCTTTTTTATTATCCAAATTTGTTTTTGTTACAAGTGTAAATTCTTTCCTATCTCCAATACCCTTATCTTGATACCAAGAAACTTCTGCAATCCATTTTTTGTCTGTTGGAACATTAATATGAGAACAACCACGTTGACAATCAAAAATATCTCTTAATTTTATTCTACAAAGTTTATTATTACCTTCTACCACATAAGAATTAGAATCAACACAATTTTCAAATAATTTTCTACTTGAACAATCATCTTTTTCATCAGATTTAAAATAAAAAATTAAATCAGAGCAATCTTGACCGCTGTCACGACTATGTGGAATTTCTACTTGTAATGTGGCATCTAAAGTAACAATATCATATAAGTCTTCATATTCATCAGTTACATTAAAAAAACTGAGTTTGGGTTGTTCAATTAATCCATTAACTATAGGGATAATCAAACTTAACATCAACAAAATCCAAAATATTTTTTTAAAAGCCATTTGATTTTAATAGGTTAGATAAATTTATAATATTTACTCTAATTTATCTAATTCAATTAAAATCTTATTGCCTTTAGAAGCCCTTTCATAAAAAACATTAAGTAGAAGCCTAAAAATAAAGTCTTAAATTTTAGGCTTCTACTTATAGATATTATCCATATAGTTTATTTGGGGCTGTTATAGGTCAACCTTTAGAGAATTAAAATTTATAAATAGTAATAAATAAAACCTTTTCTACATTTTTAATATATTATGTCTAAAACAAAAATACCAATTAAACTTAGAGCTTTAGTAATGGAGAGAGATGATTTTAGGTGTAGATGGTGTGGTAGGGATGTTGCTGATGGTGTAAAACTACATGTAGACCATATTATACCTGAGAATTTTAATGGAGAAACTTCCTACGAAAATCTGGGGGTTTTATGTGAGGAATGTAATTTAGGAAAGGCTGGAGAATATTTTGGAGATTACCTTTTAGCTACCACTTTTAAAGTTAAAGATATATCAAAATGGATAAAAGAAATTAATCTAAATACCCATAAAGATGAAAAAGGAAATTGGTATGATGGCACTTTCTTTATGCTTTCTATTAATTTTTTTAAAAAAAGTGGAGAACATTATGAAGAAGAAGAAATAAATCACCCATTTTTAATAAGTGGTCAATTAATGCGTTATCCGAAAGGAGACTCTCAAGAAATAAAATTATATGAAGTAAAAGAAAGGGCTTTGTTAGAATTAAAAAATAAGATTAAAGATTACTTATTTGAGAACAATGGATATCTTGAAGAAAAAGATGGAAAATTAATATTTAGGGGAAGAAAGTGAAGAATAGAATAAAAAATTATTTAACAGGTTCATTTATAACATTAGTAATATTGTTAGTTTTTATTGCTTTAAAAAAAGTAAATGTTGTTTGGACAATCAGTAGCATATTCTTTTTTTTAATTATTATTGTTTTTATCCTAAGAAAAGAAGAATGGTTTAAATCGCATGAACATTCAATAAAATTTATATTTGTATTAATTACTATATTAATAACACTTTTTGCTGGTTATTATCTCACTAGCGAATTTGCACGACCTTTGTTTGTACCAAGAATAATGAATACAGAAGTGATTCCTTTACATATTCAATCTAATGCTATAAGAAATAGTTTTGACGAAATAAAGTATTATGGTGTCTACAAGGTAGAGTACACTATAAAGACACCTTTCTTTAAATGGAAATTAGATAGTTTTCTTGATTTAGACTTACCTGATAAGGTCATTGGTGAAAGTTGGTGGCGTGGTAAGGAATCTAAATCAGAACTTTTAGTTTATTTCCTAGAAGGTAGTCCATATTATACAACAAATATTACAGAAGAGGGAATAATAGATGTTGAAGAAAATTTAAAAAATAAAATACTAATAAACATTAGTAAAACTTTATCAGAGATTGAAGAAATAAAAGCTACTTTTTATTTAAGAGAAGAAATTAAAAATGGCAATGCAAATTTGGATTTGAGTGACCCTGAATGGTATTCTGAAAGTCAAATAGCTCCATTGTATTTTAATAAAGAATTTATGGCAGAAAATATAAAGAGAAATTTTGCATATGTTATCTTAAGACCTCAAAATAAAATATATCAAATAGATATAATAAAAATAAAAAGTTTAACTGATTTTGAGGTTAAAGGTTTCGCTATTAAATTGGACAGAAACGACCAGAGAATTTGTGATGGAGAATTAGAACTACATAATTTTAATGGTTATATTTCTATCAATGTGTTACCAAGAGAAGAGAAAACCTTTTTATTAATATCAAACCCAGATAATACCCCTGCTAGATATTGGGAAACCTTTTTTGAATTACAAAAAAGTCATTATGATAGTTTATGTCTAAATTTATATAGAAACTACGAAAAATGGTATAGGGAAATAAGTCCTAAAGAGATAAACCCAAAAAGCAAATAAGGAAGCTAAATAATGACTTAAATATATGACAGACCAAATAATACAGGAATTACAAATGATGGGAGAGGTAGTTTTTGAGAAATTAAAAATAATAATTTTAAGTTTGTCTTTTTTAGAAGTTATGACTATAATCTTTTGGATTAGTCTTATCTATCTTAATTTTAGTTCAAAACCATTTTTACATAAAAAAAGCTCTGGGAAGTGGTTTCTTATAATATCTGTATTTTTTAGCCTTTCAATATGGTTTAGGGATTTCTTCTTTATAACCATTGTAGCAGTTCTTTATTTAGTAATAGGTTCCGATAAAGAACATGGAAATACCAAATTTTTTACAAAAGATATGACTATTGGAATAACCGCAGGATTACTTTCTGGTATTGTAGTATCTTTTATTACAATTACTTTTCTGAGCAATCCAGATAGCTATACCTTTTATTATTATGTAATATTTATCTTAATGATTATAGAATTCTATAAAATAAAGAAGAAATAGACTTTTTGCATAAAATCTACTTATTTTAAAATAGAAAGTATTTTATTGGTAGCTATATTAGCTATGTTAATCTATAAATAGAGGAAAATAAGAATGGTAGCAGATGCTCAAAATAAGGTGATTTTATCTTTAGGAGGAATAATATATCTTATAGCTGTATTGATTGTATTGTTTCAGCGTTTCTCTGAAGAGAGTTTTGGATTTATAGGATTTTTGTCCTGGATAGTTGTTATAGCAGGATTTATTTATTTTGTTGGATTTGTGATTTCTCGTTTTGTTTGAGTTTCATCCTTCTTTTCTTCTGTCTTTGGCTCATTTTTCTTCCAAGATTAAACATTTTTTTAGCTATTGGAATTTGAGAATCTATAAGTAGAATAGTAATAAGTATTAATCCAATCCCTCTTGTCCACCAACTATAATTCATAAAAAATTCTGGATAAATCATTACAAACTCACCAACTATGAGAAGTAATCCTATAAATATACCTACTAAAAAAGCGGTTCTCTGTAATTTTGACATCCTTTTCCATTTTTGCATTTTAGTTCTTCACTAAATCTAAAAATATTAGGTTTCTGATAAGTCCCAAAGTTTCCAGAATCCTTCAACAGAAGTTCCAACTTTTCTCATTTGTTCTGTGCTTGCTGGTTTCTCTAAAAGTAGACAGCCATTTTTTACAATTATATCTTGTATTACATTTAAAGTTCTCATATCACGAATTTCTTCTATTCTTGTTCCACAGTTATCTCCTATAATTTTTATCACTCCTTTTCATTATTTAATTCTTCTAAAACTTTTAAAAATTTAGATACCATATCGGGGGCTTTTAGTCTTAGATAATTCTCCCAAATATCTGGATAACATCTAACTGAGGAAATTTTCTTCCCACCTTTATGAAAAGAAACCTCACTCCCCTGCCTTGAGCCTAAAAACAGTATTAATTCTGTTGATAACTTTCCACCAGCTAGTTTATCAAATACTATTTCTATCCTTCCATCTTCCAATTTAAAAATATCATGCACTTTTATCAACTCCAAAGATTTACATGTCAATACAGAAGCAAACCCTATAAATATATAGGTTTGAGAGATTATTTATAAGCTTTTCTTCTTCAAATAATCTTTAACCATCTCCTTAAACTCCTCATCAGCAAATAATTCATTTAATTTCTCATCAAAAGATTTATATATTAATAAATTATATATAATATATGTATATGGTTAAATTAATAGAGAGTCAGGGAAGATGGAATGTTACAATTCCAAAGGATATAATAAAGAAAAAGAAATGGAAGAAAGGTCAAGGATTGTGGGTAAAGATAAATGAAAAAGATAATGTTGAGATTGAGGAACTATGAAATAAAAATTTTGTTAAACCACAATCTTTTTAAAACAAAATTAGTTTCTTTTGTCTTGTGCCTCGATAGCTCAGCAGGTAGAGCACATGGCTGTTAACCATGGGGTCGCAGGTTCAAGTCTCATTCATTAATGGATGAGTGGATATCCTGCTCGAGGCGCTTTTATTTTTTTATGTAGTTCTTTTCGTCTAGTTTCTGTAATTTTTTCTAAATCATCTAAATTTAATTTGTTATCTAGGAAAGCTAACCTCTCTGGAGTACTTGTAAATGGAAAATACTTTTTAACTTCTTTCCATATGGAATATTTAGAGGTATGTTTTTCATTATTTAATTTCCACTCATCAAGTATTTTTAAGCTTGAATCCTTGATTATTCTTATATAACCATAATTATTATAATCTTTATAACCATAATTGATTTTGTGTTTTGATAAGATTTTACATATTTGTTTTAATAATTTTTTACTAGCCATTCTGCCCTTTAATATCATCATATTATCAAGCGTGAAATCTGTATCGAATATTCCACATAAACATCTTTTTTCAAATTCTTTATTTCCACAAATGGTTTTTGGTATTAGTATATTTGTTTTTGGTCCTATTGGAAATTTTAATATGTCTCTTTTATATTCTATGATTACTCTTGACTTATAAACAGATTCAATTGAATTCTTATTGGTTCTTTTTGCAAAGTATCCCTTACAATTATAAATTTGTTCCATTAATTTTGCGATATATTCAGTGTGATAAGTGTACTCATCTCTTAAATCTCCATTTATACTATATCTATGGCTTAAGCTTCCTACGTTTTTAGAATTGTGTCCTATATACAAATTACCATCCCCTACATGTATACCACACTCCTCTGCTAAATATTCACTCATTTCAGAAGGTAATTTAATATTTCTTCTCTTGTCTTGCCAAGTTGGGTTAAATCTTTTATCTATTTGATTAGGTTTTATGAAAAAATTTCTTAGTTTTTGAGTTGATCCAAATCTAGATCTTACAATAATGTCACTTGCATAACCTGCAAGCCATGCTGTTAAATCTGCATGTATATTCCCAAAAGATTCATATTGAAGTCTTGCAGATTCAATTAATTTTTTTTTAGTATTACTAATTTTTCTTATTCTTTTTATTTCTTTTTCAGGAATATTAAAATATTCTAAAGGTATATTTAGACGTTTTTCTTTAGAAAATTTTCTCCACTTATGGGGTATTTTCTTCATAAAATATTAAAGTATCAATGATTTATATATTTTTCTATTTCCTACCTTAAGCGTTTAATTCTTAACGAAAGGTTTTAAAAGGTGAAGTCGACATTAATTCTCTCTAAGGGCCTGTAGCTCAGCCTGGTTAGAGCACTACTCTGATAAGGTAGGGGTCCGCGATTCAAATTCGCGCAGGCCCATTATACCAAATTTCCTATGAAAAATTCTTCTAATTGATTTACTTGTTTGGGGTTATTATCATGCTGGGCCCTAAATATCGAAGTTCCATCTAATCCGCATATTTTTAAAATAGCATTTTCCCCACCGGGATGTTTGCCAATCCATTCAGTTAAATTATAAACTTTAGAATCTATAATTGTATAACATGATTCTTTTGAATTGTGCGAAGACACTTCTGATATTATAAATTCGTCTTTGGCCACTTCCCCTTTCGGCACCATAACTACAACATCCCCTGTCACTTCATTACTCTCTGAAGAGCAACCGGATAGAATAATTAATAAAATTCCTAAAAATAATATGTATTTCATTTTATCAGAAATTAAGACTTTCTTTTTATAAAATTAACTAAAGTAAAGTTTCCACTTCCCGAGAATACTAAAGAAAGAGAAGCCATAAGCAATCCAAAATCCCGAACAGCTACTGGTCCATATCCCAAAGATAGGATTATTGGGATTAAATGCAGAGAAAATATTAATCCTATTACCCTTGTGAACAACCCAAAGATGAGAAGAGTCCCTATAATTGCCTCTAATGCAGCATTGATATAAATAACATCTGCAGGATTTAGAAAATTCATATAATTAGGAACTAAAAAAGCCCATTTTGTTGGATCTGAGATTTGATTAATTGAAAACCATAAGACAACAATTCCTAATCCGATTCTTATCAAGAATGGTGGTATATCCTTCTTCATTATAATTAAACTAAAATTCTCAGATTTTTAAATATTGTTGCACCGCTTAATATCTTTCCAAGAATATTAAAATAGGTTTAAAACGTAATTGACTATCAAATCAAACCAGACTCTTTTGAAAAAGTACAACAAAACTAAAACTACAACAATAATCAAGATTAACTTTTTTATTATACCCATTCCGCCCTCTTTTTCTAGAGTGTACCCTCTGAGATTTGATGGCATTCCTTTTTCTGTCAAATTAGCACCTCCTTTATTCGACTATTAAATTGTCAGGCATCTCCTTATCTAGAGAGATATCTTCTTTATTAGTTTTTAGTTGTTTATCTTGGTAATAAATCTTATTGTTTTTTGTTATCAGCTTTAATTTTTTAAAATCATTAAATTTTATTTCTTTTAATGGTTTAGAGTTTGGCTGGTCTATGTAAACCTTATCTCCTGGTTTGCTTTTATTAGTTGTTAATAAGGATAATTTTTGGTTATCATCTTCGACTGCTAGCAGCATTCCATGACTTTCTACTCCCCTTATATTTGAGGATTCTAAATTGTTAATCATTACAATCATTTTATCTTTTAGATCGTCTTTTTTATAAGCTAACTTTAATCCAGAAACAATTTGTTTTTCTTCTTTCCCCAAATCTAGTTTTAAAATATATAATTTATCGGCATTTGGATGATCTTTAATCTCTCTAATTTTGGCAACTCTTAAATCTAAATCTTCGAAGTGAGAACTTTTAGGGGGTTCTTCTTTTTGGTCCCTTTTCTTGAATAATATTCCTTCTTTTTTAACTTTATATTCCTTAACTAACCCAAATTTAATATCACTTAAGTTTCCAGGTTTTACATTTAATTGTTTATTTATTTTATCTGAAGTTTCTGGTATGAACGGACTTAGTAATATAGAAATTATTCTGATAGATTCTATTAAAGAGTAAAGATGCTTTTGTTTTTCCTTGTCTTCTAATTCCCAAGGCTTTTCCTGATTGATATGTCTATTACACTCATTGATAAATTTCCAGATTTCATTTAATGTATTATGCAACTCAAAATTATCAATTGAAGAATTAATTTTTTCTAGATTTAATTTAGAACTTAAGTCTTTATCTATATCTGATTTTTTCAATCCTTCTGGAAAATTTTTTTCTATTAATGTTAAGACTCTGCTTACTAAATTTCCTAAATCATTTGCTAGTTCATTATTTAACCTTTTAACCAATAAAGTTTCTGAAAAATCTCCGTCTTGTCCAAATGGAATGTTTCTCATCAAGAAATACCTTAATGCGTCTGCACCGTAATTTTTGATTATATAATCTGGAGAGATTGCATTGCCTAATGATTTTGACATTTTATGTCCGTTAACTGTAAAATAACCATGAATGAGCAATGTCTTTGGTAATTTGTTTCCTGTTGCCAATAATAATGCCGGCCAAATCGTGGCATGGACTCTCAATATATCTTTCGACATTAATTGAACATCTGCAGGCCAGAATTTTTCAAATTGATTTTTTTCTTTTAATCCTGTGATATAATTCCAAAATGCATCCACCCAAACAAAACAAGTGTGGTTTTTATCGAATGGGAGTTCAATTCCCCAATAGATTTTCTCTTTTAATCTTGAAATAGATATATCTTTTAATCCTGTTTCTAAAAAAGATAATACTTCATTTCTTTTTTCTATGGGTAATATTTTATATTCTCCCGATTTGATTAATTTTTTTAATTGTCCGCCAAATTTTGAAAGCTTGAATAAATATGCTTCTTCTTTTCTTAACTCAGAAACGGTTTTATGGATACTACATTTACCGTCTATCAAATCCGATTCTGTTAAATATTGTTCGCACCCAACACAATAATAAGATTCATAATTCCCCTTGTAGATGAATCCATTATCATAAAGCTCTTGTAATATTTTTTTGACTTCTTTTTCATGAAATGGATTTGTAGTTCTAATAAAATTATTATTGATTAGATTTAATTTTTTAAAACTTGATTTGAACTCTTCAGCAATCTTATCTACAAATTCTTTTGGCGGTATTCCTTCTTTTTCAGCTGCTTCCTGAATTTTTTGGCCATGTTCATCCGTTCCAGTTAGGAAAAAAACATCATTCCCTTTAAGCTTGTTCCATCTAGCCAGAACATCAGCAGCTATTGTAGTATACGCACTGCCAACATGTGGGTGTGAATTAGTATAATATATTGGTGTTGTAATGTAAAATTTTGTCATATTCTAAAAGTCAGAACCTATTTATATAAAGGTTTTGAAATGCGCCAACGGAGATTCGAACTCCGGTCTCAGGCTTTTTCTGAATTGCTCTTGGGAAGCCCGAATACTAACCACTATACTATTGACGCAAATAGCCCTGCCAGGATTCGAACCTGGGTCACAAGATCCAGAGTCTCGTATGATTGTCCAGCTACACCACAGGGCTTTATTTTTTCTATGACCACAATATTTATTAATCTTACATTATTTAATAATCATATGAATAAGATAACTATCTTAATTGTTGCATTTTTAGTTATTGGTGGGTATATGATAGTTGCGGATAAAGGATATAATTTAAAAGAAAATTCTGAAGATAGAAAAGGATTTCTAGAAGATTTTAGCGGGTGGGTTGTTAATTTAGGCAAAAATACAAAAGAAGTTGTAGATGTGGCAAGAGAGCAAGATTGGCTTCCCGAAGACTATGAAGAGTACACTGCTAATGATACTGTAAAATGAGCTTAAGAGAACCTAAAAGCATGGATGAATGTATATATTTTACTAATAGGAATGTCGGTAAAGGAAAAATAAAAGCCTGGGCATTCAAAGAGAATTGTCCTGAATGCGGTAAAGGTTTGATGGGAAAACCTAGGGATGAAAAAACTGGAAAACCAAAAATAAGGGCGGATATATATGTATGTCCTGAATGCAATCATACTGTTGATAAGCAAAAATATGAGGATTCTTTGGACATTAACATAAAATATACCTGTCCGAAATGTGAAAACAATGATGAAGTAAAAACCTCTTTTAAGAGAAAAAAACTTCAAAGGATAGATGAAGAAACTGGAAAAAAAGAAACTATTGATACTATTAGATTTGAATGTAGCAAATGCGGAGAGAAGATGGATGTTACTAAGAAGATGAAATAATATTTTTTAATTCTTTACTATTAACTGCGTCTTTATATCCTTTATCGATTGATACTTTTAAAAATTCTTTTGTGTTTCTAAATGTTCCGTAATTTTTATTATATTTTAAAAATAAGCACTCTATCCCTTTAGGAAGGTTGAATTCGTTAATTTTAGATTTTGAGGTATTATAATTTTTTTTAAATAAACTATTTCTTGAGTATAACCATAGATTATATAGCAGTGTTTTGTTTAGGTTTCTTGTATCTATGGCTATTACTTTTTTTGCTCCTAATTCAATGGCTTTTAAAATATTCATTTCAATAGATGAACTTATTGAGCTATCACAATATTTTTCATTTTTTATTTTCACATATTTGTTATATGCTAATGGCATTGCCTTGCTTGCCCTCAATGCTTCTAAAATATTATCTTTATTTGAAAAGTATTTAACTTCTCCAGTTTTTATATTAATTGCCGGGATAAATAATTTAGTTTTTGAGTATTTTACCACAGATTCATCTAATTTTTCTTTATTTCCAAGAACAGCATCAATCAGATAGTCTACGTTAATAATTTTCCAGAATCTCAATGGGTTTATAAATTTTTTATTAGTTAGATAATCACACCATATATTTACCATAGGCTTGTATTGTTTAGAAACATAATAAGTTAAAACTCCGGAACTACCTGATGCTGCAACTACAATATCCGGATTAGTGAATTTATATTTTTCAACCAAAGCTTTCATAACCCCAGAAGAATAACTGCAGCTCATTCCTCCTCCAGAAGATACAATTGCAATTTTATTGGTCATAATATCTTAAAAATATTCAATACGAATATATATTTTTTGATAAATAAAAATTCTATCGATATATTTATAAACACCTAATTTTCAATCATTATTAGTTTTCGTAGAATTGAGCGTTGCTCGTGTAGCACAAAAATTTCCGCTTATTCTCGGAAGAGTAGCTGGATGCTACAAGATAATCGCACACCCTTATAGGATGCGATAGCAGGAGAGGATGCCAAAACCCAGAAGTCCAAGACGTGGAAGTATGCAATTTTGGCCGAGGAAAAGAGCTCGAAGAATTTATCCGAGAGTTCGTTCTTGGTCTAAGGTAGATGGAAGTAAATTACTTGGATTTGCAGGATATAAAGCCGGTATGACTCACGTAAGATTAAAAGATAATTCTAATTCAACTACAAAAGGACAAATAATTACAGTGTCTGCGACTGTTGTGGAATGCCCGCCATTAAAACCTTTTTCTTTAAGATTCTATAAAAAAACTCCTTATGGATTAAAATTAAATGGAGAGATTTTAGCAAAAAATTTAGATAAAGAACTGGCTAGAAAAATAACTATTCCTAAAAAAATTAAAGAAAAAAACCCGACAGAAGCTGATGAATTAAGATTGGCAGTTTATACTCAACCAAAATTAATTGGAAAGAAGAAAAAACCGGAGTTGTTTGAAGTGGGAATCAGCGGGGATATTCACTTTGGAAAATCATTATTAGAAAAAGAAATCAAAGTTCAAGATATTTTGAAAGAAGGTCAATTAGTTGATATTCATGCTGTTTCAAAGGCTAAGGGTTTCCAAGGACCTGTTAAAAGATTTGGCGTTAATCTTAGACAAAAAAAATCAGAGAAAGTTAAAAGGGGTCCGGGTTCATTAGGCGGATGGAAAGGGCAACAACATATGATGTATAGGGTTGCACATGCAGGTCAGATGGGATATCATACAAGAACTGAATTTAATAAATTAGTTCTAAAGATTAGCAATAAAATAGAAGAAATTAACCCAAAGGGCGGATTCTTGAGATATGGTGAAGTTAAAAATGATTATGTTTTAATTAAAGGCTCCTTACCTGGAGTTAAAAAAAGACTGATAAGGTTTGTAGAACCAATGAGGCCAAAAAAGAAATTAGCAATAACTCCGGAAATAACAAAAATAAGTTTAATGTCTAAACAATGAAAGCTAAAATATTTAATTTGGAAGGAAAAGCAGGCAAAGAAATAGAATTACCTATCCAATTTAATGAAGAAATTCATCCTAATTTAATAAAAAGAGCTGTGCTATCAATTGAAAGCAAAGAAAGACAGAATTATGGTGCAATGCCGAAGGCTGGACAAAGAAGTTCTGCAAAACTATCAAAGAGAAGAAGGAATTATAGGGGAAGTTATGGTCATGGTATTTCAAGGGTTCCAAGAAAAATTATTTGGAGAAGGGGTAGACAATTTGGATGGCAAGGTGCATTTGCTCCCGGAACTGTGGGGGGAAGAAGAGCTCATCCTCCGAAGGCAATTAAAATATTTGATGAAAAAATAAATATTAAGGAAAGGAGAAAAGCAATAAGATCTGCTTTGGCTGCCAGCTTATTAAAAGAATATGTTGAGAAAAGGCATGTCCTTCCTAATGCTATTCCTATTATCGTAGAGTCTAAATTTGAATCTCTAGATAAGACAAAAAATGTTAAAGATGTTTTAATAAAATTAGGTTTAGAAAAAGAGATGGAAAGAATAAACGTGAAAAAAGTAAGGGCCGGGAAGGGAAAAAACAGAGGCAGGAAATACAGAATTAAATGTGGTCCTTTGCTTGTTGTTTCAAAGGAATGTTCTTTAGAGAAAGCTGGAAGAAATTTACAAGGAATTGAGGTATCTGATGTTACGAGTTTGAATGCTAAAAAATTAGCACCTGGTTGTGTGCCTGGAAGATTAATTATATGGAGCGAGGATGCAATTGAAAGATTAAGAAATGAAAAATTGTATACTAATAATATTGTTAAAGTGGAGGATAAAAAATAAAAATGGAGCCTTTCGAAGTTATTAAAAACCCGCTTTCAACAGAAAAGGCAGTCAGATTGCTTGAAAGCGAGAATAAATTATTATTTGTAGTAGATAAAAAAGCAAGCAAAGCAGATATTAAAGATGCTGTTCAAAAACTTTTCAATGTTAAAGTTGTTAGTGTCCGCACATTAAATGATTTTGAAGGCAAGAAGAGAGCTTATGTTAAATTATCAGCTGAAACTCCTGCTATTGATGTAGCTACAGGGTTGGGATTAATGTAAAATGGGTAAACGAATTATTTCGCAGCATAGGGGTAGGGGAAGTCCAAGATATAAGGTGCCTAGTTTCAATTATATGGGTAGAGTTAGACATAGGGCTTATGATGATAAAGAAAGACAAGATAAAATAGACGGGATTGTAATAGATTTAGTTGATTGCAGAGGACATAATGCTCCGTTAGCGATGATAGAATATGAAGATGGTGAAAGAATTTACATTGTGGCTGGTGAGAGAATGTATGCAGGCCAAATAATAAGTTCTGGGATTAATGCTTCTCTAAAAGAAGGGAATACTTTACCTTTGAAAAAGATTCCAGAAGGAACTCAAATTTATAATATAGAAAAAGCTCCTGGGGATTTAGGCAAATTTGTCAGAGTTGCGGGAAGTTTTGCAAAGATTGACACTAAATCAAAAGATTTAATTGCGATAAAAATGCCATCAAAAAAAATAAAACAATTTAATCCGGATTGCAGAGCTACAATAGGATTAGTTGCAGGTGCAGGAATAGCTGAAAAACCGATCTTGAAGGCAGGTAAGAAGTATTTTATGATGAAAGCTAAGAATAAATTATACCCAAGAACTAGTGCTGGTGCAATGAATGCTACAGATCATCCATTTGGTTCCGGTAGAGGTGGACCAACCTATGGTGGAAAATCAAGTAGCATTGCTCCAAAGAATGCACCGCCTGGAAGAAAAGTGGGTATGATTAGGGCTAGGAAGACAGGAAGAGGAGGTAAAAACTAATGCCGGGAGAATTCAAATTTTACGGAAAGGGAATAGAGGAATTAAAGGTGCTTAGTTTAAACGACTTCTTTAAATTAATTCCTTCCAGACAAAGAAGATCTTTGAAGAGGGGATTAAATGAAGAACAAAAAAAATTTTTAGAGAGTCTGAAGGAAAGCAAGAAAACAGTTAGGACCCATTTAAGAGATATGATTATAGTTCCAAGTATGATCGGAAAGAGAATTTCAGTTTATAATGGCAAAAACTTTGTTGAAATTATGATTAATGAGGAGATGCTGGGGAGATATTTAGGAGAATTCGTATTAACAAGAAACAGAGTAACACATTCCGCTCCAGGAGTCGGGGCTACAAAATCAAGCTCTGCTGTTTCAGTGAGATAAAATGACTAAAGAAATTGCGACTGCATTCGGAAGGGGATTACCAATATCCACAAAACAATCTGTTGAGATATGTAATTTTATCAGATACAAAACTGTTGAGGAATCCAAGAAATTGTTAGAGGGAGTAATCAAGGGTAAAATCGCAGTTCCTTTCAAAAGATACAATAAAAATGTAGGACATAGAAAAGGAAAGATTGCGAGTGGTAGATTTCCAATGAAAGCTTCTGAGTACATTTTAAAACTAGTAAAAAATGCAGAGGCCAATGCTAAAAATTTAGGCTTGGGGACCCCATTAATTATCTCTGAGGCTATGGCAAATATTGGCGTCAGAAACTGGCATCCTGGAAGAATAAGGAGAATAAAAACCAAAAGAACTCATATTAAGCTAGCTGTTAAAGAAAGCAAAAAGAAAAAGGAAAGTAAAAAATGATTGAAAGGAATATATTATCACAAAAGATGAAGGAGTTTCATATAAAAGAATTCATCGCTTCAGAATTTAATAAAACAGGATATAGCCACACCAAGATACAAAGAACACCTTTGGGAGATAAAATTACTATTTATACTTCAAGACCGGGTTTGGTTGTGGGTAGAAAGGGAGAGAATATTAGAAAATTAACAAATACCTTGAAAAATAAATTTAAGATGGAGAATCCTCAAATTGAGATAGGAGAAATTGATAATCCTTATTTTGATGCTCAATCTATTGCTGAGAAAATAGCTTATACTTTAGAGAAATTCGGACCGCAGAGGTTTAAATCTGTTGGTTATAAAACATTACAATCAATTATTGATGCTGGTGCTTTAGGTGCTGAAATAGTTATCGCGGGTAAGATTCCAAGCTCTAGAGCAAAGACTTGGAGATTTATGGATGGTTATCTAAAAAAATGCGGTTATGTGTCTGACAAGTATGTTATAAGGGGAAGATCTACTGCATTCCTAAAATCTGGTGCTGTTGGTATTAGTGTTAATATTATGCCGCCGGGATTCACACTACCGGATGATGTAAAAATTATAGAACAGAAACCAGAATTGGTTGAAGAAAAGGTTGAAGAAAAAATCGTTGTTAAGAAGAAAGCCAAAGAGAAAAAAGAAACTAAGGAGAAGAAAGATGAAGAAAGTGGAAGAGCTAAGAAAACTGAGTAGAGAAGATATAGATAAAAGATTAGAAGAGCTAAGAAAAGTATTGATGAAAGCGAACACTCAGATTTCGACAGGGACTCCTCCTGAAAACCCAGGACAGGTAAGGGCAATTAAAAGAAATATAGCGAGATTAATCACATTCAAAAAGGAAAAAACTGAGGAGGTGAAAGAGCAAAAGAAATGAGTGAAATAGACCCTATCACTGGACTGCCTAAAGAACTCTCAATTAGGGAAGATATAGCAAAAGAAGATCAGGAGATAATAGTAAAGCAGGAAAAGAAAAGGTTTGGAAAAATATCCACTATTATTGAAGGCATTGATCCTAAAGAGATTGATTTGAAGGATCTTTCAAAAAAACTCAAGTCAAAGTTTGCATGCGGCGGAACTGCAAAGGGTGGAGTAATTGAATTGCAGGGCGATCATGTTGACGGCGTAAAAGAAGAGCTTGTAAAACTTGGGTTTAATGAAGGTTCAATCAGGGAAATAAGAATTAGGGAGAAGAGATGAAAGAAGGGGACTTCATCAAATATGAGTTCATAGGCGGAAACTTAGAGGTTGTTGAGTCAAAAAATAAAAGCCTTGTCGGTTTGAAAGGCAAAATTATTGATGAAACGAAAAATATGTTCGTATTGGACAATGGAAAAAAATTAGTCAAGGATCAAAGCATCTTTCACATAACAATCAACGAAGAAACCTTTGAAGTTAAAGGGGATCTTTTGGTTGGGAGGCCTGAAGACAGGTTGAAAAAAAGAATAAAATGAAAACAAAAAACGAAATAGGTATCACAACACATGGAAGGATATTTGTTGGTAGAGTAAAGTCTGCTAAAGCACAAAAAACAGCTGTAGTAGAATGGGAAAGAACACTTTATTTAAGAAAATATGAAAGGTATGAAAAAAGGTTATCAAAAATTCAAGTTCACATTCCTGATTCAATCGAGGTAAAAGAAGGAGACATCGTGAAAATTGCTGAATGCAGACCATTAAGCAAAACAAAACACTTTGTAATCATAGAAAATGAAAGCAACTAAAGCACATATAGTAAAATCCCTGCCTGTTGGCTCAATAATTCCAACATGCGATAATTCCGGGGCTAAGAGAATTTCAATTATGTCTGTAAGGGGGCATAAAACAATAAAGGGTAGAAGATCTGCTGCAGGTGTTGGAGACTATATAACTGCGAGCGTAAAAGCTGGAGTTCCTGGAATGAGAAAAACTATTGTAAATGCTATAATTGTGAGACAGAAGAAAGAGTATAGAAGGGCTGATGGTACAAGAATTAAATTTGAAGATAATGCAGCAGTTGTATTAAAAGATGAAAGGGGAACACCAAAAGGAACTATTTTGAAAGGGCCTATTGCAAAAGAAGCTGCAGAAAAATGGGGAGGGATAGCTAAGTTAGCTAGCAGTATTGTATGAAAGCAAAATTTTCAAGAGCATGGAAAGGAAGTAAGAAACCGAATAAACAAAGGAAATATGCGGCTAATGCTCCATTACACATTAAAAGAAAAATGTTATCGAGTAGATTATCCAAAGAATTAACTAAAAAATATTCAAAGAGGAATATTACTGTAAGGAAAGGGGACAAAGTAAAGGTAGTGAGAGGAAATTTCAAGAACCATAGCGGAACTGTTGAAAAAGTTTTAACCAAATTATTAAGGGTTTATGTTGAGGGAGTTCATAGATCTAAGAGAGATGGAAGCAAGGCCTATTATCCGATTCATCCTTCAAATCTAATTATCACAGAATTAAATCTAGGTGACAAAAAGAGGCAGGAGATATTGAACAAAAATAAGAAAACAACAGGAGTAAAAAATGAGTAAAAAACATTTGAAAAATATTAATGCACCAAGAACATGGCCTATTGAAAGGAAGAAAAAAGTATGGATTACAAGACCTAACTCAGGAAATCATTCTTTAAAAGACAGTATGCCATTAAGTGTTATATTTATAGATATACTTGGTTATGCGAAAACTAGCAGAGAAATTAAGAAAATTTTAGCTTTAGGCGAGATTAAAGTTAATGGGAAAGTTAGAAAAGACCGCAAGTTCCCTGTTGGGATATTTGATGTTATTGAGCTTCCTGAAGAAAACTACAGGTTGTTATATAATAATAGGGGCAAGTTTTACTTAGATAAAATAGATAAGAAGGATACCCTGGTTTTATATCAAGTTTACAACAAAACAATTCTTGGCAAAAACAAAGTCCAATTGAATTTTAGCACAGGTGAAAACTTAATAACTGACAATAAAGAGATAAAAACAGGAGATAGTGTAATTATCAAAGATAAAAAAATAAAAGAAGTTCTTAAATTTGAGAAAGGGGCTCCAATTTATCTTACCGGCGGTAAACATGTCGGAATGGTTGGTAAGGTAGATATTTTTGATAGTAATAAAGTTATTTTTGCTGATGGCAAAGAGAAATATCAAACTATGAAGAAATTTGGATTTGTTATCGGAAAGGATAAACCAATGATAAATATTAAAACAAGATGAATAAGATGCAAGAAATCAGGATAGAGAAAATAAGTTTGAGCATTGGTGTCGGTCAGGGAGGGGATACATTAGACAAAGCAGTAACCCTTTTAGAAAGTCTTAGTGGAAGAAAGGCGATACAGACAGTTACACAAAAAAGAATCCCTACATGGAATGTTAGACCCGGATTGGCGGTTGGATGTTTAGTTACATTAAGAAAGGATAAGGTAAGTATGCTTAAAGACCTGCTTGCTGCTATAAAGATGAGACTAAAGAAGTCACAATTTAGCGGAAGAACAATGACATTTGGAGTTCCAGAATATATTGAAATTCCTGGGGCGAGATATAATCCAGAAATAGGCATTATAGGGCTACAAGTTTCGGTTACATTAGAAAGACCGGGATATAGCATAACAAAGAGGTCTGTTAAAAAATCAAAAGTTGGGAATAAAAGCAAAATTACTACTGAAGAAACAATCAAGTTCATGAAAGAAAAGTACAATGTCGAGGTGGAGGAATAATGACAACTAGCGACTATAGAAAAGTGTTCAAGCAATTGAAAGTAAAACCTGTGAAATTGGCTAAGTATAAGAAACATAACAAACCCAAAGAAAGGAAAACGGGAATTGCTAAACACAAATGCAAAAGGTGTGGAAGAAATGGCGGACATATTAGCAAATACAGACTCCATATATGCAGACATTGTTTTAGGGAAATAGCTGAAAAGATAGGCTTCCAGAGGTTTAATTAAAATGGCATTAAATGATCCGTTGGCAAATGTATTAGCATCAATAGTTAATTATGAGAATACAGGAAAGAAAGAGATAGAAGTAAAAATATCTTCAAAATTAATTAAGAAAGTGTTAGATATTATGAAATCTCACTTATATATAGGAGACTATACTCCTTTACAAACTAGCAGGGGCGAATTCTTAAGGATTAACCTATTGGGGAATATTAACCGGTGCGGTGTTATTAAACCCAGATTTTCTGTAAAGAAAGATAATTACGAAAAATTCGAGAAAAGATTTTTGCCAGCTAGAGGATTTGGATTCTTAATTGTTTCCACACCAAAAGGTCTAATGATCCACGAAGAGGCTAAAGAAAAGAAAATAGGAGGAAGATTAATCGCTTACGTTTACTAAAATGCACAAAGATTTAATTTATACTGTGGAAATTCCAGAAGGTGTTAAAGTTAAGTTAGATGGAAAAACATTAATTGTAAACGGGAAAAGAGGGGAAAATAAAAGATCTTTCCACTATCCTAAAGTAGGATTAAAGATTGAAGGGGATAATATTGTTTTAAGCTGTGAATCCGCTACGAAAAGTGAGAAATCTATAATGGGGGTATTCTCTGCACATATAACTAATATGCTAAAGGGAGTAAAGGATGGCTTCACATATAAATTGAAAATATGCTCTGGGCATTTCCCTATGAGTGCAGAAGTTAAAGGCAATAAAATTATAATAAGTAATTTTCTCGGAGAGAAAAAACCAAGAACTGCAAAAATAATGGATGGGGTTAGAGTTAATATTGATGGTGATTTAATAGTTGTTGATGGATATAACAAAGAATTTGTCGGACAAACAAGTGCTAATATCGAAAAATCTACAAATATAAGTAATAGGGACAAAAGAGTTTTTCAAGATGGAATTTTCATGATAGACAAGGGGGGAAAATTAATCCATTAAAATGGACTTAAAACTTGTTGCAAGGAATAGGAAGATTAAGTTTATCAGACAGGACACTAATAGGGCTGATAAATTTAAAATTAAATGGAGAAAACCAAAGGGCTTGCATTCCAAATTGAGACTTAATAAGAAAGGCCACCAAAGAACTCCAAGCCAAGGATATAGAAGTCCTAGAAGTATTAGGGGCGGAGAAAAATTTACAATGATTAAATCTATTGGGGATATAACAGAAGGAAAATTAATGATCAGTGGAAAAGTCGGGTTGAGAAAGAAAATTGAAATTGTAAAACTAGCAAAAGAAAAGGGACTTACTATCTTAAATGTTCCTAACTTAGATAAATTTTTGAAAGATGTTGAGGAGGAATTTAATAAGAGAAAATTAGAGAAAAAAGCTAAACTTCAGAAAAAGGATAAAACAAAGAAAGAATTGGAGAAAAAAGACGAGAAAAAGAAGGAAGATAGGGAAGATGCTAAAAAAACTGTCAATGAAATAAAACAAGGAACGAATGTAGCTGCTGTAGAAAAAGTGAATAAATCTCAAAATATCCACAGGGCAACTGCGCCTAAACAAAAATGAAACTAACAACACAAAAAAGGATTGCTGCAGAAGTTTTAGGTATTGGAATTAATAAAGTTAAATTTGATGTTGATAAATTAGATGAAATTAAAGAGGCAATTACGAAATCAGATATAAGATCTTTGGTAAAAAATAAAGTAATCTCAAAGAAAGCTAAAAATTCACAGTCAAGAGCAAGAGCAAGAATTATAAGAATACAGAAGAGAAAAGGAAACAGAAAGGGGCCTGGAAGTAAAACTGGAACAAAAAAGGCAAGATCAAATCCTAAAAGACTCTGGGTTAGAAAAATAAGGATATTAAGAACCTTTTTAAGAGGATTAAAAGAGAAAGGAAAATTAGAAAATAAAGATTACAGGAATTTAATACTTAAATCTAAAGGTGGATATTTTAGAAGTAAGAGGCACATAAAATTATACATTACAGAACACAGGATGGTTAAAGAAAAATGAAAAAACTTGTAATATTACCTTATAAAAGAAAAAGAAACGGAAAAACAGATTATAAGAGAAGATTAGCATTACTTAAATCTGGGAAAGAAAGATTGGTAATTAGAAAAGCACTAAATAATATTTTATTACAAGTAATTCAATATGAACCTGATGGAGATAGAATCATAGTAACTACCCACAGTAACTCCCTAAGGGAATATGGCTGGAAAGGACATAATGGCAATCTTGCAGCAGCTTACTTAACTGGATTATTATGCGGAAAATTATCTAAAGAAAAGGGTGTGAAGGGAGCTATAGTGGATCTTGGATTAGGCAAATCTTTAAGCGGCTCTGTTCAATATGCTGCTGTTAAAGGAGCTATAGACAGCGGACTGAATATTCCCTGCTCTGAAGAGGTTTTACCAAATGAATCAAGATTATACTCTGAGGATAGAAAAGCAGAGTTCGAGGGAGTTAAAATTAAAATTATCGGAGGCAAAAAATAATGTCAGAAAGGAGAAACCAACAGAATATAGTAAAGAAGGAGTTTAACAAAGATGCTTGGAAGCCAAAGACAGAATTGGGTAAAAAAGTGAAAAGCGGAGAAATAAAAGACTTAAAGGAAATCTTAGATGTTGGCGGAAATATTCTAGAAGCTGAGATTGTTGATTGTTTACTTCCTAATTTAGAAATTGCAATGATAGACATTGGTCAAAGTAAAGGTAAATTTGGCGGGGGTAAGAGAACTATCTGGAGACAAACCCAGAAAAAAACCAAAGAAGGAAACAAACCTAAATTTGCTACGATGGTTATTGTTGGAAATAGAGATGGTTTTATTGGAATTGGAAAGGGAAAGAGTAAAGAAACAATGCCTGCAAGAGAGAAAGCAACAAGGCAAGCTAAACTTAATGTTCAAATGATTGTGAGGGGCAATGGAAGCTGGGAAGGCGGAAAGGGACAGACAAATAGTATTCCTTTCAAAGTGTTTGGAAAATGCGGAAGTTCTGAAATTAGATTAATGCCTGCTCCTGAAGGTGTAGGTCTTTGTGTTGAGAAAGAATGTAAAAAGATGCTGGAACTAGCTGGAATTCAAAATGTTTATTCAAAAACAAACAGCCAAACAAAAAGCAAGATAAATTTAATGATGGCCTGTTTTAATGCATTAAGCAAACTAAGCAGAGTTAGAGTATCTAAGGATTATATTAAAATCGGTGGAGTAGTAGAAGGAAGATTGCAAAATGGAAAGTAAGAAAATAGCGATAGTCAGGATTAGGGGAATAATTGATATTAATAGCGGTGTGGAAAACGCATTTAAAAGATTAAGATTATTCAGAAAAAATGGCTGTGTTGTAATTGACGGCAATAGAAGTTACAAAGGAGTTCTGCAGAAAATAAAAGATTATGCTACTTGGGGAGAAATTGATGAAGAAACTTTCAAAACTTTATTATTGCAAAGAGGGAGATTGCCTGGAAATAAACCAATGACTGAAAATTATTTAAAAGAAAAAATAAAAGTTGATGCTGATACCTTTGTAAAAGAATTTTTCGAATTTAAAAAGAGTTTAAATGATATTCCCGGATTAAAAAGATTTTTTAGATTAGGAATGCCAAGAAACGGATTTGAAAGAAAGGGAATAAAAGTTCCATTTAGTTTAGGCGGGGCATTAGGATATAGGAAAGATAATATTAATGATTTAATCAAAAGGATGGTTTAAAATGGTCGTAAACAAAAGAAAAAAAGTTGTTAAGTATAGAGGAAGCAAAACCCACGGTGGAGGCAGTATGAAGAAGAGAAGGGGGGCCGGTAATAGGGGCGGAAGAGGTTTGGCTGGCAGCGGTAAAAGAGCAGGGCATAAAGTGCAACAAATTCTTAAGAGGTTTGGAAAAGGATATTTAGGAAAAAAAGGATTCACTTCAAAATCAAGATCTATTATTAAAGGAATAAATTTAAAAAACATTGAAGTAAACTTGAATAAATATATGGAGCAAGGTTTTATTAAAAAGGAGAAAGACATTTATTCCATTGAGCTGGATAAATTGGGTTACAACAAATTACTAGGAAGCGGACAAGTTAATAAAAAATTTAAGATTACAACTAAGTATTTTTCAAAGAAAGCTAAAGAAAAAGTAGAGAAGATGGGTGGTGAAGTTGTCGCTGGTTAGTAACCTATTAATGAATCTGCCAGAGATAAAAGGCCCTGAAGAAAAGAAATTAGCATTCCAACAAAAATTAAAATGGACTTTAACTATATTAATATTATTTTTCATACTTTCAAATATTGAATTAATAGGCCTTGGACCTAATGCTTTAGAACAATTTGAATTTTTATCTATTATCTTAGGAGCTAATTTTGGTTCAATATTATCTCTAGGTATTGGCCCTATTGTAACCGCTTCTATCGTCCTGCAATTATTGAAAGGCTCTGGGCTGTTAAAGATAGATACCGGCACTCATGAAGGGAGAGTATTTTTCCAAGGATTACAGAAAGTTTTAGCACTATTCTTTATTTTGTTAGAAGCGGGTATTTATGTTTTTATGGGAGGATTAAGTCCTGATTTGGCTTTAAGTCCTTCTGCCTTTAGAAGTATGCAATTCATATTGGTTGGGCAGCTGATATTGGGTGGAATTATTGTATTATTTATGGACGAAGTTATCAATAAATGGGGCTTCGGCTCAGGTATTAGTTTATTCATTGCAGCAGGAGTTTCCGCGCAAGTGTTTATCAGAGCATTTTCTCCGTTGACACAATCAGGAGTTTTAGCATTCGGCACTGGCCAAGCACCTGTCGGGGTTTTATGGGTATTTTTCAGATCTTTAGCCAGTGGCAATCCATTAAGCGCTGCTGAAGCTTTATTTAGTATATTAATGACATTGCTTGTATTCGGATTTGCTGTTTATGCTCAGGCTATGAAAGTCGAAATTCCATTAAGTTTTGGAAGAATAAGGGGGCACGGAATTAGATGGCCTTTGAATTTTATTTACACTTCAAATATTCCTGTTATTTTAGTTGCTGCTTTAATCGCTAATTTACAATTGTGGGCAAGATTACTACAAGGAAAAGTAGAAGGAGCAACTGGAGGAGTAATACATTGGTTATCTTTACATATATTTGGACAATTTGCAGGCAATGTTCCTGTATCTGGTCTTGTAAAATGGGCTTATTCCCCTAATTTATTAGTAGAAGTATTTTCAGCTATACAAAGCGGGGTCTTTAATTGGATTAGTTTAGTACAGGCTTTAACATTTGCTCTTCTTATGATGGGTGGTGCAGTTGTATTTAGTATTTTTTGGGTTCAGACAGCGGGAATGGATGCCAGAAGCCAGGCAAAACAGATTATGAATTCCGGACTACAAATCCCCGGATTTAGAAGAGATGAAAGAGTTCTAGAAAGTATATTGAAAAGATATATTTTCCCATTAACTGTTATGGGCGGGTTAACTGTTGGTTTCTTAGCCGCTTCTGCAGATGTAGTCGGTGCTTTAACTAGCGGAACTGGTATTTTATTAACTGTTATGATTATCTATAGATTATATGAAGAAATCGCTCAGCAGCATATGATGGACATGTATCCTGCTTTGAGAAAGATGATGGTTTAATTAGAAACGTTTAAAAATGGTTTTTCTTTTTTTTATTTAATGGTATTTGACAGTTTTTTCAATTCGGCGTTTGGCGGGTTAGTTACTTGGAATCCTTTGGGAGCCCTAATAATAATTTCCTTTGTTTTAATGCTAATAACTACCTTAGTTTATAAATATTTTACAGACCAAGAGGCTATGAAAAGTCTTAAGGAAGAAATGAAAGAAATTCAAAACCAGATGAAAGCTGCCAAGGATGAACCTGGCAAAATGATGGAATTGCAAAAGCAGTCTTTCTCAAAAATGATGGAGAGCTTTAAACACCAGATAAAACCCATGCTGATAACTTTTGTGCCTTTTGCGATACTCTTACCCTGGATAAGAAACACTTATATTCCGTATGGAAACCTTTTTATAGGGTTAGGATGGTTTGGAACGTATATAGTATTTGGATTAGCATTTAATATATTATTAAGAAAACTATTAAAGGTACATTAAAATGAGACCACAATCTGTTCATGAAAGAAAGATATTTGTAAAAACACCGGGAGGCATAACTAAGGTTGTTTATAAGAGAAGTAAACCAAATTTGGCTAGATGCAGCGATACTGGTGAAAAATTAAAAGGAATCCCGAGAATTAAATCTTTCAAATTAAAAAGCATAGTTAAAAGCAAAAAAAGAGTTAACAGGAAATATGGGGGGCAATTAAGTTCTAATGCTTCAAGAAGAAGGATTATTGAACTAACGAGACAATGGTTGAAATAGGAAGATTATGCGTTAAAACAAGCGGAAGAGACAGCGGTAATTTTTGCGTTGTTATTAGTGATGAGAATAAAGGCTATGTTACTATAGATGGCAATGTTAGAAGGAAAAAATGCAATTTAAACCATCTTGAATTCTTAGACAAAGTTTTGAAAGTTAAAAAAGATGAGAAATCTGAAACCATTCAGAAATTACTTGAGAAGGAAGATATTAAGATTTTAAAGAAAGGCGAGAAAAGAAATGCTGCAAAAAAACCAGTTAAAAACAGGAAGAAAACAAAAGAAGCTGAGAAGAAAGAGATAAAACCTAAAGTTAAAAAAGAAGATAAGAAATAATATGCGAGTCTTAAAAACTAGTTTTGAAGGGAATCCTAATGTTGGTTTGTATGGGTTTGCTACTGAAAAATATTGTTTAATGGGAAAAGGCCTTAATAAAAAAGAAATTGAACAGATCAAAGAAGTTCTTAAAGTTCCGGTACATAGCATTACAATAAATAACAGCCATTTAATCGGGGTCTACTGTGCTGGAGATGAGAATATTTTATTTGTGCCTGAATTAATTAAAGAACATGAGGAAAGAGAGCTTAAAAAAATTAAAATTCCTTACAAAGTTATTAAAACAAATTTTAGCGCTTTGGGAAATAATTTAGTGGTAAAAGATGGAGAATGCATTGCAAATCCTGAATTGGAAGATGATATTGGAGAACAATTGGGATTAAAAGTAAATAAGATGGAATTAGGCGGGCATAATGCTGTTGGAAGCTGTGTTGTGTTAAATAAAAACGGATGCTTGGTTAATATTGATATTGAAGAGAAAGAAATTAAAAAAGTTGAAAAAATATTAAATTTAGATGCTGGCATTGGAAGCGTAAATAAGGGGAATCCTTATGTTAAATCGGGATTATTGTGCAATTCAAACGGTTATATTGTTGGGGGAGAAACTACTGGTGCGGAGATTTTAAGAATAGAAAATGCTTTGGGGTTTAATAGAAAATGAAAGATGATGAAAAACAGCAAAAGATGATTGAACTTCATATATTAAATCAGCAGGGAGAACAATTAAAACAGCATTTAGAACATCTAATGGAGCAGATGGCTAATTTAAGACAGTTAGGCGAAAATTTAGAAGCTATAGAGAATGAGAAAGAAGGGAAAAAAATGTATTCTCCTTTAAGCTCCGGAGTTTTTGTCCAGACTGAACTAAAAGATAATAAGGAAGTTTTAGTTGGCATTGGAGCCGGTGTTATTGTTAAAAAAAGCATTAAAGACACTAAAGAAATGCTGAAAGAGCAAGAGAAAAAAATGGAGCTTATCATAATGCAGATTCAAAATGAATTTGAAAAGTTTATTTCTTCTGCAGCTAATTTAGAGAAAGAATTAAGTGCAGCACAATAAATTATCTTTAAATTAAGATAAAAATAGTTAATAAATGTTAGTTTTCGGGTGCGCCTGTGGCACAACTTGTACCCCGAAAGCATAACCATTCCTGTAGCTGCCATGATCGTTGCCATCAACGAGTAGCTCACGATCAAGGTCCCAACCGGAATTCAGAGTGGAAACCCTTAAGAGTGGTTCGCTAGTTTCATCAAACTTATAAACATTTACCCCTCTTGAATAATTTTTTGAAGATGATATCTCTCCAAGATTAGGCACTGTTCTTTCATCTGAATGCTCAAGTAATCTTGCCAGCCCGCCTTCTGCAAAGGTTCCGCCTTCCTGAATTCCTCTTTTGAGTGTTTCATAAGGTGCAAAACCAAAATCATTATCACCAAGGTAAATGCCATTAACTTTTCTGCAATCATTCAAATATGCTTTTAATTCAGTTTCATTAGTTATTGGATTTCCTTCTGCATCTTTGGGGGGATTAGCAAATACTCCTTCTGATGTTCTTACTATCCAACCAAGCTGCAGCCAAGATGGATCAAATATTTTTGGTCTAGCTAACTCTCCAAAATTATAAGCTGCTGCTGAAACTGATTCAGAAGTTGTTGCTGGTCTGAATGTTACTCTTGGGAATTCATCTGAGTGATAAAATTCAGTTTGCATGCTTTCTATGTTACCTAAATAACTATCTCTTCCAAAAGCAGGATATCTTACAGTTAAATCTCCTCCCCTATGAGGAACTACAAGTAAATCTGTTACTAGCAAATCTGTTTTTGCCTTAATTACTCCATATTGAGGTTGTATTTCTGCTGTCATTTTAATCTTTAAATTAATAGAAATTAAAGGTTTATAAATGTTATTATTTTGTAAGTACTCTCAAGAAGTAACTCTTTATTGATATAATCAATTACAATAATTATTATTAAGCCCTTACTTTGATGAAATCTTATGGATGTGGAGATATTAAAATATTATTCTAGAAAGGATGTACAGAAAAAAATACTAGAATCTGCTAAAGACAGAGAAATTGGGGTAAAGTATGGTAAAGATGGTGGTTTTGGGAAAAGACCGGATGTTTTGCAGTTTGAAAATGATATTCTAGAACTGGTTAAGGGTGGAGCGACTAGCTTTCATGTTTCTGAGGAAAGATGGAAAAACCCCTTATTAATTGAAACTGGGATGAGCAAATCACAATTAGATAATATAAGGAAGGGTTGGGATTTATGTTTGCCTTCATTTGAAAAAATTTTGATAAACAAAGATAAAGAAATAAAACTGGTTACATTTGAAGAATTAGCAGATTTATTAAATGTTAATTCGATTGGAAGATTTAAAGTAAATAAAAAAATTAAAATATACTCTATAGACTCTAGTTCTATGAAAATTAAACAAGATAAAATAAAAGAATTTATTGTTAGAAAAAAGAAATCTGAGGAAAAATTAATAAGGATAACTATAAATAATGGTAAGTTGATTCATGTAAGTGATGACCATCCATTATTAATCTTTACTTCCGAAGGAATAAAGATAAAAAAAGCCAAAAATATTTATAAAGAAGATTATCTAATTACCCCTCTGAAGTTAGATTTGGAGAGGAAAAAAAACACAATAAATCTCATAGACTTGATCATAAAACATAAGATTAAAAAAGAATATAAAATTAAATATAAGAATACAAATGTCTCTAAATTTATAGTTTATACTAAAAAACTCGATAAATATATATCTAGTGCTATCAGAAATAACATTTCTAGAGGGGGGATTCCTTTTAATTTTTATTTAGAACTTGATGAAGATTTAGATTATAAAAAAAATGCTTATTTGGGTTATAGGAAAAGCAAAGTTAAAATTCCCTCTTCGATTAAGCTGACTAAAAAGTTTGGGAAATTGATAGGTTATTACTTATCTGAAGGGTGTCCGGATAAGAATAGACTTGAATTCATATTTAATATTTCAGAAATTAAAGAAGCTAAAGAGGTAATAGATTTAACTAACAAAATTTTTAAAACAAATTATAAATATAATATAATTCATAAACATAAAAAAGATAAATCTTTAAAAGTTAGATTTAGTGATACATTACTTCCGATAATCTATAAAGATATTCTTGGTTTTGGTCATTTATCCACTTGTAAAAAAATTCCTTATTGGGTATATTCTGCACCTACAGGTTTTGTTGGAGGAATTCTTTCGGGATATTTTACAGGAGATGGTCATCCAAGATTAGAATCAAATAATTATGGAATTAGTATATCTTCCTTAACGGCGAGTAGGGATTTGATGAATGGACTAATATTTCTATTTTTGAAAATGGGAATTCATCATAATATCTCAAGACATGGTGAAAGAAAGAACGTTATTAGGATATCTGGAGAGGAAGGTATTGAAAGATTTAATCGTTGTTGTGGCATCTCTTTTATAGATAAGAAAAATATAAAGTTTACCAGAAAGAAGATAAATCATCCTTCAATTCATAATATCTATCCACCTTTTTTAGATAAAACTAAGATAAAACTATTAAAAAATAGGATTATTCAAAGTAATTTGTATAGGGCTATAAGATTAAAATCTGGACTGAATAAAAAATTAGCAAAATTAGCTGCTAATGAATATTTATCCAAAATACTTAAAAGTGATTTATTTCCTATCAAAATTAAAAAAATAGAAGTTTTTGAATATAGGGGATTATTTTATGATATAGAAACTGAAAAATATCATAATTTTTTACATGGAGACGGAATTTTTACTCATAACTGTTTAGATGTAGATACTAAGTTTTTAGAATATTCTAAACTAACTACAGAACTACTAGTTGAAGCTTTAAAATTTCACGATATCAAGAATATTGGTGTTAAATTTTCTGGAGGTAGTGGATTTCATATAGGCATTCCTTTTGAATCTTTTCCTCCTTCTGTAGACGGCAAAGAAACTAAAGATTTATTCCCTGAAGGAGTTAGAGTAATTGCCGAATATCTAAAAAATATGATTAAAGACCCTTTAAGAGAAAGAATACTTAATTTATCTAAAATAGAAGATATTGCTAAAGCTGTTGATAAGAAAAAAGAAGAATTGTTTGAAAAGAATATCTTTAACCCATTTTCCGTTGTTGGAATAGATTCTGTTTTGATTGCTTCAAGACATTTATATCGAGCTTCTTACTCCCTTAATGAAAAGAAAGGACTTGTGAGTATTCCTATATATCCTAATAATATAAAGAATTTTAATTTAAATATAGCTAAAATTGAAAATGTGAAAACTGATAGAGATTTTTTACCTAAGAAAGTTGAAGGTTATGAAGCCGGGCAATTAATAATGCAGGCATTTGATGCTTTAAAGAAAAAAAGGTTTATCCTTCCTGAAGGAGAAATTAAAACCAAAAGAGAGTTTGAAACGCCACAAATGGCAGTCAAGGCTGAACATTGGCCCCCCTGCATCCAAATGGGATTGAAAGGTATGGGGGATGGCAAGAAAAGATTTTTGTTTATATTATTAAATTTCTTAAAGAGTTTGAGCTGGGACATGGATTCTATTGAAAAAATTGTTAAAGAATGGAATCAAAAAAACAGAGAGCCTTTGAAAGAAGGGTATATTATTTCTCAACTAAACTGGCACAGGCAACATAAAGAAAAAATCTTGCCCCCTAACTGCACAAACCCCGCTTATTATGCAGATTTGGGGATTAAATGCCCTGAAGAAATTTGCAGTAAATGCAAGAACCCTGTTAATTTTTCTTTGAGAAAATTAAGAATGCTGAAACAACAGAAAAAACCTAGAAGGAAAACAAGAATTTCGAATAAATAATTGTATTAAGAATATGGATTTTATTTTTTAATCCAATTTCTATTTCTTGGTTTTCCATTGGTTTATTTTGTTATTTTACCTGCCCTCTAATTTCTGGCATTTGCTCTTCGATAAACTCAATAATTTCTTTTTTGAACATTGGATTGAGAGAGATTCCTGTGTAATTTGATTTTTTTCTTACAATCAGCCATCCAACATTTTCTAATTCTTTTACTATTTCTTTTAAATTTGAAAATCTCTTAAAGTGTTCTAGCCTATCATATTTTGCTCCTCAATTCTTTTTTGAATAAGCAAGTTTGAACATAAGTTGCGCTTTCTCTTTTTTCATTAATTCTCTGAAAGTTATGTTTTATTTAAATGTTTCTAGTTTTGACAGTTTAAACATCTAGGATAGAAAGTTTTATAAATTAAGGAAATATCATGAAAAATATGAAAAACAAATCGGCATTTTTGGAATATTTGGGAGATACACCAAAATTGAGATTTTTGGATTTTTTAATTGGAAATCATTTTTTTGATTTTAATATGACGGATATGGCAAGAGAAGCAAACATCAGTTATAATTCCCTGAAAAGTTTTTTTGGTGAATTTTTGGAAAGAGGGGTAATTATTAAGACAAGAAAAGTCGGAAAGTCTGATATGTATAAGTTAAATTTAGATAATGCAATTACCCAGAATTTCTTGAAATTTGCCTGGTTCTTGACCAAACAAGACCTTGGCATGAAAAATCAAGATGGTATTCTAGCAGTTAATGAATTTCTACCTTCAGAGAAAGCAATTGTTTAATGTTGTGTATTAAATCTCAGAATTTTTTCGAAATTTTTCTTAGTTTTATTCTTTTTATAATTTTTTAACAATGGTGTTAAATTTTTTCTATTTATTATTTTTTTCCTCATTAAATATTCACAAAACTGTGTAACATTTTTTGGATTATCTGTTTCATAACATCTTTCGAAATCAATCATTTTAGATTTCTTGTTTTTAATTAAAATATGTTTGTAAGGATTTGTTAATTCTTTTTTATTTATTTTTAATTTATCAAGCTCATAACATTGTTTTAGAATTTGTTTTAAGATTAGAATTGGATTCTTAGAATTTTCTAAATATTTATCAATGGTTTCTCCTTCAATAAATTCATAGATTATCCTTTTATTGTCTGAAGAGATTAGTTTAGGGATAAAATTTAGTTTTGAAAGTTTTTTTAACCAATAAGCTTCTATCTCCGCTCTATGAGAATATTTTACCGCCACTTTCTTTTTCTTATAAATCGTTGTATAAACATTGCTTCGTTTTCCTTTTGAAAGATACACTAAATTGGTTAATTTCATAAAAATTTATATAGAAATAGATTTATATAATCTTAACTATAATGGATATTAAAAGGTGATTCAATGTATAAAAAGGGGATATTACTCTTCATTTTAATAATTTTAATTGGTACTGCAGGGGCTTCTAGCGAGGCAGATTGGATAGCTGATAGGAATACTCAGGGTTCTTGGGGAAATATTAGAGAAACTGCTTATAGTATATTAGCTTTGGATAAAGAGCAGGGTTATGAAAATTTAGTTTTAAATGGCTCAAGGAGTTTAATAATCTCTTTAGAGAATTGTATGTTAACCAATAGCTGTAATGTAAAGGATACGGCTGTTGCAGTTTTAGCATTGCATGAAGTGGGGAATAATGCTAATATAGTTAATACTGCCGGAACTTGGTTATTAAATTCCAGAAGTATTGTTTTTACAGGAGAATTGCCAACTGCAAGCAACCAATGGTTTGTGCAGGTTGTATCGAGTGTTGCTGGAAGCTGTGTTTTGACTAACTATGATTTAGATTCTAGTCTTGGTGTTTCTATAGATACAAGCCAGGGATATGTTCCATGGTTTAATGTTGATTCTGGTATTTTAACTTCTACAACTTCGAGCCTTAA
>Ga0209541_10001195_pt1 | contig 52037 bp, 59 predicted proteins | sample RifCSPlowO2_01_FD_184027 | JGI IMG/M metagenome (GOLD analysis project Ga0209541, IMG submission 184027) | Groundwater microbial communities from Rifle, Colorado - Rifle CSP2_plank lowO2_0.1 (SPAdes) (version 2) | ecosystem: Environmental > Aquatic > Deep subsurface > Groundwater | place... | reverse complement strand
ACAAAGCCGAATAGGGTGGAGTCCGTCCTGATTCGGACAGCAAAGAGCAGACTGAAAGAAAACGGTCTGCTTTTTATTTTGCGGGCCGGCAAACAATATGCCAAAGCCGGTACCAACAAAGAAAATCCCCACCCTCACCATTGAACAGATGGAGGAAATTTTCATGGACAGACTGGCCGACTTAATTGTCCGGCTTTTGGATCATCAATATTTAGAAAAAGAAAAAGCTAAAAAGAATGAATATGAAAAATCAACTGGACAACAGTAGTAACTTCACCACGAGCGACTTCTACGCGGCCGCTTTTCTTGTGGCCAAGGGATATAGGTTGCTGAGCATAGACAAAGCCGACTCACGCCGGTTTCATTTTATTTTTACCAATGAACCTGATCGTCCCCAGTTGATAAGCGCTTTCTTTGCCGGTTTGGTCGAGATTAACGCAAAGGCGTTTGTTACAGCAATCAAAGAGTTGAAGTCGCTCATGTATAACGATGCCATGAATTAGCGGTCCAAAGAGTATGGAATATGAATATGGAAAATCTGCCATTCAAAATAGACAATAACGATTACGTAAAGCTTCCTCGAAGCATTAAGACCGCCCTCATCGACGGTCTCTTGGAGTATGAGGAATATGCCCTCTTGGTGTGGCTGTGGCTGATTGCAAATCCACGATCTGGACGAGCGCATGTGAGCTATGCAGGATTAGCCAAAGACTTCAAAGATAGGTATCTCAAAAATAGAGTCAATAAATTCATGCTCGAGCTGAAGCGGAAGAAGTGGGTATGGTTTGAGAACCAACAAGGTCGCAGAAGTTCGTTTAATGTGGATATATCGGAATATCCCTTATCTGACGGCACATTTAAGTACATTGAACACCACTTTGAACAGAAGTCAGGCAGAAGTGATGACGGTACTCCCGAGCAAACACCAGCAGAAGCACCGGCAGAAGTCAGTGACATTTCGCAGAAGTTAGAAAGTGATAAAAAGAAGCTAGTAGCAAGGTTTTCTTTCACTTCTGAAAGTTCGGCTGGCAGAAGTCAGAAGAACGATAACGAAAAAGAAAATAAAAACAATCGATCGAATCGCCGTCCAGTAAGAAGTTTTAGTCCGAGAACCTTTGAGGAAGAAAAGTGCTTGGAGATCGCCCGATACCTCGAGGAACCAGATATGAGTTTTATGCTTTCATCTCTCAAGAAATACGGACTGACTCGATTGGAAATTGCCTATGAGAAATTGAAACAAGCACCAGCCGGAACGATCCAAAAGAAAGGTGCGTATTTTAATTCACTACTTACGATAGCCGATGAAAGCGGTTAAACGGCAACAATCGGCAACTAACGGCAACATTTTGAGCAAAAACGACATACACCAACTCACACTAACTAACACTAAATAACACCAAAAATGAAAAAGATAAACCCCATAAAACCCGGTAAAACCCAACAAAATAGGCAAAAAACAGCTATTTTCAGAGAAATTTATGACTGGAGCGGTGTAAGTTTGGATTGTGGGCAACCGAGCTTAGCTTGTCGACCGAATTAGTATAGGGTGTCCCTGAAAGGTCTCTTAACAGAAATTAACCAAAATTAAAATGAAAATACTATGGAACATGCACTGATTTACTGCCGAGTCTCGACCGAGGAACAGGCCGAGGACGGCCATCATTCCCTCACAACCCAGCTCAAGCTCTGCAAACGAGCAATCGAGGAGAGCAATAAGTTCAAGCTGGCCAATGACGGCGTCTTCGAAGACCCGGGACGATCGGCTACAAATATGAACCGTCCGGGACTCCAAGATATGCTTCTGCGAGTCCAAGATGACAAAGCCGTCCGCGCGGTCTTTGTTCAAGACACCGATCGCCTGGCCAGAAACGCTCTCGATCATATGCAGATCAAAGCATTGCTCAAAAAACATGATGCCGAACTGATATCTGTCTCCCAACCCGGCATATCAGATTCGCCCGAGGGAAACTTTATGGACTTGGTAATCGCCGGAGTGAACCAACTCCAATCGCAGATCACCTCGAGGAAAACTTTGAAAAGTCTCGAGCAGAAATTCTGGGACGGATGGTGGCCGACCGGTGTTGCCTCCGGCTATCTGAACGCTGGCGATCCGAGCGACGAGAAAAAGAGAATCATTACTGTGGACGAAGAACGTGCGCCGCTTATTCAAGAAGCGTTCAACATGTATGTGACTGGAGATTATTCGGTCTATGAAGTCCGCGATGCTTTGTATAAGAAAGGGTTCAGAACTCACGCTGGCAAACGATTGGCACACAGCAAGATGATAGAGATACTCAAGAATCAGTTTTACTACGGAGAGATGCGATGGCGAGGATTGGTAGGTGTAGGAAAACATAAACCTCTCATCACTAAAGAAATATGGGAGCGTACCCAGCTGGTCATGGCCGAACACAATCGCTATGCCTGCCGTCGGCAAAAATTCAATTTCATATTACGAGGTCTGACTTACTGTGCGATCTGCGGACAAAGATACACCGCCGAACATCACCCAAAGAAAAACAAATCATACTATCACTGTAACCGGTCCGGTGATCAGATTAAATGCTCGGACAAATACGTGGAAGTCTGGGATTTGGAACAGCAGATCGCTGACCTTTTCAAACTGATTGAATTTACCCCCACATTCGTAGGGCGAATGGTCGCAAAGATAGAAAAAATATACAGTGGTCGCAAGGAAGTCATAAACAAAGATAAGAAAGGGCTGAATACGCAAAAGATGATACTCGAAAAGAAACGTGATACGGCCGAGGAGAAATTATTCGGTGGATTGATTTCCGATGACGACTTCACTCGAATCAAAGTGAAGATAAAAGAAAAGGTCGAAGGAATACAAGACGAACTATATGCTCAAGATAAGAAACTCAACATGCGGATTGATGAACTCCAAGATATTTTGCTCTTTGTGAGAAACGCATACGAGGCCTACAACAAAGCTCCAGACGAAATGAAGCGATTATTCCTTGGCCTCTACTGGGAACGATTTGAGGTTACTGATAAGAAAGTGGTGACCGTCATACCCAGTCCGATTATAAGAGCCTTGATGCAAGCCGAAGGCCTGATCTTCACCGAGAAATACAAAGAATGCCAGAAACCACGAATCGTGACCGACACGGCAGTAGAGTTTACACCGGTGATCACTGGCAAATCAAAACCCTTAGTCGCCCCTAAAACACAAAAATCCCGACGTAATGCCGAGATTCCTGTGATGGTATCCAATGAACCTTCCGCAGTTATATTAGATACCGTCTGGGGTGCCTAGAGAGGATCGAACTCTCGTTACCGCTGCCACAGAGCGGTGCTTTACCACTAAGCTATAGGCACCATATTACTATCAATGACTAGTCTGCTGCTGCTGCCTGGAAAGATAAACCTTTGCCGCGCTCTTACCTAACTGTCTAATTATATTTTCGTAATCCTCCAAGCCTTCTTCGGGATCCGGGATTATAGGAATCAATACATCAGCCCCCAGATATCCGTCAATATCATTCTCATTATCCACACGCTTGTGATTAAAGGAAACAAGATTCATCCCCGGCTTTTCATCATCTACTTCAATAAAAGCATCCATTTTCTTGCCAAGATCAACTACAGAGTCAACCATTGTAAAAATCTTAACTTTTTTTTCGTCTTTTATACCGGCCTCTTCAACAAATACCCTTCTTAAGTCCCGAGGAAAACGCTTTTGAGGATTTATCGGATCATATGGCTGAAATTCTTTTATTACTTTAATTGCGCAATCCCAATACGCTTCTCCGATTTTGCCGGTACACTTTTTGATACCTTTTTCATAATCCGGATTATTAACCTTTACGCGCCCCAAAAGGAAAAGTTCGGAAAGTTTCCCGTCTTTTTCTTCGTGACCGCCGCGGCGCGACATTCCTTCGTACATTTCCAGAATATAGCATAAATTTCATTTTTTTGCTAGTATGTTTAAATTGAAATAAATACGCCGTGGTAGCTCAGTGGCAGAGCAGACGCCTGAAGAGCGTCGTGTCGGGTGTTCGATTCACCCCCGCGGCACTGCTACGCTAAAGCTTCGCAGTGCGCGCACTTTATAAATGTGTACATTGCAAAGCACAAGCGCGCTTAGCTCAGTGGTAGAGCGACCCGTTTACACCGGGTAGGTCCGGGGTTCAATCCCTCGAGCGCGCACACTGAAAATAAAAATGCTTCCATTGCGGAGGTATTTTTATTTTCAGGAGACGCGTACTTTGAAGATTGAACCGCTGGCCGCAGGCGCCGAAGAGGCGCCGTAGGTTTCGAGCTCCGGCAGGAGCGAGAGGCAATCCCTCGAGCGCGCACATCATAATGAGAGGTGTTATGCGACCGAGTTGCTTGACGCTCTGGCGTGACCACGAGGGCAGGCTTTTATTTCTCTAAGTATTTTTTTCTTCGGCTAAACTTATCCACAGTATGATTATTCTTAGTTTTCTGTATAAGTGTAAAAAAACGCTATAATAAAAACATGAAAAAGGCAATAATTATCGTCGTTGCAATATCTGTATTATTACTCGGCGGCTTTATATTATTGGACAAATCTACCAAAAAAGGACTCGAAACCCTTAATGCAGAAAAGGCGAGGGTGGAGGCAGAGAAACAAAAGACTCAGGAAAAAATCGAAGGCATTACTGTAAACATCGCTCTTTTAGATATCGCCGAGTTAATTGATGAGTGGTATATCGCTGGAAATAAAACAAGATTTGAAAACGATAAAAATAATCTTACTAAAGTAGAAATGGTAATCTCGAATCTAAAAAGAAATAATAACATCGAGGCTGAATATTATATTTATACAACTGCACAAAATACGGTTGTGAGAGTAAGAAAAATTGGCGCAAATTCTTTTTATTGTTTAGACAGCATACAAAAACAAGAGCAAGTAATTTCAAATAATGCCACATTTAAATCATCTACTGCTTGTTCAGGTCAGCCGTTACCATGATATTAAAAATTTAAATTAAATCTATGCCAGAAAAAAAGAAATCGGCAAGTTGGTATATCGCGGCTACGCATTGGCTTACATCAGGCTTTGTAATTCCGTTTATATTAACATTTGTAATTGCGTTGATATTGGGTTTGATTTTTGGCGCAGATGTTACGAAAGGAGCAAGTTTGATTGCTTTATCTTTGATCGTATACATGCCATTGATCTATTGGTTAGGAGTAATGTATTCTGCACGCTACATCAATAAAAAATATTTTATTGAAAACAAAAATGAAATTGCAAAATTAGCAACGCTGTATCTCGCCATTGTAGGTGGCGGTTTTCGTGTTTTGCAGATTTTAAATGGCTCAGGATTAACATTCGAACATATCGGATTTTTCTTGGCGATAATTGCGTTCTATATTGCTAGTAAAAAATATATTTATAACACCGCCACAATAGATACTACGCCGCAAAATTCAGTAGCCGGAGTCAATTAAAAAAATCTAAACCAAATTTATTTTCTCTCTGTAATAGCGGTTTTATTGTGCTATGATTTTTACTATGGAAGAACAAAACTTGCCACAAGATTACATTCTGTTTAAACACTACCTAAATTTGCTTGAAGCGCGCATAGCGCAAACCGAACTCCAAAAAAAGAAAATAGATTCTTTATTGTTTAAGGATAATGGTAAAAAAGTTGAAGACCCATTTGTCTTTGATACTGGTGGCGGAAATTTGTATGTGCCGAAAGAGAACTATAAAAGCGCTGCTAGCTATCTCAACCCATTCAGAAGGAGCTTGCGGTTATTTAGCAAAGAACTGGGGTTTTCATCAATTAGTCGCGGCTCGTTTATGTCCGTTATATTATCAAATTTTGTCCTAGCGTTTGGGGTCATTTTTTGGGGGTGGAACATTATCGAGTTTATTACGATATCAATAATTGAAATCTATATCTCTACGGTCGTTGGTTTATTTAGTCTTGGTATTCTTAACAACTTCCTTAAACCAGTAAATTTAATAAAAATAATTTTTTATGCGCTGGCCTTTATGATTCTCGGTTTTTTGGAGCTGCTTATTTTGGGCGTGTTCGCCGGAATGAATATTGATCTAAACTTACCCATTTTTTTACCCATTTTAAATGCTATCTCAGCTTTGTATTGGGCGATCCTTATATTACTGATAAATCACATAATATTTCTATTTACCTTGTTAATACATAAAGCTGAAACAAAAATAGAAGTTTCTGATTCATTTTTTGATGAAATAACTCGCCGTTATTTCATTTTACAAATATTTACCTTTTTTATAGGCCTGATTCTCGCCACCGCTCCTTATTCGACAAATTTAAAAAGGCTTGTCGTTTTTATAATTTTACTTAAAACTTTTATCGATGTTTTCTTTAGACTGAGATGGAAATCCGCCACCCCGGAAGTTTCTTTATAATCTGCCACTTTGCACTAGCAAAGCCCAAAAACCCGCAAAAATTGATTCCTAATTGAAAAGAAAATTTCGCGCGGGCCCACTTCAAAATTAAGAAATTTTTACGGGTTTTGGGAGCGAGCGTAGCGAGCAAGGCGGAACTACCTTAGCTCAAGAATTTCTGATAAAGTGAGTTCGAGCTGAATTGTAAACGGCCACCCTTTTATCTGTTAAAAACAAATGTCGGGTACTTTCAGCACACATTTCGACAGACTCAGTGCAAGTCTAATATTTGATCAGGGATTCTATTTTATATCCTGAAAGTTTTTTGCGTCCGCCCAAAGGAAGTTCCAGCAAAAAAGCGGCGCCTATTATTTTTCCGCCGAAATGCTCCGATAATTTTATCGCTGCCTCCGCAGTTCCTCCGGTGGCCAGCACGTCATCTATCACAAGCACCCGCTCACCTTTTTTTATTGAATCAATATGCATCTCAAGCGAACCTTTGCCGTATTCCAAATCGTGTTCTCTTAAAATTTTCTCCCACGGAAGCTTCCCTTTTTTCCGTACTATTACCATCCCCGCGTTCAATATATATGCCACCCCAGCCGCCAATAAAAACCCGCGCGCATCAATGCCCACTACTTTATCTATTTTTTCATCTATAAAAAAATCTGCCAGCCCGTCGATACTGGCGCGGAAAGTTTCTTTATCTTCCAAAAGCGGTGTAATATCTTTAAATTTAACACCGGGCGTCGGAAAGTCCGCCACTTCCCTTATTTTAGCCTTGAAATCGGGGTTATTTGAGCTCATATTACTATTATATAACGCAGAAACACCGAAGTATTTTCATTTGGCGCCCGCCTTAAGAAAACCATAAAGAGCTTCATAACTTTCCTGAAACGTAAAAATATCATTATGACCGGCCCCTTTTATAATCACGAATTCTTTATTTTTTGAATTTATTTTTTCAAAAAGTTTTTTGCCGAATTTTATCGGAATAATATCATCTTTGTCGCCGTGAATGAGCATTGTCTTGCCGTCAAAATTTTTTAATAAATCGGCGTTCACGAACGCGTTGTCCAGCATCAGACTTAGCGGATAAAACCAAAATTTAGTTCCGGCAACATCCAAAAGGCTGGAGAACGGTGATATAAAAAGTAATTTATCCGGCTTATCCAACGAAACATGATACGAACCTGCGCCGGTGCCTATGCTTTCCGCCGCAACTATTATTTCCGAAAAATCATGCTCACTCAAAAACCCCACAACGTGTTCGGCGTCTTTTTTGACCGATTCATTTGATGGTTTTGTATCATCGTTTGAATATCCGGCGTATTCGGGAACTATAAAAGAATATCCGAAGTTTTCAAAAATATCCGCCAGATATGAGCGGTCGCAAGCCGATCCCGCATTGCCATGATAAAAAACCACCGCTTTAGGTCCGTTATTTTTAAAATACATCCTTGTTCCGTTGTAGTCCGTTTTTTCGGCAGAGAGAAAACCCTGACACGAGGCAAAATCCTGCGGATACGGCTGGTAAATAATCTTCTCCTGAAAAAAATACAAAAACGTCCCAAAACAAAAATAAAACAATAAAAAAACCAAAAGCGCGGTTCTGTCTCTCTTGGTATTCAAAAATAGAAATTTCATTTGTGCGCAGGGGGGGACTCGAACCCCCAAGCCTTGCGGCGTACGCACCTCAAGCGTATGCGTGTACCAATTTCGCCACCTGCGCAGGTAACTCCTAGATAATAACAAATAAAATAAATTTATTCAGCCTCCTCTTTTCCCTTTGGCGCCTCTGCCGCTTCCTTTGCGGCAATTTCGGCGCGGCGGGCTTCTGCGAAACTGACACGGACGGATTTCATTTTTTTACGGATGTCGCGGGCCGCTCTTTCACGGACATAATAAAGCTTTGCGCGTTTATATTTGGCGCGCGACTTAATCTCTATTTTATCAATATCCGGCGAATACAAAGGGAATATCCTTTCCACGCCGACCCCGCTGATGATTTTGCGCACCGTAAAAGTGGCGCCGGGCTCAACTCCGTGTTTTCTGCCCAAAACCAGCCCCTCAAAAGCCTGAATGCGGGTTTTGTCGCCTTCTTTTACTTTTTGGTATACGCGGACCGTGTCTCCCGCGCGGAAATCCAGCTTTTTGCGGACTTCTGAATTAACAGGAGTGTAAATTAAATTCAATGTCGGCATGGGGAAAATTTAGCATAAGTCAGACGCCTAAGCAAGTCAGATGAGTTCCTAAACGGGTTTTACGGCATTTTCGGCATGGTCTCCGAGCGTAGCGAGAAGCGAAAATGGCAAGCAACCCTCGGAGTCCCGCGCTGGCGGGACGAGAATGAGTTTAGGAACTTAGCGGACTTGCTTTAATGCTTCCTCCAAATCTTCGGGCAAGTCGGCCTCCAAACGGAGACGGGAACCCTCCTTCGCTGAAGCTTCGGAGGGCGCAGTAAATTCAATGGCGGCGGCGTGCAAAAATTGCCTTTTCAATCCGCCAGGACAAACGAAGCGTTTCCCGGCATAAAGCTTATCGCAGACAACCGGATGGCCGATGGCCGCGAAATGCGAGCGTATCTGGTGGGTGCGCCCCGTCTTGGGATAAGCCTCAACAAGAGTAAATCCTTCCATTCTTTTTTTTGCTTTATACTCCGTAACCGCTTCCCTTACCTTTCCCCTTTGTTCGCCTATGGCCACGCGCTTTAAGGGAGTTTTCTTGCTCCTGCCGATTGCCAGGTCAATTATGCCTTCCTTATCTTTTACCTCCCCCACAACCAACGTTAAATAAGTTTTTTTAATTTCGCGGTTTTGGAACATTTTTTTTAAATATTCCTGCGTTGCCATGTTTTTTGCGAATAAAATTATACCCGAAGTGTCTTTGTCCAGACGGTGCACAGGTAAAAGATCCGGCCGAGCCCCAAGCACCCAGTCAAAATTTACCCCATACGGCTTATTTATCGCGGCTAAATTATTGTCTTCATATATGATTTCGGGTTGCGCGTTCATTATTTCAATGCTAACCTCCTATCAGAAAGGATGCAACGCAAATGAAGAACAAAGAGTTTTTGTGTTCGGACTTAGGGAATGTCATTGTAAAATTTGACAGCTCGCACTTAAAACGCATCTTGAAAAGAAAATCTGATTTTGACGGGTTTCTGAAAGATTATCTCGATTTTGACAAAGGCAAAACAGAATATTTGCTCAATTTATTCAGGGACACAAGAAAATATTTCCGAAAAGACGTCGTGTTCACGGATTTTGTATTGGCATTTAAAAACTGTCTTGTCGGTATCAACGAACGGGTTTTCAATATTTTATTGCGCATAAAAGAAAGCGGGCACGCAAAATTTATCTGCATTACGGACAACAACGAGTTTTGTATTGCTTTGACTGCGCTTTATTATCCGGAAGTTTTTCATCTTTTTAACGAAAACGGCGTAGACCGGTGGATTGTTTCTAACGAAATAAAATCATTGAAAATAAGCACGATGCCGTTCGTCATGGCAGCCTCCAGATATGGAGCTTCTCCGGACAAATCCGTTTTTCTGGACGACCGTCAGGAAAATCTGAACTCGGCGATAAAACACGGCTACAGCCAGGATTCTTGTTTTTTGATTGAAGCCGAAAACAAAAAAAATCAGGTCAAATTGGAGCATTTTTTGGATAAACACTTTCCTCCCACAGCATAGGGAGGATTATTTTTTGCCCAGATGATGATATAATCAAAACATGGCACCTAAATATAACATTGTCCTTATAATTGCGCTTTTTATAGCAGTCAGCTTTGTGGGAATCCGGTATTTTGACGCAAAAACAGGATTGCCTGTTACCTCACGGCAAATCGCCGATAATTCCGAAGCCAAACAATATCATATAGTTTTTTTGGTCACCTCGCCTCTTCTTCGCCTTACTATTGAAGGATTTAAAGACAAGTTGAGTGAAATCAAAGAAAAAAATCAAATAATAGAATATACCGACATTAATATTGAGTTCACGCAGACCAATATAAAAAATGCCGCGAGCTTTATTGCCGAAAAAAAAGCCGACCTTATAGTCACCGGCCAGTCGCAAATACCGGAAATTGTAAAACAAATAAAAACCGTGCCGATAATTTCAATTTTATCTTCTGACCCCGTAAAGCTCGGCCTGGCTCAAAGTGAAAATGGAAGCGGTAACAACGTGGTCTTTTTTGAAACAGGCACATACCAGAGCACAGGCCGGCGGTTGGAACTTTTTCTGGAGCTCATGCCATCGGCAAAAAAAATACTTGTAATCAGGGGTGACGATTCGCTTCCGACAGCAAATCCGGCCGGCATGAAATATTTATCTGAAGCCGCAGATAAGAAAAATGTTTTATTGACAGAAAAAACTTTCAAAAACAGGGAAGAAATGAATAAATTTTTATTAAACTACGATTTCTCGCAGATAGATGCCGTTTTCAGATATCCCGGAACATTTGTCTCGGCCAACGCGGACCTGTTCTTTATTTTGGAATCTAAGATAAAAAAACCGCTAATTACCTTGAACCGGACCGAACTTGAGTCCGGAGGAATTTTATCTTACGGCCCGCGCTATGAAGAATTCGGCAGGGCCGGCGCAGTAATCGCACAGAAAATTCTTGTAAATCAACTTAATCCTGCCACCACCCCTATACAGGCACCCTTAAATTACGAGCTCGGTATCAATGAGCGCGTGGCCAAAAATTACGGAATTGAAATTCCCCCGTCTCTCCGCGCCAAAGCGGATTACATAATAAAATAAAACCCCTCACAGGGGTTTTATTTTATTATGCTTCCGGGAGGCACATCAGCGTAAGGCGCCAGAAGCATCGGCCTGCCTTCATCGTCCGCGGCCAAAAGCATTCCTTGCGATTCCAGCCCCATCAATTTTCTCGGCTCCAAATTCGCGACAATAACAATCTCGCGTCCGACCAGTTCTTCCGGTGTGTATATTTTTCCGATGCCGCCGATTATTTGTCGCGTTTCGCGCCCTGAGGAATTCGAAGGGCTGCTGCCCAAATCGACTTTCAATTTCAATAATTTATCCGAACCTTCAATCCGCTCAGCCGTTAAAATCTTCGCTATTCGTAAATCTATTTTTTTGAAATCATCGTATGAGATCATATATTTATATTAACTTTTTTTCCGCCCTAGGCGGATCCGCCTTTGGCGGAAAATTCTTCATATGAAATTATTTCCATATTATTCCAGATACGCGTTATCCTCCCAGCACCATATCCAAGTAAAAGGACTGCTTGTTGGAAGCGGGACAATTATCGGATGCCCGGTTTCTTTAAAATGTTCTTTGTTGTGGCCCATATGCGACTCACAGCAAAAAACCCTGCCGCAAGAAGTGCAAAGGCGGAGATTCGTAGTCTCCTCGCACTTCTCGCATTTTTTCGCATCGGAAGTTAAAATTTTCATCTCTCCCAAATGCGGACAATTTTCTTTTTTTATTTTCGCATATGCCATAACTTTCCTTGATTTTAAAACAAATCGCGTTAAAATCAAAATACATCTCATAGCGCCCATACCCGCCCGAACGTGCCGGTTCGGTACGGGCGGAGCTCAGTGGTATCTAGCAAATCATTAAAAAATAAATTGCGCCCATAGCTCAGTGGTAGAGCGTTCCCTTGACATGGGAAAGGTCTGAGGTCCGATCCCTCATGGGCGCACCAATTTTTAAACCATTTAACTTGATTTAAAAGCAAAAATTTGTTCAAATATAATAAGTTCACGCTCCTATCGTCTAGCCTGGCCTAGGACACCGGCTTTTCAAGCCGAGAACCCGGGTTCGAATCCCGGTGGGAGCACATCATAGAAAAAACAAGTGGTTTTGGCTCTGCGGCAATTCTGTCGAAGGGCTTTTTGAATTGATAACTAAGGATTTTTTGGTCTTTGATACAAATGTTCCAAAGTAAATTATTTGCGATAATATACTTTCCTGCAGAATTTCCCGCCATGTATTCTTTTTTGGCTCTAATGCTATCTAAAAATACTTTTTTAGTCGGTTCCAAAGTAGAAATATCATTTCCAGTTCTAGCCTCTAAATCTTTCAATTGTTTACCTAAAGCTTTTTCCTCGTTAACAAGTTTAGTTATTTTTTCGTTATAAAGGCCCTCAGGTGTGTTTCCGGCAGAAAAACTATCACAGAGTCGAGATTGCGCCAATCTATTCTCTAAAAGCTTCTGAGATATCAATGCCGCCGTTTTTTCGGTGTAACCGCTTTGATGACCAACCATTTCTTTAGCCGCCTTATAAGCGAACTCAACCAACTCTTCCTCAAACTGCAATTTAGCAAAGAGTTCGGCAATCTGTTTATCCAGTTCTTCCGAACGTAAATATTTCGTATGCTCTCCGCATATGCCTTTTCCGTTGGTGCAATAATAATAGTCGTGTCCTTTTTTCTTGGAAGCAGTTAATGCGCATCCGCAATTAGCACACTTTAATAAACCCCGAAGGTGGAAAAATATGTGCTGTTTCTTTGAATGTATTTTACCTGTTAAAACTTCATTGGCCTCATCAAACAGCGATCTTGAAACAAGCGCCTCATGTTTGGCCTCGTAGTATTTACCGTTCCACGACATCATTCCGAAATAAAATGGGTTTTTCAAAATAGAGTAGATTCGGCTTTTCGGAACTTTATAACCACCCGGACTCCTAAAACCTTCCTCATACATTACGGTTGCAATATCTTTAACGCTGTAACGGCCAGTAGCGCAAAGTTCAAAAATTCTTTTTATATGCGGAGCCTGATCACGATTTACCTCAATTACTTTCTTTTCGTTTATATATCCATATGGCGCGTGCCACGGCCAACCGCCTGTTTCAAGTTTAGCTCTCATGCCCCTCATTACGTTTTGCCTCAAATCATCAACATATTTTTTAGCCATACCAAAAGCTAGGCTCATCATAAACTTATCGTCGCTCGTATTCTTAAAAACTCTTTCCGGCGTTTTGATTTCAGAAAGCAAACCCCTGTCCATAAACCACGATACTTTCCCGCCGTCATAAGCATTTCGGGCAAGCCGATCTATATTCCAAACAAGAAGCGTGCAATTTCCTTTCTTCTCAATAAATTTCAACATACTCTCAAATATCGGACGGCCCGGGGATTTGGCAGACATACTCTCTTTGTATGTTTTGAAAATTGTTATGCGTTCTTTTTCGGCCAAACGCAAAAGCTCTTTTTCCTGCGAATCAATAGATAAAATTTGCCTGTCCTCGGCTTCGCTAGATTTTCTACAATAGATTATATAATTCATGATTTTTTACTTTTTTCTGCTAAAGCAATTTGTTCTCTAGCATAACTTAATAAGGGCAATGAATAAATATTACGTTTTTCCCCAAGATAATACGACCAATATCTGACATCGCCACAATAAGGAACATTATAAACAGTTTTATATCTCTCGTATGGCTGAATAACCTGACAAACCATCTCTATCGCAATATCGTCTTTGAGTATAACAGACTTCTTAATATCCCTGCTAGCAAAATATCTTTTTTGTCCCCAAAACCTGCCGTCTATTGCTTGCTTGGTAATATATTTTGAAACGTAAAAAGTAACATCGTGGACATCGCTTTTTCTTTGGATTGTTTTTAAATGGATTCTATCGCCACCCCACGCATCTCTAAGCTTTTTAAACACATGGTCCATAAAAGGGAAATTAAAAAGTACTATGTGGTAATGAATGGCCCCGCGCTGTTGAAATTCCGGTACGCATACGTATTTTAAAGGTTGAGCAAGAATTGGTTTAAACCTATAATTTAGCTTCTGAATATATTCTGACAAAAAACGGTTAGCAGTTTTCAAATCTTGAATATTCTCTTTAAAGGTTAGAGTAAAAAATTTTGGCGGGATTATATATCCGTTTTTATCTTTCCAAGCCCAAGCGTTCGCGTAAACAATACGACGCACACTAGCTTTAGATCTAGCCACGGACGAGGCAGTTTTATCTTTATCGGGCGTTTCTATACCGGCATTATAGAGCCGTTTCGTTTCTTTTCGCTTTTCCAATTCATCAGGATTGAACGTCCTATGATTTTTTCTTGTAACCGGGGAGAATTCCAACAACTCCACAACGGAACCGGATATCGTTAATTTCCTTGTCAGTAAGCGGTTATTCATCTGATTGAGTGTTCAGAGAACAAGGATAAGAAGAATCAATCCGCCCCCGCGGCCCAAGGGCCGCCGGGGGGCGGGTCTGCTCGTCAATTCCTGCAAATGCCAAATAAAGCTCAGCTAATGAGTTCAAATACTGCTCAGCTTGCTCGCTTGCGATTTGCTCGCCATAGCGTTGCAACCAATAAGCTCTAAATGCTTCAATAAGTTCGTAGCTGAATGTATGCATAGCCCAAGCCTAAAGACCGCATTTGACAGAGCCTGGGCCCAAAAAAAGCAAAACCTATATTTTATAAGGGTAAAAATCTTCTAACTTTCGATTATGGACGAGTTATTTAGACACAAAGATAGAAAAATGCAGGTCTATTTTCCAAAAGGAGCTTTGACCTTTTTTAAGTCCGAGCACACCCTTACAAGAGACAAAGACTATTACGTATGCTCGAAAAAACAGAAAGGGCAATGCGATAACCCAAACGAAAAACGAATAAAAGCCCCGGTACTTGAAAGAAATTTTTCTAGATTAGCGATGAAATTTAGAATACCTGAGGGTAATGAAATATTTATATTCAAAAATATTTACGGCAAAATACTACATGCTTACATTGATGAAATTATGGAATCACAAAATGATTCATTTGGAGCGGGTGTAGAGGCGATGAAAGCAGAATTAAAAGAACGCAATATGCAAGAATTTCAACGAGCGTTATCCGGCACAAAAGAGTCTTTTATTGATGAAATAAAAAACGACAACCTTACACCAATTACGGCGCTACTTACCGGCACTATGATGGTATTGGCAAAAAAAGAACCGTCTGAGACAGACGTAGGAAAATTAATATCTTATTTATCTAAAAAAATATATTTAGACGATAACGGCGATATATCCAAAATAAAACTCCACAAACTCGGGAGCTTCGCAATTCAATACATTGAAAAACTTATTCCCGGATATTCCAGAAATTTTTTCCATCTTTTAACGAGATCTGAAACATTTGAGAGTCTTGAATTTAAAACTGTAGCCAAAAATATACGCTCGGAAGATATGGCCGATCTATTGCCCTATGACCCTTTCTATTCCATGTATGCCATGAGTAAACTTCAGCGAACAATTTTTGGAAAAATGACAACAGCCCCCGCAGAAGAAATGCTTTCTTACGTTCAAAGTTTCGATTCCCTAATGATGCCTCAATTGATTGTAAAATTAACTAAATTAGCATCTCAAACAAAAAATAAAAATGGACACTGAACGCCAAAAATTTAAAGATAGTTTTCACTTACCCTTCGATAATTTTCTAGAGCCAACCGATTACACGGACGCATTTGGCTTCAGCACTATGAAAAAATACGGCAACGGCTATGCCTCAGCTGTTGGTATTTCTATTAGCAAGGAGGAGCTCACAAGTCCACGCACATTGAAATCGCTCAATGTTCATGTAAGTTACGGCAAAGAAACACCAAACGGATTAGTGGTTTCATCAAGCTCAGAAAAAATCAAAAAATTATTTGACCCCATAGACTTACAATCTAACGACGACTATTTCTATGATATTAAAGACAGCAAATTCTATTACAAACTTGACCGCACCGAAGCGAAACAGATATTAATTCATATCTATAATCAGCACCAGAAATCTACTCGGCCTCTCCGTGGTTTATTTTTGCGAGCTAAATTAGTTTTTTGGCGCGTCATTTTATTCCACTTGATAAAACAATTTTTCAAAATTACGGCATTTTTATTTAGAATAATCACAGATTCAGAAGTGTCCCCCTCAATCTGGACTTGGACTCTATCCACAGACAGATACCAACAACATAAGACTTTTAATCAACCTCCGGTTAAGGAAGGTAAAATTATTGAATTTCTCGGGTATAAGGCCTCTGCACGGTCCATCATTTTCTACTCGTATGTTCACTTTTTTCTTTTTTTAATATTTTTTGGTTTGAATTACAAACCACAAATTTTAGTCGCTATTTTCAGTAATAGTTTTATCACGGTAATCTATGTTATAACTACCATTTCAATTTTCGAAATTCTTGTACCAAAACTCCTGAAATTTCTTTTAAACACATCCACGACCTGGTTTAGATATACTGCTTTTAAAAAAATAAAGATATAATTTCTTCGAAATAAATGCTATTCTATTAAGCATGGCAAACAGCAGCAATCTTAATAAAGCGAAAAAAGACAAAAGTGACGAGTTTTATACGCAATATCTTGATATTGAAAAAGAAGTAAATGCTTATCTTGAATATAATCCCTATATTTTTAAAAATAAGACCATACTCTTGCCCTGTGATGATCCAGAATGGAGCAATTTCACTAGATATTTTGCGCAGAATTTTCAGAAGTTTAAATTGAAAAAATTGATTAGTACGAGTTATGCCGTTGAGAGTAAAATCCATAAAGAGGGCTACCAAACAACATTTTTTGAAGAAAAAAGCCCAAAATTTGATAAAAAGAAAACAAGAATAAAGGGAAAGTTTTTTACTCTTACAAAAGATAAAACCGGGGACGACAGAATAAACATAGATGATTTAGATTGGCAATATCTTGAAGGCGATGGTGATTTTCGTTCTGAGGAAGTTAAAAAGTTGCGAGATGAAGCAGATTTTATTATTACTAATCCGCCCTTTAGTCTTTTTCGAGAATTTATTAATTGGATATTGGAAGGGAATAAAAAATTTCTTGTTATCGGCAATATAAATTGTATTGCTTATAAAGAAATATTTCCTTTATTAAAAAATAATAAAGCGTGGTTAGGTACTGGAATTGGCCGTTGGATTTCAGGTTTTATTGTTCCAAAAGGGTATGAATTATATGGAACGGAAACAAGTCTTTCACAAAACGGAGAAAGAATTGTTTCTACAAATAGTTGTTTGTGGCTTACGAATATAGACCATGGCAAAAGACATCAACCTTTAGCGCTCATGTCAATGGCCGATAATATAAAATTTAGCAAACACAAAGAGATTAAAGGTATAGGATATAAAAAATATGATAATTATGATGCCATAGAGGTACCCTATTCTGATGCAATACCATCAGATTATGATGGCATAATGGGAGTCCCGCTAACATTTATGAATAAATATTGCCCAGAACAATTTAAAATTGTTGGCCCAGCAATGGGATGGACGCACAGCACAATGAGCAAAGAGTGGAAAAAAACAGTAGGGTATAAAGGGGATATAAAATCAAAAGCAGGGACAAAGGGCTACGGTATTATTGATGGTGTCCAAATATATCATCGTGTGCTCATTACTAAAAATAAGGATAAGAACAAATAATATGGCTAGAAGAACTTTAGACAAAGCGCATAAAAGTAAAAATGATGAATTTTATACTCAGTATGAAGATGTTGAAAGAGAAGTAAATGCATATTTGGATTATAATCCTCATATATTTAAAAGAAGAGTTGTCCTATGTCCTTGCGATGATACAGAGTCAAGCAGTTTTACAAAATATTTTGCACAGAACTTTGAAAAACTTGGATTAAAAAAACTTATATGTACAAGTTACGAAAAAACAGGTTTACGAGGGAGATTAGTCACATTAGAATCTGATGAAAACAATTCCGGAAGAATAGATATTGAAGATATTAAATTGCAATATCTTGAAGGCGATGGTGATTTTCGTTCTGAGGAAGTTAAAAAGTTGCGAGATGAAGCAGATTTTATTATTACTAATCCGCCCTTTAGTCTTTTTCGAGAATTTATTAATTGGATATTGGAAGGGAATAAAAAATTTCTTATTTTAGGTAATCAAAACGCTATAACATATAAAGACTTTTTTCCGTTTATAGCCCAAAATAAAATATGGCTCGGAAATCGGTTTAACGAAAGGATTAATGGGAAAAATTTAACTTACAAGGTTCCGGATCATTATGAAATGAATGCCAGTGAATTATTTGTAAATACAGAGGGTGAAAAATTTATTACTGTCCCTGGAACTGGATGGTTTACAAATATAGACCATGGCAAAAGACATCAACCTTTAGCACTCATGTCAATGGCTGATAATATAAAATTTAGCAAACACAAAGAGATTAAAGGTATAGGATATAAAAAATATGATAATTATGATGCCATAGAGGTACCATTTGTGGATGCAATACCATCAGGTTATGATGGAGACATGGGTGTTCCAATAACCTTTTTGGGGAAGTATTGCCCAGAACAATTTGAAATAATTAGATTTAGAAAAGGTAACGATGGTAAAGATTTATCAATAAGTGGAAAATGTCCATACTTTAGAATAATAATAAGGCGAAAAAAAATATGATAACAACACTGAAAACGACATACACGGTAAAAGAGATCTGTGAGGGATTTATTTATAATGAATTAGAAGGAAAGGGACTTTTTGGATTAAATGGGAGCTTAACAATTCAGCCAGAGTACCAAAGGAATTACATTTATGCTGATGGAAAAAAAGATGTAGCCGTAATCGATTCAATTCTAAAAAGTTATCCAATAGGTTTGATTTATTTTAATAAAGTTGGAAAAAATAAGTTAGAGGTTCTAGATGGACAACAAAGAATTACCAGCTTTGGACGATATGTAACTGATAAGTTTGCGGTTAAGGATGAAAATGGCATGCAACAATATTTTAGTGGTATCTCAAAAGACCAGCAAGAAAAGATAATGCAAACCAAATTAACAATTTATGAATGCGAAGGAACTGAAAGCGAGATAAAAGAGTGGTTTAAAACAATTAATATTGTAGGTGTTCCATTGAAAGAACAAGAACTTCTGAATGCAATATATTCTGGACCATTTGTAACTCTTGCAAAAGCAGAGTTTAGTAATTCCAAAAACTCTCATATCCAGAAATGGAGTTCTTATATTAAGGGTAGCGTTGACAGGCAAGATTTTTTAGAAAGAGCATTTGACTGGGTAAGCCACGGAGAAATAGGAGAATATATGAGCAAACATAGACAGGATACTAACATTAATGAATTAAAAACATATTTTAATAGCGTAATTGATTGGGTTTCTAAAACATTTATTGATGTAGAAAGTGAGATGAAGGGATTAGAGTGGGGGCGCCTGTATGAGGAGTATCACAAAAAAGGATATAACCCTAAAAAAATATCAGATGCAGTCCATAAGTTATATGCAGACCCTTATGTTAAAAATCGTAAAGGTGTATTTGAGTATATTCTTGGTGATTCAGAAGATACAAAATTACTTGATGTTCGTGTATTTGATGAGGCAACGAAAAAATCAGTTTATGCGACACAAGAAAAGATTGCAAAAGAAAAAAACAAATCAAATTGTTCGCATTGCGCTATGGGGCATGACGCCAATAAAACCAAAATATGGAGTTTTAGCGAGATGGATGCCGATCATGTGGCGGCATGGAGTAAGGGTGGTGCAACAAATTCAAATAATTGCGAAATGCTTTGCAAAACCCACAATAGAGCAAAAGGCAATCGGTAGAAAAGCAAATCAAATGACTTCGCACAAAACATTGACAAAATTTTCAATCCAAGTTAAAATCCATTAAATACACCGCCTTTCCCACCTATTATAATTTTATGATAAAATAATAAAACCATGCCAGAATCACCATCCGTAGAGGCTATAACATTAGCAAGAGCTGCATTTTCTAGTGCCCAAGGTCAACTCGGGTTAATTAAATTTAGTGTAGAAGAATTAGTTTCTGCAGACGGCACAGATGAGTCCAACTCAAAAATTTGGAAGTTAACTTGCAGTTTTTTCGAGACTTTGGGTAGCCCAACACCAACAAAATACACCGCAATCATCAACCTCACAGATAAAACTGTATCTATAAAAAAAATTGGGAGCACTGAAGCGGAAAGAAAATTTACCGTAACGGAAGAAGGCGTAGCTGGCGGAGCCCAAGCACATGGCAGTGCGCCGGACAGCACGCCTGCATCATCAGCTCCGTCCTAACAAGGTGACTCTCGATAACATAAATATACAAGATTATTCATCATTTATTTTTCCTTTCCTTAGAAATGGAATCGTTTTAGATTCCACTGTCTTATATGAGTTAATAGATGGGATAATACGAACAAGAATTGGAGGAGAATCACTAGATAATTCTACAGACTTTCAACAAATCAACGCCGTGCTTGATTTATTACACTTAAACCAAAATACAAAAAAACTCTACGTAACACCACATATCCTCACAGAAACTTGCAGATATCTCCAAACATTTAACTATCGAAAAGATTATCAAACCGTTGTCAAAGAGATCTTCCCGCTAATAGAAGGGATGAGCGAATATCCTGTTTCAAAAGAACCATTTCTGAAACAAATAGACCAAAACAAACCAGTTATTGAAGCAGGCGACCTATCGATTTACGTTACAGCAGATAATTTCACAAACGATAAACAAAAAATAGCCGTACTAACAAAAGACGGCGGAATTAAGAACAAGTTGAAAGATCTACCCTATGTTCTGGTAATCGACTACAGAACTATTGCGTACAATTTGATTTATTACTCTTAAATTCTAGAATTTACCCAAGTCCAAATGTCCCTATTAGCCCAACCTTGATGTTCGCCAGTTCGAAGTTGCGTAATAACAATTCTATCGGTTATATCCAAATAATGTCTGAGATGGTCGTAGACTTGAGCTGCGGTCCACATCGTCGAAATAAACCAAACCGAATTAAGACTATTATCACGAATATAATCATATTGCCTTAACGCTCCGTACAGATTCGTATAATCTTTCCCAGGCCTGTTTAATTGATACATCACCATATAAACCATTATTAGACAATATACCCCTGAAAGAGATAAATGTGAAGGCTACTAAAAAACCTTAGTTTCTGCTACAATAGTTCCAACATCGTCCCACAGGGAGCACAAAATTATTATGCGTATTTTAGCTATAGAGACATCGTGCGATGAAACGGCCATAGCTGTTTTGAAAATAAAAAACACCCGCACGGGCGAGAATTTTTCTATTTTGTCCGCCCAAGTTTCTTCACAAGTGAGTATTCACCGGCCGTTCGGGGGCGTTGTGCCGAACCTTGCGAAACGCGAACACATCAAAAATCTGCCGATTTTATTTAAAAAAGTATTAAAAGAAATAACCGCCGTTGACGCCATCGCCGTAACTTCCGGACCGGGACTGGAACCGGCACTTTGGACCGGAATTAATTTCGCACAGGAATTAGTGAAAAAATATAATCTTCCGCTTGTTCCCGTAAACCATCTTGAAGGGCATATTTATTCCGCGTTCATGCACGGAGATAAATTTTTAATACCTAAAAATATTTTTCCCTTGCTTACATTGATAGTGTCCGGCGGACACACCGAGCTCGTGCTTACAAAAAAACATCTGGAACATAAGATTTTGGGAGAAACATTAGACGACGCGGCGGGAGAAGCTTTTGATAAAGTGGCGCGGATGTTGGAACTTCCCTACCCGGGCGGGCCGGAGATTTCCAAGTTGGCAAAGAAATTTCATAACCCCCTTAATCCCCCTTACCTTAAGGGGGACAAATATGAGAAATTATTTCCCCGCCCCATGATAAATTCCAAGGATCTAAATTTCTCCTTCTCCGGCCTCAAAACATCCGTTCTATATTATCTGCGCGATAATCCGAAAACGGATAAAGCTTTGGTCGCTTATGAATTCGAGCAAGCCGTAGTTGATGTTTTGGTTTCAAAAACATTGAAGGCTATTGAAAAATATAATCCGAAAACCGTCGCGCTTGGAGGCGGAGTCGCCGCAAACGACAAATTGCGAGAAGAGCTTAGCCGTAAGCTCGGCGCCATAGGCCATACGCTTTTGCTACCCGAAAAACAATTCACCGGCGACAACGCCGCAATGATTGCAGTAGCCGCATATTTTAAGGCCAAAGCCAAAAAATTCTCAAAACCGTCCGCCAGCCGGCTGACAATCAAAGCGGAAGGCGGATTGAAGTTGACAGAAAAATAATATAATGCTTTACTCATTTAAGGACGCGGAAAGGAGGGGGAATCAATGCATGTATCCGACTTGCTATTAAAAGCTCTCAAAAACCTTTTTTGGGGTGAAAACTTGATAGCAACTTTAATCATGGTGACCCTAATGTGGGGCCTGGTAATAATCTCTAACTTTCTAGACCGCTATTTCGACCGGAGGAATTCACAAAAAGAATATAAGCCCTAATCAGGGCTCTTTTTAATTGTAAAACAGCTTAAAAACTGCCATAATTTGCTTAATGGCGAGCATTTTCGATAAACCTTACGAACCGAGAGAACACGAAGAAAATATCTACCGAATGTGGGAAGAGTCCGGGTTTTTTAATCCGGACAAATTGCCCCCGCCGACCGCGGGGCAAGCCTCCGAACGCAAGAAAAGGTTTTCCATGGTTCTGCCGCCTCCGAATGTAACCGGCGTGCTTCATATCGGCCACGCGCTTACCATAACCATTGAAGACATATTTGCCAGATACCAGCGGATGCGCGGCAAAAAAACCCTCTGGCTTCCGGGCACCGACCATGCGTCTATCGCAACTGAAACAAAATTTTTAAAAGAAAAAAAACTGAACAGAAACGACTACAAAGAAAAACGCGGAGAATTCATAAATCTCGTAAATGATTACGCCCTGCAAAATCAAAGCGTCATCATCAAACAAATCCGCGCCATGGGCGCGTCGCTGGACTGGTCGCGTCTTGCTTTTACGCTGGACGAAAAGAGACGGCGCGCGGTATATGAGGCATTTTTCCGGATGAACAAAGCGGGACTAATCAAACACGGCGAATATCTTATAAATTGGGACATAAAAGGGCAGACAACGGTTTCCGACGACGAAATAGAATATGAAACGGTCAAAGGCTCTCTCTATACATTTAAATACAGCAAAGATTTTCCCATTCCCATCGCAACAACCCGCCCCGAAACAAAATTGGGCGATGTTGCGGTCGCGGCACACCCCGAGGGAAAATGGAAAAAATATATCGGAAAAGAATATAACATTGAAAATTTTGCCGGCACACGGCTCAATATAAAAATTGTCGGTGACGAGGCGGTAGACCCGGAATTTGGAACGGGTGCGGTGGGAATAACTCCCGCGCATTCAAAAATAGACGGCGAGATAGCGCAAAGACACGGCCTTCCCACAAAACAAGTTATCAATGAGTACGGAGTCGTTATTAACACGGGAACGGACTGGGATGGCAAAATTAAAATAAAAGAAGCGCGGGAAAAAGTAATTGAATGGCTGAAAAATGAAAAACTTCTGGAAAAAGAAGAAGTTATTGAGCACAACATCGCAAAAGCCCAGCGTTCCGGCGGAATAATTGAGATTCTCCCCAAGCGCCACCAATTTTTTATATCGGTAAACACATCCGTCCCCGAACGCGGAGGAAAAACACTAAAAGAACTGATGCGTGAGGCAGTTGAAAGCGGAAAAATAAAAATAATCCCCGGGCATTTTGAAAAAACATACTTCCATTGGATAGACAATCTGCATGATTGGAATATAAGCAGACAGGTCTGGTACGGACACAGGATACCAGCGTGGTATCACGAACCGAAGTGCGTGCCGCGCCAAGGACATGAGGGAGACATTGTTAAATGCAAGGAATTCATCGTTTCCGCAGAAAAACCAAAGTGCGAATTTTGCGACGCGGAGTTCATACAAGGTACGGACACTTTTGATACCTGGTTTTCATCGGGATTATGGACATTTTCCACACTCGGATGGCCCGCCTACGCGGAAGCCGCTACGGCGGGTAAACCTGGACCGGAAAATGACTTAGCTAATTTTCATCCTATAGATGTTCTGGAAACCGGCTATGATATCCTTTTTTTCTGGATAGCAAAAATGATACTTATGTCCGAGTTTCTCACCGGGGACGTTCCTTTCCGCACGGTTTATCTTCACGGCTTAGTAAGGGACGAACGCAAACAAAAAATGTCAAAATCTTTGGGCAATGTAATTGATCCGCTGGATATGACAAAAAAATACGGAACTGACGCCCTGCGCATGGCTTTGATTTTTAATACGGCTCCGGGAACCGACTCCGTAATTTCTGAACAAAAAATCAAAGGAATGAAAAATTTCGCCAACAAGCTCTGGAATATAGCGCGCTTTGTTCTGGCAAACACCTCTCCGGAAAACGAAGCTCTGCCACAAAAACAAACCAATGCCGATAAAGATATTCTGGAAAAACTTTCCGAGACCGAAAAAAACGCAGCTAAAAACTTAGACCAGTTCCGCATACATGAAGTCGCGCAGGAAATTTATCAATTTATCTGGCACGAATTCGCGGACGTTTATCTGGAAGCATCGAAGCTTCAGCTCAAAGACGGCGCGCTGAAAGAAAATACAAAAATTATTCTCCGCCATACCCTTAGACAAGCACTCACATTCCTCCATCCCTTCATGCCATTCATTACCGAAAAAATTTGGCAAGAACTGTATCCCGAAAAAAATAAATTATTAATGGCTGAAGAATGGTCCAAATGAATCTGCACAAAATCATAATTTCATTATCCCTGGCTTTTTTGATTCTGGTCATTTATATAATTTACCTGATTGGCTCAGGATATAGTTTTGTGGGTGGTCCGGCAAATACCACATGGCAAACTGTTATTAATCTTCTATATTTAATTTTACTTGGTTTCATTCCGCCGATTTTATGGCTTATCTTTTGGATCAGAGAGGATCCGCATCCGGAGCCGAAAAAAGAAATTTTAACAGTATTCTTTGCCGGCATAGCTGTTGTGGCGCTCGCGATATTTTTGGAAAATTATTTTTTCAAATCAAACCAGCTTTTTCGCGAAGTTTTCAGTTATAGCCCCGCTCTTTTCCAGATTGTAAATCTTCTTGGGTTCGCTTTTATTGAAGAAATCTGTAAAATGCTTGCTGTCATATTTACCGCATTCCGCTCAAAATATTTCGATGAACCTGTGGACGCGATGATATATATGGTAACCGCCGCAATGGGGTTCGCCGCGCTTGAAAATATTTTATTTATCGCGGACAGCCTGCAATACGGCGTAAACCAGACAATACTTGTAAGCGCCTTCCGTTTTATCAACGCGGTGCTTCTCCACGCCTCCACCGCCATACTTATCGGCGCCGGCTTCGCGTTTTCATATTTCCATCATGAGCGCCGGTGGAAAGAACTCGGCGGAGCCGTTGTTTTCAGCACGTTATTGCACGCCGCTTATAATTTTTTTATAATTAACAATACAGACAAGATTGCCGGCATTCCGGGGCAATTGATCGCTACGGGACTGGTGCTTCTTGGCGCTGTGGCGGGGCTCTTCTTATTTGAAAAGGCAAGGCGTATAATTAATATATAAAAGCAATTCTCAATAAACACATGGAAAAACGCTCATTTTTTGAAAGACTTACAGGCAGCGTCAAAATAGACGAACCGAGGAATCCGGTGCACTTAAAGCCCGCGAATCTGAGTTCGGCGCACGCCTCTCCAGCACCGATATCAATTGAAACCGAAGAAGAAGCTCAGCTTACGGTTGATGTCTGGCAAACGCCCGATGAAATCATCGTCCAAAGCATCGTTGCCGGTGTAAAGCCTGAAGATTTGGACGTATCTATTTCACAAGATTCCATCACGCTTTCCGGAAAACGCGAAAGAGTAAAAGAGGTCTCGGGAAGCGACTATTTTTATCAGGAACTCTACTGGGGCGCGTTCAGCCGCTCGGTACTCCTGCCGCAGGAAATCGACCCCGACGAATCTGAAGCTACCATCAAAAACGGACTTGTAACCATCCGCCTTCCAAAACTGGATAAAACTAGGATACAAAAACTCAAAATAAAGAACGAATAATTTTTTACCGCCACCCTAAACAATCTTCTTCCTCTTAAGAAGAAGTGAATTTGATACCACGGAAATTGAGCTCGTGGCCATGGCTATTGAGGCAAGTATAGGATTTAGCAAAAGACCGAAGAACGGGTAGAGAGCGCCCATCGCCACGGGAATTAAAACAACATTATAACCGAACGCCCAAAACAAATTGAGGCGGATTGTCCGCATTGTTTTTTTTGAGAGTACTATCGCGGCCGCCACCGTTCTCAAATCTTTATTTATCAAAGTAATATCCGCCGCTTCAATGGCAACGTCAGTCCCGCTACCCATCGCAATCCCCACGTCCGCCGCCGCGAGCGCCGGAGCATCGTTTATGCCGTCGCCGACCATGGCTACAACTTTTCCTTCCGCCTGAATTTTTCTCACCTCCGCTTCTTTTTGGTCAGGCAACACTTCCGCAAGAACTCTGGTAATACCCAAACTATGCCCGATGGCGCTTGCTGTTCTTTGATTGTCTCCTGTAATCATAACTACCTCTATGCCAAGCTTTTGCAAAGCCACAAGTCCTTGGCGCGCGCTTTCTTTGATGATATCCGCTACCGCAATAAGTCCTGCGAGTTTGAATGATTCGCCTTCTGTCTGCCTGATTGCAATCATCATGACGGTCTTACCGCCACTCTCCATCTCGCCGATCTTATTAACGGCTAAACCGATATCAACTCCTTCCTTGTCCATCAACCTCTTATTGCCGAAAATAATTCTTTTGCCGTCAATAATTCCTTCAACGCCATGCCCGGGAATCGCCCGGAATTTTTCAACCTTGGATAAAAAAATTTGTTTAGCTTCGGCGGCTTTTACGATTGCTTCGGCAAGCGAATGTTCCGAACCTTTCTCAATTGAAGCGGCTAATTTTAGCAATTCGTCCTTGTCCGTTGAACCAAAAGAGGTAATGTCTGTTACCTCCGGCTGTCCCTTTGTAAGCGTGCCGGTTTTATCAAAAATAATCGTATTAATTTTGTGCGCCGTTTCCAGACTCTCTGCATCTTTAATCAGAATTCCCTGTTCTGCCCCTTTGCCGGTTCCGACCATAATGGCAGTTGGAGTGGCTAAACCCATCGCGCATGGACAGGCGATAATCAGAACTGCGACCGTGTTAAGCAAAGCAAATAGAAGCGCCGGAGGCGGTCCGAAAATATACCAGACGGCGAAAGTTAGAAAAGCAAGCATTATTACTGCAGGTACAAAATAAGAAGACACCAAATCTGCAAGCCGCTGTATCGGAGCCTTGCTCCCTTGGGCTTCCTGCACCAATTTAATAATCTGGGCCAGCATTGTGTCCGTCCCGACTTTTGCGGCTTTAAAAGTAAAAGTGCCTGTCTTATTCATAGTTGCACCTACCACCACATCGCCGCGGGCTTTATCAACAGGGATGCTCTCGCCCGTAATCATCGATTCATCAATCGATGATTCTCCGTCAACAATAATTCCGTCTACTGAAATTTTTTCTCCCGGACGTACCCGGATAATGTCGCCGATTATTACTTCGCTTATTTGTATGTCAACTTCTTTGCCGTCCCTTAGCACCCTGGCGGTTTTTGCCTGAAGTCCGATAAGTTTTTTTATGGCTTCCGATGTGCCGGCCTTGGCCTTTGCTTCAAAATACCTGCCGAGCAAAATGAGCCCGATGATAATTGCCGCGGTATCAAAATACGGCATAGGCTCAATGCCGATCTTTTCCGCCAACCACGGCAACAAGGTAACAACAACCGAATATGCGTATGCGACCGTCGTGCCGATAGCAACCAATGTATCCATATTTGCCGTTCTGTGCTTCAAAGCCGAAATTGTAGCCCGGTAAAAACCGAAGCCGGCCCAAAACTGAACCGGGGTTGCCAATATTAGTTGCACCCAAAAATTCTGCAGAAACATCGGAGCTGTTTTCATAAGACCGGGAAACCCGCCCCATAAAATAAGACCGCCAAAAACAAGGCTGACTGAAACCTTGCGCCGCAAGTCGCGGAGCTCACGCTGTTTTTCTTTTTGCTCGTCATTCTCCGTCCTCATCTCTTCGGTAATTAAAGCCTGATAGCCGACATTGGAAACGGCCGAGCTTAATTTTTCATCGGTAACTTTTGAGGGGTCGTACGTTACAGTTGCTTTCTCTGTCGCGAGATTAACTGTGGCCTGCGACACGCCGTCCACTTTTTTAAGCGACTCTTCAAGTATCATCACGCACGACGCGCAATGCATGCCTTTAATTGAAAAAGTTTTTTTATTTTGGCTCATATATTTTATATTATGATTTATAGTGAGTTTATCGAACTATTATTTTACCGTGGTACATGTTCATTCCGCACGTATATTTGAATTCACCGCTCGCCTCCGGAGTAAGCTCAATGGTCGTTTTTTGATTTAAGGGCAAATGTTTGCGAATCTTAAAATCCCCGAGCACGACTTCTTCGAGACAACTTGAAGGGTCTCTGCGGATAAAATTAAGCTTTGTGGTTTTGCCTTTTGGCATTGAAATTACTTCCGGGGAATAGCCGCCCTCAACAATTATATCTACCTCGCCGGCGGCCTCGACTATTTTCTCTTTTTTTACGAGAAAAAACCAATAAGTAAATCCTATGCCCAAAATACTTGTAATAGTAACAATGATTTTATCTAAGCTCATATATTTTATTAATTATAATCAATTAACATTAATTGCGACCAGTTTTGACCCCATACTACATGTGATATTTATAGTTCCTGATTCTGTCGGGGTAAATGTGTTCTTGCTTACGGTGCCGTTCATCGGAATAGTTATATTGTATTTCGGTATTACCCAAATTGACATGCAGCCTCCGAGAGGCACCTTGTCGTCTATTGTCAGTTCAACCGGTATTCCTTTTTTGGCGGCAAGTGTTTTGGGATAAATTCCTCGTTCTTTCGAGACTTCAATTGCGAGTTTCTGTGTTTTTGGACAGCTTGCAACAGCTGGGTCGCAAGACGACGACGGTATATTTTCCGGAGATTCAGTTTTAGCCCCGACAACTCCGGCTGTATTTGGCACTACAATGAATTCCGAACCGCGAGTCATCATGCCCATACTGCAATTAAACGGAATCGTTCCTGTTTTTAACGGCATAAAAGTAATCGTCGTAATCCCCTCCGGCAATAAATATTTACTAATTCCCAAAGACGGCATAACAATTACCTTGCCGCATCCGGCAGCCTCGCCGCCGTCAATCTGCCACTCAACCGGCACGCCCTCAACAACGGTAAATCTGTTGGGCGTATAGGTATAACCGCTGACCTTCATCTTCACGATTTGTTTTCCGTTCACGATTTGTACCGGAGACGCGCCCGGTTGTCCGTTATTGCCGGGCCCCGATGTAAAAGCTGATGCGAAGCTAAAGTTGTAGCCCGCAAGCGTTAAACCGTTGTTTATATTGAATACGGCAAGCAATACGATTAATACGCCGGCGAATCTCAAAAAATGTTTTTGGAACGCGCCTTTGGCAAAACTAGAAACGGCACTAAGCGAGATCAATGCCGGCAAAGTCCCAAGCGAAAACGTAAACATTGTCAGTGCACCTATCTTCCAGTCCCCGCTTGCAAGAACATACAGCTGCAACGCCTGTGTAAATCCGCACGGCAGAAAAAACGTAGCCGCGCCAAAAACGAACGGCGCGCTTTTACTTTCTTTTGTACTAAGATCGTGAATTTTGTGGCTAATAAATTTTGGCATCTTCGGACTAAATCTCCGTAATCCGGGGAAAAGATGGAGCAGCTGGAACCCAAGTATCAGCATTACTATGCTCACAAAAATCATGAGATATCCGTTTGCTTTCGGTGAAAGCGTCATCACCGAGCCTAGCGCTCCGACTGCGGCACCAAAAGCGGTATAGCCCGCGACGCGTCCGACGTTGAAATATATATGCGGTTTGAATTTTTGAATCCCTGTGAGATTTGGGTGTGATTCGTTGTATTTTCCGGCAAGCGCTAAGAGAAGTCCTCCCACAACCGCAATGCATGACGATACTGCGGCGACCAAACCAATTGCGAAGATCAGACCGTAGCTCATGCGCTGAGTTATGGAAAAATCAGGCAGAAAATTCAATTGTTTCAAAATATAATATAAAGAAACAATCACAAAAAATAACCACCCTATCTGCAAATAATCCGTGAAAGTATTTTTATGAGCTATTGCGTTGGCGCCGGCGTTGCGTTCATTCCACGAAGAAACCTGATAGCCGTCTTCTTTAATCAGCTTATTCAGCTGGCGCAAATCCGGTTCGCAAGAACAGATAAGCTCCGCTTTGCCGTTTGCATGGTTGACATGAACTTTTTCAATTCCGGCAACTTGTTTGAATTTTCGTTCAATCAAAATCTCACAGCTTGCGCAATGCATGCCGTGAATTTTGAGTTTTATTTTTTTTAGCCTTGAATTGTCCACCTGATTTATTTTTTAATTCTGTTGAATAAAACGGCAAAAAGCCATACGGCAAGAAAAGTAATTACGTTCCATATAACTAATCCTGACAAAAAAGTTCCTGCCGTTAATACGTTCACGCCCATGTTTACGTTCATATGGAGCGCGTACATCATAAATCCGGTACGAATTCCTGAAAATAACGCTGCTCCGGCAAAGCAAGCCGTGTAAACGATGCTTATCCACGCCGCGCTCACCTTGAGAAGATGTTGTGTGTTGACCATAAATTTAGTGTTAAATCGTTAATCTTTTAATTATATACCGCATCCGCCCTGCTGTTTAACCGGTGCTCCGGCATCTACGCCGCACCCGCCACCGCCTCCTTTTTGCGGTTCTGCAACTTGAGCGGCAATTTTTGCATAACCTTGGGAGCTGGAATAGGCTGCCCCAAGAATTTCCTGCGGACTTACATCTTTCCAATCAACGCCCTTATTTTTCATATATGTTGCTATTGTCGCGTAGTTATTGGGAAACCAATAAGAGTTCACCACCAACGCCGTATTCCACATCTCCTGTTCGCTTATGCCCTGTGAAGCCATCAGCTCAAGAAGTCCGAGCATGGCCATTCCATGATTGCAATCGGGAAAGCGGGTTGAGTTGCCGCAACACGGCCTATAGATGCCTCCCGATATTTTGTCCACAAGGGCCTGCTGTTCGGGCGTTAAATCAAAAAACTTGTGGCGGCTGTAATGTTCCATCACATTGCCTTTTGCGAGCGTCCATCCGCCGGTTGAAGCAAAGTTTTGCGCCCCACCATATTTCGGATTTGTCATTTCTCCCGCCTCCAAAATAGGATTCTTATTTGCAAGGCCGAGCGCCCAAAATAAGTTTAATAAATAACCTGAATTGGCGGCGGTCATTTTTATTTTGCCGTTATTATCTCCCAAAAGCAGGTTTTCATATTCTTCCGTAAACGACCCTCTCTGCTCATAAATAGCCCTGAACTTATCCGCGTCTATTGCGCCCGCACTAACCAATTTTGCCCCGAGAGACCCCCAAGTTATGGGCAATACAACTCCCTCAGACGGCAGGACTTTTTCTTCTAACTCCGACGGTTCTATACCAACTTCTTTATTTGCTTCTTTTTGTCCCGCCGTATATATCCATGTACCCGCAAGAATAAGAGAAGAAATTAGAATACTGATCGGCAGAAACCGCGCGGTTAAAATTTCTTCTCCAATCGTTTTATTTTGATTTTCGTTTTCCATGATTTTTTTAATTTTTTAACAGCAATTTTTCATTTTTTGCGCAAGCTCATCCGCAACCTGATTATGCTTTTCAAGCCGCGAAAAACTTTTTTTGAAAAATGCCGCGAATAATATGACTATCAGCACCGACCCCGCAAAAATTGAAACTTTCTCAGAGCTCAGCAATCCGTAAGCCGTAAGAAATCCGGCGGGGATAAACATCAATTTCCACAGTAAAGCAGACGCGCCCGGCGGAAGTTTTTTTTCAAGCTGATAAGCAATACCTACAACAGACCCCCCGATAAACACGGCTGTTATTATCCGGTAATCTTCAGCCTGCAGCGCGCCGGACCGGATTCCTAAGAGCATCCAAAGCCACGTTCCGGCAACTCCGGCGCAAACAAGACAAATCCTGAAGCCGGAAATTTTGTTCAGTATAAGCGCAGTTCCGGCAAGCGCGGATATGGAGATTAAAGCAATTAATATAGCCATATGATTAGATATAGAATATTAAAATGCCTAAGATAATCATTGCGAGCCCCGCCCAAAAGCGCACCCCTCGCGTGTTCGTATTTTTCCATTCCTGCATTTTGTCCACGATTACTTTGTCCGCCGCTATCCAAAGCACCGCGATAAGAGGCAATATCAGGATCGTGTTGTAGAGCGCTAAATAACCGAATCCTTTAAAATACGTAACCTGATCGCGCAGGAATCCGATTATCATGAGATATGGTCCGCCCATGCACGGAAATTGGCAGATACCGACAAGGAGTCCCAGCCCGAAAGCCGCGGGCAAAGACGCTTTTTCCATCAGCTGTCCCATTGCCGTATGCGCGGAAGCCGGAATTCTGAGCTTGACCGGGAATTTCGGGAAAAATTCATTTAGAATATTAATTATCCCGAACGCAATCAGAAGCGTTGCTCCGAACTTCCCCATGAAATGAGGGGTGCTGAAGAGATGTAAAATTTTGAGAATACTGAGGCCAATCAGGAGATACGCCGTGAAAATTCCGGCAATATATGTTCCGCCAATTTGCAAAATTTTCTTTCTCGTCATCTGCATCCCGAACAGAAACGCGATAGTAATAAGCAGGATGGAAAATGAACACGGATGCACGCTGTCAAGAAGCGATGATACCAATATCAGCGGGAGGAGCCACGCACCCTGATTGCTTAAATTCCAGATGAACGAAGCGGTTCCCGAACTTTGTTTCAGGAATATTATGCCCGCAATTGCAAGCGCCGTGATAACAAATGTTGTTGTTATTCTTTTCATAAGCGTTATGGAGTAACAACCGCTTTTATTTCAAACTGCAAAATACTGCCTGAGACATCGGCCAGATAAATTAACCGGTCGATTACCCCGACACCGGCCGGCCCGTGAGCATTTGGGTCATAGACAACCCTTAAATCTCTCGATTCTCCGGCTTTGATAGTTTCATTCGCAAGAGGCACAAAACCCATGCCCTCCATTTTGAACGGTCCCTTCTTTCCGTCAGCGCCTTCTATATATGCGCCGGTACACATGCACGAAGTGGTTATTTTCTTGATAAAAACATCTTTATCTGAGGAATTAACAATCTTAAACACGTGATCAACCAGTCCGTTCTTCATGGATATCGTTCCGAAATCATATAATTTTTCTTGCGCCGAAAGAGAGCTTATTGCTCCGAAATTTTGAGGGGTCGCCGTAGCCCGACTGTCACTGCCGCCCCACCAAATAAGGCCCCCGACACCCAATATCACAAGTACGCTTATTGTTATTGTTTTTTTGTCCATGTTGTGAAAATTACCGATAAAAATACAAACACAAAAAGCCCTGCGGTAAGCATCTGCCAAAAGAAAATTAAACCAACCTTGGCAAACCCACAAGACCTATATTAGCGCCCAAGCGTAAATTTTCGGGTTTAAAATACCCTGAGAAAATATTTCCAAAAGAGAATCAAAAAAACTAATTTCGTTGTGTTGTTTTATATATAGTCTCCAGCGAGAACCGGTAAATTCGGAAATATCAAAAAGACGGTTTTTATAAGAAATAATTATGGCCACGGACAAAGCAATTAAAACGAGTATATCGGTGAATCCGGCTTTTTGAGGCAAAGCTGTCATCATTGATTGCCAAATAGCGATATGCTCCGAAACATTCATGATGCACGCTTCCAAGTGGCCGTTAAAGAGGCATCCGCTCATCGGGCCGCCATGCTTCATTTCGCTCATATGATTAAATAATCCGAAAGTGCCGAGCCACAAAAAAGAGACTGCAATCAGTATAATCAGCATTTTCCCGAATTTTTTATTTATTGACGCGAAATCCATGTGTACCGCCATAATAGCACAATTATAACAATAAATCAAATTGTCCCCTCGGAGGGAATCGAACCCCCATATGCGCCTTAGAAGAGCGCCGTTCTATCCATTGAACTACGAGGGGATTTCAAATTTAAATTTTACAACAAAAAATCTAAAAAGTAAAATTGGGATTATTCAGAAACTCGTTGTATGTATCTAGTTTTTTTGAAGCCGCTTCAAGTTCGGTTTTTTTGAGAGTAATTACTTTCGATTGGTCGGGCTCGGCGGAAAAATTTATACTCCCTTCGGCAAGCTTGAAGTAGATCCATATATCCCACACCAATAGCGCCAAAAGCACAATACCCGCTACAATAACCTCCAGCGCCCAGATTTTGCTTATCTCTTTTAAGCGCGGAAAGCGAAATTTGAATTTGAACTTTAATCTCATATTCATATTATTTTGCATAATTGAAAATCTGATAATCCGCGCTCACTTTTACGATGTCGCCGACTTTACCCTGTCGTGTCCATTGCATCTTTTCCACCATTCCCGAATAAGGTATTTTGTCCAAAAGAATAAAAAATCTTACGAGCTGTATTTTTCCTCCTTCCAGTTCAAAAGTTAAGGCCGCCCTGTCATCATTGCCGGTAGGCAGGACCGCGTTGACGGCCTTAAATTTTACTTCCGCTTTTTTCGCAAGCTCCTCCGTCGCTCTTAAAAACTCAACAAAAGAAGCCTCCGTAAGGAACGCCCCCTTTAATTTTTGTATTTCGGCGTCATATTTTATAATATTGGAGCTTGACTCGTCGAACTCACGCTCTTTTTCCTGCAAAAGGGCAATTTGCGCCGAGGCGTCGGCTATTACCCCGCTCTCCGTGTTTATTTTTAAATATAAAAACCAGCCTGCCGCAGTTAAACACAAAAACAGCAGAACATTTCCTAAAAATATAAATAGCGATTTTCCGGATATGTTCATAATTTATAAGCTTCCGGATTAATTTTAAGATTTAAATTGAACCTGGCGTTTGACTCCTCCAAAAGATTGCTAATCGGGGAGTCCACTTCCGAAAATGCCGGCAGCTTTTCCAAAACGGAGACATAAGAAATAAGCTCTTCACGCACAGAAGCGTTGCCCTGAAGGTTTAAAATAAAAACCCCGTCTTTATTTTTCGACAAAACAACGCCATCAATACTGATTCCCTGAGGCGAAGCGCGGAACACGCTTATAAGCAGGCCTGAAAAAGAGCGCCGTTTGGCTTCATTGCTCCCGTAGTCCGAAATTATTTTGTTTATTTTTACCGTCTCCGCCTCCAGATCGCCAAGTTTGCGCCGCGCCAAAACAGCCTCCTCAACATCAACCCTTCTTAAAATATCATCTTTTGATAAAATAATTACAAAATAGGACGGCGCCATGCAAACTATCCAGACCAAAACCGACAAAGAAAGCAGTATTAAAAACGCCGAGGAAAGCTTGTATATTTTCTCGCTCCGCACGGCTTTTTCATATTTTGCTCCCAGAAATGTCATAAAATACCTTCTTTTTTAATTGCGTTTAACGAAAGACCTACCGGCGTGGTATAGCGTATTGAATCTTTCCATTCTATCGCCGGCAAATATTTTCCGGGAAAAATTACATTTACCCACGGATCAGCAACGGAAACCTCAATGCCAAACTCACCCATAAGATATTCTGGAAACCCCAAAAGGTTCGCCTCTCCTCCGTACAAATAAACCCTTTCCGGAGCTTCTCTTTTTTCGGAGTGCGTCTGCCAGTAATCGATATATTTTTGGGCCTCTTCTTTAATAGCGGAAACTATCGGAACAATAGCTTCAAAAACCCCTTCCTCGCTTTTCTTTTTCAAAAACCCGTTTTCTACCTTAAGCTCGCCCGCGCGCGCCAGGCTTACATTCAAAGTCTTTGCTATTATTTCATCCAAAGCCTGGCCTCCGATAGGAATAGTTGTGGCAAATCGGAGAGCTCCTCCTTCCACAATGGAAACACTGGTGCGCATCCGTCCAAAATCAATAAGCATCGCGGCTTTTTTGAAATCTGCCGGTATTATTGAAGACTTAGACGCGTTAAGCTCGGATTCTATATATATAGGCAGGGCTCCGGCCCGGTAAAAAACATCCAGATAAGACTCGACAATCGTCTTCGGAAAAGCCTCTAAAATAACATCAATGTGGTCTTTTTCTTTGCCTCCCAATGAATAGTTAAAAGCCACTTCGGCGGCAGGAAGAGGAATGTGTTCTTCCAGCTGAAGCTCCAAAGCCTGGCCGATTTCCTCTTCTTTTATGCCCGTAAGGCGCACTGTGCGCAAAAAACCTTTTTCTTCCGGAAGCGCCAGTGCGACATATTTTATTTTTTTCTTGGAAATTATGCCCTTGAGCAAGGCGATTAAAAGATCCGGCTTGATTATTTCTCCTTTTACCATTATCCCCGGCTGGATTTCGCCTTCCCCGAAATCCCGGACCAGAACTCTGCCTTTTGCCTCCTTCAGCAGTAAATATTTATAAGACCGGTCGGAAAGATCGAACGAGTAAACGGGAAATTTTAAAAAATTAGGTATTCTCATAAGATTAGGGGATTATTTCTTTCCACTCAATAATATCCCACCCTCCGGCCGGCCCCGACGAAAAATTTACATTAGCGAGGCCTGATTCATAAGTAATTGTAGCATTGTTATCTAAGATCAACCCGTATGAGGTCGCTTCTTTGGCCACGCCGTTATTAGAAAATTTTATCCGCCCCTTCCCGGCATAATAAATAACACCTTCGGAATTGTTGTCCACATTAATTATTTCTTCATCGATGGAATCCTTGGCGGCAAGAACCATCATATGGCTTCCTACCTCTCCCGATCCGGAAAATACAGAATTATTCTTGACATCAATTTTTGAATCGGAAAGTATGACTCCGGAAAACGAATCATATTCTGGAGCAAGTTTAATAATACTTAGATTATCAAACACGATGTCGCCGACAACCCAGATCGTGCCTCCCACGATTAGCGTTGCGCCGTTTGAAACCGTCAGTTTTCCGGTGATTTTCCGCGGGCCGATTGTTTGGGTGCCGCTGATGATAACATCTCCCGCAGTCGTTCCTCCTGCCGCCGCGGCGGCCTTCCAGTCCAAAATGACTCCGTCGGAGATGGGCAATTCTTCCCGCGGAGGATTTTCAATAAAACAATATTGATTAGGACAAACCAAGCCGCGAACAGTAGTATTAACAAACAAATTTGCATGCGCGGTGCCGGCTGTTGACGTGCCTATCGTCAGACCGTCTATTTTTGTATTTACTCCGCCTATCCAAGTCCTGAAATTCAAATCGCCTCCGGCATTGGTCCATACCGGATTTCCCGAACAGCAATCGGACGTATATCTTCCGGTATTATCGGCATATCCGTCCGCGGAATCTTTTTTCCAATTCCAATAGTTTACCGCCGAGCTTGATCCGTAATCCAACACTATCCAATATTTTGCGCCGTTCGTAAGATTGGGCGGAGAAGAAAAAGACACGTCTATCCATGACGGAGTAGCTCCCACTGAAGAATTAGCTATTGTAGCGCTCGCTAAATTGCCGGTTGCCGGCTTGCCGCCATTGTCCGCAGCAATTTTCAAAGTAATATTACCTGAAGGACTTCCTGCTTTCCCGAGATAAACAGAAATCTTATTCAATCTGTCGGTCGCATTCGCCGTAAACGACTGTGCGGCATCGCGATTGTCTGCAACGGTTGCAAAAGAAAAATTTGAATCGGTAGTTGTCGCCTCAACACTCGGATTTCCGGATATTCCTCCGGCGACAACTACGTCTCCGGTAACAACAGCTCCGTTATCGCCTTCAATATTTCCGTTGGAATAAATATTTCCGTTGACAACCGCATTGTTACCCATTAATAATCCTCCGTCGCCTACCTGTACCCCATAAAAGAAGTTTACGTTGTCCGTGCCCGTCACTATTTCAGCCGAAAGCGCGCGGTTCGCGCCGGACGCGTCGCCCGAGGAAATAATTCTTCTTGTGTTGTTAGAAACATTTGTGACATTAATATCCGCCGTAGCACCATTTAACGAAACCGCATAAGAAGAACTGAGGTTTTTACCGCGCAATAATCGGTAAATCGCGTCGTCAATCCCCGCCTCCGCGGCAAAAAAAGAATTTCTGGATTTATAGTTATTGCCGGCAACCCTCGCTTCTTTTAAAGAAAGCAATATTACACCGAAAATCGCCGAGAGCATTATGGCCATCATAAATATGACCGCTATTAAAGCCGCCTGCCCTGAATTTTTACGAATAACATGTCTTTTTTCCATATTAATATTTTCCCCTTAATACCGCGCTGCCGAAAAAATTCCTTGTTTTATTGAATGAGCCCTGGCCGGCCGAAAGCGTCATTTCAATTTTTATTATCTCCGAAGTCGTAGTTGCCTGACGGTAAAAAACCAGATTCGTAACTGCGGCATCGGTCGTAATATCCGCGTTTCCTAATCCGTCATCAACCTGAAGCGCGCCGTCTGAGCTGTTTATGGAAAACGTTTTTCCGCCGATCTTCAAAACACCCGGGTTTGTCCCGAACACGCTTCCCGCGGCGTCCGTGCTTGTGGCTTCGCGCACACTGCGGATAATTGTTTCCATTGCCGTATCGCCATTGAGCATTATCCGCCTCTCAACCCTTAAACGCGCGTATGATTTATAAACGGCAAAAACAGATTCCACGGTTACAACTCCGACGACGGCTATCAACGCGAGATAGACGACAACTTCAATCAAGGAGAATCCCTGCCTTGCCGGCAGGCAGGCTCTGTTTTTTTTCATCATTTATTATAAATATCCGCTAAATAAGTGCTCAATACTAAATTTTGAAGCGCACCATGTTCCAGCCAGCTTACGCGGACACTGAACAGTTTTGTATTCGGGTCGTTCGTTCCGCCGGCGGAAACAATATTGTCGGAAGAATCCCTTGAAACGTTTGCCGGCGTAATTGTCCGTGTAAATACCGAATCAATAGCGCCGGGATTTGAAGCGCCGATGCTCCACTTGGACGCGCCGCTGTTAAAAGACAAATAATAATCCGTGCCCGCACTTAAAGACGATAAATTTGATTGCCAGCTTTCGTCTCTTAAATACCGCAGAGCTTCAAGCCCCTCTTCGGCTAAAAAATTTGCGCGTATTTTATCCGCGGATTCCTCCGACAGCCTGCTGGCCAGCACAAAAACATTAAAAAGCGAAAAAATTGCAGTGCTGATTATCGTGGCGGCTACTAAAACTTCAATTACCCCGAAACCGCCGTTTATCTTGGTTTGTCCCATTAGTTTAATTTTAACACGCCGCGCCATGCTATTTAATACCGCCCGTTGAATATATGGACACCGTATGAATTTTGGCGGGAACAGATCTGGACCGCAGAGTTACCGTACCTGAAGCCGTTGTTGTGCCATAAAGTCTGGTAAATACCGTGTCTACCGCGCCCGCGGTCAGATCTATTGCGCTGATTTCTATGCTCGGCGGCAGCAAATAAGATTCGTTTGCCGGACTTGCCGAATCATATACATCTCCACGGAACAGCACGGCTTTGGTATTTTCAAAATGTACTCCGAAATTGGAACCAAATTCGGACGCGAGAGTTCTGGACCGGGCATCACGCAACAGGCCGATAATTCCCGAATTTGCCTCCGTTAATTTATTTGATTCGCCGAAAGAAGACATTACCGAAAATATTAACGCCGACAACACGACAATTATTGCCATACTGACGAGTATTTCCAAAAGCGTAAATCCCTTCATATTTAAATTACTCCCGCCAAGTTATACATCGGCGAGATCATTGATACGGCGAAAAAGCCGACTACCGCTCCGATAATTATCATAAGCAAAGGCTCAATAATCGTTGAAAGGTCTTTGGTCGCCGCCGAAACTTCGGTTTCATAGAACATCGCGAGCCGAAGCAGCATTTGAGAAAGTTCTCCGGTCTCCTCGCCGACTGCCATCATTTCGCCCACCAAAGGAGGAAAACATTCTGCTGACAGAAACGCTTTTGAAACCGTTTCTCCTTTTTGTATCCTGTCACGCGCATCATCCAACACATCCTTAAAATAATGATTCTGCAAAACACCCTTAGTAATTGTGAGCGCCTCCAAAACATCGACGCCGGAAGAAAGAAGCGATGACAAAGTACGGCAGGTGCGCGCCGCATTGAATTTCTGATTTATTCCTTTTATTACCGGCGCGTTGATAAAGCCCCAGTCCAAAAAATTTTTCCCCATGGCGCTTTTTAGGAACCTAAGCAAAAAATACCCCAAAATACCCGCGCCGATACCTATAAAAATCCCGCTTTTTAAAAGCGACTTGCTGAGAAAAACAACAATTCTGGTAGAGAGCGGCAGCTCAACTTTTAATTCTTCAAAAGTTGAAACCAAGGTCGGCACGACATAAATGAGCATCAATATGCCTATGCCTATCATCGCAATTACGATAATTGCCGGATATATCATTGCGCTTCTTACTTTCCGGCGCAGAGTGTAATCTTTTTTTAACTGCATTGCCACTAATTTCAAAGACCCTTCCAATTTTCCGGATTTCTCTCCTGCTTTGACCATTTCTTTAAAATAATTCGGGAAAACGGCGGGGAATTCCCCCAGAGCTTCCGCGAAAGTTTTACCGCTCTTTATTGTTCCCACCATGGAAAGTATTATTCCTTTGAATTTTTCATTTTCCGTCTGGCGTGTCATTACCTCCAGAACCTTGGCCAGCGAAAGCCCGGCCCCGATCATAACGGCGGCATTGCGGGCAAAGTTCATTTTCTCCTCAAGCTTTATCCGTTTGAGAAATGAGGGAATATAATCGCCCAGTTTGAATTTTTTTCCAAACAGACCCCCTTTCTTCTTTTTAGCGTCTACTATATATGTAGGCAAAAAGCCTTCTGCGCGAAGGGTTTTTGCGAGCTCATACTGGTCTTTGGCATCTCTGTCGCCTTCAACATCGGCTCCGGCAGAATCTCTGGCCTTATAATGATAAAGCGCCATATGCTTTTATTTTAACACAAAAAGCCACCCGTGGTCAGTTAGATAATGTCTATGCCCTTTCTTTAACTAACTTATTATGCTTTTCCATAAGAGAGCGCTGATCCTCATTCGCCTTTCTTGCCACTTCTTCCAAAAACTTCACCTTATACTTAGAATCGGTGCCCGAAAAAAACAGCGAAAAATCATTTTTTTCACTTTTCTCATTAATACCGAATAATTTTTTAATATATTTAAATGTCATATAAACTAATTATACCCCAGTATCATTTGTAAGTCTTCCACAGAGTAACCCCTAAAAAGCATGTCGTCAATATCCGAAACATCAAGGTATATTTTCTCTGTTTTTGTATCATAATTTTTTAATACTAAGTTTAATTTGATTTTATCACCGAAAATTTTCTTTGCCTTAATGACATTTTCCCTTGCTACAATAAACGTATTTATGAACAAACCAAGTGTAACTTTTCTATTTTCAAGTTCTTCGCGTTTTTTGGTAAATATCCATGCAATCTTGGGTTCTTGATAAATATAATATATTTCGACTTTTCTTCCTCTGGTCAAAGATCTATTCACATTTTCGATAGAAAGTCTATACGCAAAAGTTCCGTCTAAAATCATATTTAATTTTTTTTCTAAAGCGTAATCGTATAGTATATGAACGCCTTTAGTGGCGGCGGCCTGATATACATGTGAATTGCCACCAAGATATCCTGGAATAATTTTACGGATATCATCAGCATCAATCACAATAGGCTTGCTTTGAAACCCCTCTATAAGTCTTCTAGAAAATTCTGTTTTCCCAGCGCCAGGCGATCCTGCCATAAAAATAGATATAGGGGCTATGCCAAAAGTAGGATCTACATCTCCAGCAAATTGACGGACCAATAATCCTCTATTTAACTTTATGTGACTCTTCGCCAAACCACTTTCTTGATTTTCGTCTTCATTTTCCATTTATTTAGTAATCTAGAACTGTGCCTATTTATTTAGCAATTTTTTGGCTACAATTGTTAGATTCCAAAAAATACCCAATAATATGATATTGGTAAAATCTGTACTTCCCAAAAAATTATTTAATGTATCCCACATAGCTCTATATTTAAATTATTCTCTCGTGACCCGTAAAATTTCCTCAATGGTCGTTAATCCCTGGACGCACTTGAAGATGCCATCTTCAAGCATCGTCATCATGCCTTCGGATTTGGCTTGTTTTTCTATTTCGTCGCCCGTGGCGTTTTTCATTATCAGATTTTTTATCGTGCTTGTTACTTCCAGAACCTCGTGTATGCCGACACGGCTGGAATATCCGTCGGGGCACTCTCCTGAAACCTTCGGCTTGAAAAACGGGATGTCTTTCCAGTCCGCTTTAGGGGCAACTATTTTTTCTTTTTTTAAAAAACCGAGAACGCGCTCCAAATCCACTTCTTTTGAAAGCTCTTTAAATTCGGCATCCGACAGTTTGTATTCAATATTATCTTTGCAAAGTTTACGCACAAGCCTCTGGCCGATGATTACATTTACCGTGGAAACAATCAAAAACGGCTCAATGTGCATATCAAGCATTCTCGGAAGAGCTCCCGAGGCGGAATTAGTGTGCAGGGTTGAGAGCACCAAGTGGCCGGTCAAAGCCGCGTTGATGGCGAGTCCGGCAGTTTCTTCGTCGCGGATTTCTCCAATCATCATAATATCCGGGTCCTGCCGTACAAGGGTTCTCATGCCGTTGGCAAAAGAAAATCCGATGTCCGGACGCACCTGCGTCTGATTTACGCGGGGCATTCTATACTCAATAGGGTCTTCAATGGTTGAAATGTTAACTCCCGGAGTATTGAGCATGGAAAGAGCCGTGTAAAGCGTCGTTGTTTTTCCGGAACCGGTCGGCCCAGTCGCCAAAATCATTCCGACGGGTCTTTTTATATATTTATGCAGTTTTTCCAGATCTTCACCGTGAAAAGACAATTCTTCAAAAGTAAATCCTTTGGCGCTCTCCGGTAAAAGCCTCATTACTATCTTCTCGCCGTCAAAAACCGGAAGCACTGAAACACGGAAAGAAATTTTATATTCAGAAGTTTCTATCTTGAAACGCCCATCCTGCGGAAGCCTGTGCTCGTCGAGCTTAAGGTTTGAAAGCACTTTTATGCGGGCGACTATTCCCGGCGCAACCTGCGCCGGCAAAACCATGGCATCGTGCAGGATACCGTCTATGCGATAGCGGACCAATACTTCTTTTTCCATCGGTTCAATGTGTATATCTGAAGCGCGGCCCAAAATCGCGTGGCGGAGAAGCGTGTCAACAATCTTGATTATAGGCAGGTCTTCGGCTATTTTTTTCAGGTCTTCTTCGCTGATTTCCTTCCCTTCTTCCTGCGCGACGGATATCAGGGTTTTTTCCGTTTCATTTTTAATAATATCGCCGAACTCGGCCTCAAGGCTTTTTTGGTACTGCGACAAAACTTTTTTTATTGAAGCCGCATTGGTAAGCCTCGGCAATATTTTCAAGTCTGATTTTTTCTTTATGAATTCAATGGTTTCAAGATCTTCCGGATCAAGCATGGCTACTTCCAGCAGATTGCCGTTTTTTTTGAACGCGACAATATTATTTTTTTTGGCTATAGGCTCGGGAATTATCGCCAAAATCTTGGGATCAATCTTCTCGCCCTCAAGATTAACAAAGGGAATGCCCAAAATATAAGCTTTGACGCGCGCGATGTCCGCGTCGGACACCTTTTTTGCGGCGAGCAAAACATCGTCAATCTTTTTTCCGCTGGACCTTGCTTCTTTTTCCGCTTTTTCTATGTCGGCGGCGCTCACAAGCTCCGAATCCAGAAGGAAAGCCTTAAGTTGTTGCTGTTCTATCTTCACTTCATTAAAAAATTATTTTGAATGGCTTAAAACTCCTGCGATTTTTGCTATGACATCCTGTAAAGTATAGTTGGCTTTTACCAGATAAGTCGTCGCACCCGAGGTAAGCGCTCTCTCCACATCCGCTGACCCCTCCAGATTGGTCAGAACTATTATCGGAATATCTTTGGTGGCCGTGTCGCTTTTTAGCTCGGATAAAACTTCAAACCCGTTCTTTTTCGGCAATATAAGATCCAGCAAAATAAGGTCAGGCAATTCTTTTTTCGCCAGACTAAGGCCGGTCTCTCCGTCCAAAGCCCTGAAAACCTGGTATTTTTGCTGTTCAAGCGCCGCGCCCAATGATTTTTGCAAAGACTCTTCATCTTCCACAAACAGTATTTTTTTCATTTTATATTAATTATTATTTTTTTAACCGGTAATGTAAACCAAAATGTCGACCCTTTGCCGAGGAGAGAAGAAAATCCGATTTCCCCGCCGGACAATTTGATTATCGATTTTGCAATAAATAAGCCCACGCCGCTGCCTTCCGTCTGGTATCTGAGAGCGTTAATTGAACGGAAAAATTTATCAAACACCCTTGCTTTTTCAGAGTCCTGTATTCCGGCTCCCTGATCAGTTATTTTACAAATAATATAATCGCCGTTTTTTTTCTCCAGACTTATAACAACATTGCCCTTATAAGCGCTGTAACGAATGGCATTGTCTATCAGGTGTTCCATTACTCTCTTAATACGTTCTTCGTCCGCGTAAACCATCGGTATATCTTTTTGCATGGCCACAGTAACCTTTGCATTGTTCGCGGAAGAATATTTTTCGGATTCGGAGGCCACACGGCTGGCAAGAACGGCAATGGAAAAAAGCGAAGGGCGCAAAACCAAATCGCCGTCTTCTATTCGGTTTACTTCCAATAAATCGCTTACCGAACGTATCATTCGTTCGTTCTGGTCATAAACAGTCTCAAGATACGAACGCGATTCGTCGGAAACTACAAATTTAGCATCATCACCGGCAAGTATCATGTTTAGTTGCCACTTGATTGCCGAAAGAGGACTACGCAACTGGTGCGACATAATGCTGATAAATTCCGATTTGGACAAAGAAGAAATTGCGACTCTCTCAAACGCCGAAATTATCATATGTCCGACAACAAAAAGGACAACCGTTAAGATAAGCACTGAAAGAGCCGCCAGCTCCGGCTCCTGATACCGGCTCGCAACCACATAAGCCGAAAGCACCGCTACTATTATTACGACTCCCATTACCAAAAACAAAAATTGCGGGCACTGCCAGAGGCTTACCCGGTATTTGCCGCAGACCTTATTCAAATTTAGGCCTTCAGACCATCTGGCTTCCATATTTATATAGTATACTTTAAATAAAAAAATCCGTGAAATACGGATTTTGATGCTAATTAATCGATATGGTGCACTAATCCGGAATCAAGCAAACTCCGGGCATGATTCCACCCTCCCCTGATAACCAGACGAAACAGGTCTTCTTTTGTTTTCTGGGGCGCGTTTTCAAAAAAATCGAACAAAACATTTATGGGTATATGGCCGGTTTTTTCTTTGTCCTTATACCCATGGATATCGTTGTTATTCACAAAACAGACAAATTGATAGGTTCTCATCCCCTCGTCCCAACAAAGATCAATATCAATTTGCGGCCTTTGCTGGCTGCCTGCAAACAGCAATGAATGCGCTTCTTTTTGGTTTAAACCGTATTTTTTAAGAACCTTGATGTTCGCGGACCTTAGCCACTCCTTAAAAGCTGCCGCCGCGGATAATTCGCATTCATAAGAACCCGTCCTCGCCTTTTCACACAATCTGTGAAAATTATCAGCTTCTTCATCGCTGATACTTTGAAGGTCGAGAGCGCTTCCGATTGGCTTATTTCGAAATAATAATTGGTTCGCCGCGGCATCCTGCAACATATCTGTTTTGCCGGCTGACAGAAAATGGGTTGGTTTTTTCTTCAGGCAACCAATCAGATTTTTAGCAATAATACCGGCCCAAACGCACATTACGGCCTCTCTCCACCATAGAAGCGAGTAGTACAGGTCCAAAACTGCATTGCTCCATATTTCTTCCTCTCTGCCGAATAGATCAAAAGACTTAAAGCTGTCCCTTGAAAACAAAATTTTCTTTTCTCTTTCTCCGCAAACTATTCCGGATTTTTCCGGATCAGCGTAGCGCAGATAGTCCCAATCTTCGAGCACCTCTGGCAAATCCGCCAGCGCCCACGCCGACTCCATATCCGAAGGTTTTCTGAATTTATCAAGCGGAATATTCCGCACTTCTTCTTTGGCTTTTTCAAATTTTAATTTAAATTCGGCTATTGTTTCCGAAAAACTTTGGTTTAAAAAATGCGAGGCTCTTTTGTTTATTTCTTTCTCGTCGCCGCGCCTTTCCGCAAAACCCAAAGCCCTTACCAGCCGCGCGTAATCCGCATTATTTTTTGCCATATATTTATCCGCCTTTCAAATAAACTCTGCGGGCAATATAGCACTATAAAATTAAAAATCAAGCTGATCTTGACATCGCCAACGCTTTGCGCTAGGCTTAGCTTACGGTCCATTCTTAAGATGGGCTTTTATATTAGAAGTAGTTGGTGTCCCTCACCAGAAACTGGTTCGGGATGCTCAATTTTATTAACTCACTAACGTTCGTATAAAATTGGCATATGTTAGATTTAAAAAACTTAAACTCCGCTTTAGACCAATTGGCCCAGGATAAGGGCATTTCCAAGGAGAAAATTGTAGAGACCATCGAAATGGCTCTGGCCGCGGCGTACAAAAAGGATTACGGCAAAAAAACACAGGTTGTAAGGTCAAAATTTGATACTACCACCGGGGAGGCCTCTTTTTGGCAGGTCAAAACCGTGGTTGACGCATCAATGATAAAGTCCGAAGAAGAGATTGCGGCCGAGGAAGCCGCGCGGGAAGCGGCGGGGGCGGGCGCCTTTGTTCCCGAATATAAAAGCGAGCGCGACGAAGCAAGAGAAGCGGCTCGGGAAGCAAGAGAAGACACCGCCGTAGAGGGCGAGGAGGGAGAGATAAAAAAAGTCCGCTTCAACGAGGACCGCCACATAATGATTGGCGAGGCTAAAAAAATAAAAAAAGGAATAAAGCCCGGAGACGAGCTTACTTTCCCGCTGGAAACAAAAGAGGACTACGGAAGAATCGCCGCGCAAACCGCCAAGCAGGTTATTTTACAAAGAATACGCGAAGCGGAGCGCGATTCCATTTATGACGAATTTTCCGGCCGTGAAGGCGAAATAGTCAGCGGTATCGTCCAAAGAATAGAAGGGCGGTTCGTATTTTTGGATCTGGTCCGTTCAATCGGCCTTCTGCCACCCGACGAACAAGTCCGCGGAGAAAGATACCGCGTGGGCGAGCGCATCAAAACATTGCTTCTTAAAGTAGACAAAAGTCAGAGAGGCCCTTCAATATATCTCTCACGCTCCCATCCAAAATTTGTCGCGAAATTATTTGAAATAGAAGTTCCCGAAATAGCTTCGGGCGTGGTTGAGATAAAAAATATCGCCCGCGAAGCCGGCTCAAGGACAAAAATTGCCGTTGCATCCAACGAAGAGCACATTGATCCCGTCGGCTCGTGCGTCGGACAAAAAGGAGTAAGGGTCAGCACGGTCATCGCGGAACTCGGAGGAGAAAAAATAGATATAATTCCTTACAATGACAATTCTGAAAAATATATCTCCGCTTCCCTTTCCCCCGCAAAAATACTGGAAGTAGATATTGACGAAGAAAGAAAACACGCCAAAGTTACCGTGGCCGAAGACCAGCTTTCGCTTGCCATCGGCAAAGGCGGGCAGAATGTTCGTTTAGCCGCAAAACTTACGGGCTACAAAATAGACATCCGCTCAAAAACCGGCGAAACGGTTGTTGAAACCACAGAAGACGGCGAAGTTTCAGGCGAAGGGATAGCGGAGGAGTAATTACTTAGGTTCCCGACACCTAAGTTACTGGACAAAAATTTTTCTATGCGCTAGAATTTTTCGCAGAAGGAGATTGCCTGGAATGAGTTTTATATTGGCTAGTGTTGCCGTAATTCTGTTGATTACCGGTGTTTCGCGGGCATCGAGTATTGGAGAGCAAGCAATATTCATTTGGCTATCAGGAATTTTAGCATGTATTTGCATTGCTGCCGCCGTTTATATAGAGAATTTAAAAAAACAAAATAAAAAACCGGAAACGGAAGAAGACACCGAGGCGCCTTAAAAACGCCTTTTCTTTTTCGTGAAATCTGTTATTATTCCTACTAATTACTAATAATTAAAATGACAGCATGACTATAGAAAATTTCGCGCTCTGGACGGGCATTATTTCAATAATTTTCGCGCTCTGGCTGCGGAACTCCGTCAAAAAACATTCGGAGGGGAATGAAAAAATGAAAGAGATAGCAGAAGCCATCCGCGAGGGCTCAAAGGCTTTTTTAAAAAGGCAATTTAAAACCGTGCTGATTGTAGGCGTCATCATCGCGGGAATAATTTATGTTTATCTGGGCAAAGGCATCGCAGGCGGATTTATTTTGGGAGCCCTCGCCTCTTCGCTCGCCGCTTATCTGGGAATGCAGACCGCCGTCATGGCCAACGTGCGTGTTACCGAAGCCGCGAAAAAAGGATTGAAAGAAGCTTTCGCGCTCGCATTCCGCGGAGGAGCAGTGACGGGATTTTTGGTTGTCGGACTGGGGCTTCTGGTTGTCGTAGGCTTTTGGAACTGGACTCACGATTTAACCGCGCTCATCGGAGTGGGATTCGGCGGTTCATTAATATCCGTATTTTCGCGCTTGGGCGGAGGAATATTTACCAAAGCCGCGGATGTGGGAGCGGACCTTGTCGGCAAAACCGAAGCCGGCATTCCTGAGGATGACCCAAGGAATCCCGCGGTCATAGCGGACAATGTCGGGGACAATGTCGGGGACTGCGCGGGAATGGCCGCTGATCTTTTTGAAACATACACGGTAACTCTTATCGCGGGAATGCTTTTGGGCGGAAGCCTGCTTGCGGATTCAACAGCGATTCTTTTGCCCATTCTTTTGGGCGCGGTCGCAATATGGGCCTCAATAATCGGATTTTATTTTGTAAAAATTTCCAAAGAGTCACAAATTATGTGGGGCTTGTATAAAGGACTCATTGCTTCGGGAGCTTTGTCCGCGCTCGGATTTTACTGGGTAATAGAAAAAAAATCTTATTTTATGGCTTCCCTTGTGGGGCTCGCAGTTGTACTCGGCATCGTACTTATCACGGAATATTATACTTCAAAAAAATTCAGGCCGGTTAAATCAATAGCAAAAAGCTCCGAGTCCGGACACGGAACCAACGTTATCATGGGGCTTGCGATGTCTTTGGAATCTACGGCTCTTCCTTCTCTTGTTATCGCATTCGGCGCGTACATCGCTTTTCAATTTGCAGGGCTTTACGGAGTTGCCTTAGCCGCGACGGCAATGCTTTCAATGGCAGGAATAATAGTTGCGATAGATTCTTTCGGACCGATAACCGACAACGCGGGAGGTATTGCAGAAATGGCGGGGCTTCCGAAAAGCGTCCGCGCGGTAACTGATCCGCTGGACGCCGTAGGCAACACAACCAAAGCTGTTACAAAAGGATACGCAATCGCATCCGCGGGGTTGGCCGCGATGGTACTTTTCGCCGCCTACACCACGGACCTTAAAGCAAAAGGTCTGGGTGCGCTTTTTGATCTTTCGGACCCGCTGGTCATTACCGGACTTTTCATCGGCGGAATGCTCCCGTATATTTTTGCGTCGCTCGCAATGAAAGCGGTCGGCAACAGCGCGGGCGGAGTTGTCTTGGAAGTAAGAAGACAATTTAGGGAAATCAAAGGAATAATGGAAGGGACAGCAAAGCCCGATTACGCCGCCTGCGTGGACATTGTAACCAAAGCGGCGCTCCGCGAAATGATTTTGCCGGCTTTGCTTCCGATTTTAGTTACGCTTGCCGTAGGACTTTTCCTTGGACCGCAGGCGCTCGGCGGACTTCTTATCGGAACAATTCTTACGGGATTTTTTGTCGCAATATCAATGACTTCGGGAGGTGCCGCGTGGGACAACGCCAAAAAATTCATTGAAGAAGGAAATTACGGGGGAAAAGGTTCGGACGCGCACAAGGCCGCGGTAACCGGAGATACGGTCGGCGACCCATACAAAGACACCGCCGGCCCCGCCATCAATCCGATGATAAAAGTAGTGAATATTGTCGCGCTTTTACTGATACCGTTTCTCTAAAAAATAGAAATTTATAAACCCCTCCTCACATCCCCTTCGTAAGGGGAGTAAATCCCGGCGGAAATCATTTCTGATTTTTAAAATTGGATATCACCCTAAGGACTCTAGATAAATTATTCTTTATATCATTGTTAGAAAAGCGCAAAACGCAAATTCCAAGAGATTCTATGGCTTTCTGTCTTCCCTCGTCGTATTTTTTTGTATCATCGGCCAAATGATAATCTCCATCTAATTCAATCGCTAAATTTAATTCCGGAGAATAGAAATCAACAATATATTTATCAATACTATACTGCCTTCTGAATTTATAGCCTTTTATGTTTTTCCCTTTAATTTGAGACCACAATATTACCTCCGCTTCCGGCATATTGCGGCGCAACATTTTTCGTTTGGGAGTCTGTGGTTTTTTATTAAATATTTGTGTTATGCGTTAAAAATTACATCTCCTTATATATCTTGTAAAGCGGGCTCGACAAATATCCTCTCAATTTCCCCTCCTTACGAAGGAGGGGTTGGGGAGGTTTTTAACCCATTCTGATTGATTATGGAACGCAAAAAAGTCTTATTTATAAGGCTTTTTTGTACTTGACATCTTCGTATATTTATGATAAAATAGCAACCAGAGAGGAGGTTGGATGCCCTTCCCCTAGTTACATAATCGCTAAGCGGTTAACAAACTCCGCTTAGCGAAAACACACGAGCTGATGCCTTCTCTGAAAAGAGAAGGGTCGCCAAAATTAAGGCTACGACAAATGGCCTTACGGAAGAGAATAAAGGGACGGACCACACTACCCCATGTGAGTAAGTGGCCTAAAGTCATCCCTCTTTCCAAGCCCCGTAAAATCACACGGCGGAATCCTATAACAGGACTGCCAGGAGTGCCAAAACGGGGCCTCTTCTGAGAACCCGAAGCGATTCCGGTTTTGAGAAGAGGCAAAGGAAAGTTCTTTAAAGCGGACGGAAAATAAATCCAAAAAGAAAAGGAGAGATCAATGAAATTCGCATATCGGATCGTCTTAGGCAATAGCGCATTGGCGGACATTTCCACAGATCGGGAATTGCGACAAGGCGAAAAACTGAAAGTAACAAGCGGGACTCTAAAAAGATCTTACAAGATCGAAAGTGTTTCGCACGGATTAATTAACCCCGACCACCCAGGTTACCAGGTTTTTACAACGAGCATAACGCTGCTGAATGTTTCAAAAATTTCTTAGCTAAAAGGCGGAAAGGAAACATGATAATAAGAAAAATCGAGGCTGCACGAGGCAAAGAATCAATTTGCCTTGAAATAAAACCGCTTGATCAAATTGCTTTAAGACACACCGCCCTCTGCAGGCAACACGAAGGCATAGCCATCGCCAATCTTCTTTTTGAAACTTTGCCGCGAAGCACTTTGCTAGCGCTAAAGCAGAGGTTGGCTGAATTGCATGGAGGCCCGCACTCTCTACGTCCTACGCAATATAAACGACGGTAATTAATCCATCTCGCCCACCGGCTCGTCCCGTCCCGATGAAAAATCATCGCGGACGCGGACGAGCTTCCATCAAAGTTCTTATCTTCTCTAATTCGCGCGAATAGGAGAATAAGGATTTTGATGGGAGTAGATGAAAATCGAAACCAAAAAGAAGTTCTTTTGAAAAATCGTGACTGTAAAAACAGAAAAGGAGAAAAAAGATGAAATTTTG
>Ga0209541_10001194_pt1 | contig 52063 bp, 68 predicted proteins | sample RifCSPlowO2_01_FD_184027 | JGI IMG/M metagenome (GOLD analysis project Ga0209541, IMG submission 184027) | Groundwater microbial communities from Rifle, Colorado - Rifle CSP2_plank lowO2_0.1 (SPAdes) (version 2) | ecosystem: Environmental > Aquatic > Deep subsurface > Groundwater | place... | reverse complement strand
TCTCTATGCTTAAGCCATTTGCCAGAGAAAAAAAGAACATTGCAAAGCCCATTAAAATTCCAAAAATAAAAAATGAAAGAATTATTGCAGCAAATCCTCTTGCTCTTTCTTTTATGTAAAATGGAAACATTCCTATTCTTAATCCCAGGCCAATGCTTATCATTACAGCAGGAATTTCCAAGATTCCATGGGGAAATAATCTCCATAAAACCAAAATTCCTTCTGAAAGAACAGTTTTATTTGCAACAAAGCCTAAAACATAGCCATTAACAATGCTGATAAAAAATGGGACAACTCCATAGAAAAAGCCAAAAAAAATTGCGAAAAAACTGCTTTTTACATTATTAAATATAATAAACCTAATTAACTCAAAGCCACTTAATCCCTGGGTTTTTGCAGCAAGCTCCTTAATCAAGTTAATTATTTCCTCTTGGAAAAAATAAGGAAATAGAAAGCCAATCAAAACAGTAAAGACAAATATAAAAAACCCCAACCATGCATATTTTTTTATTTTTTTAAGAAACCCCCATGCTTTTGAAAATGGCCTATTTCCAATTGCAACAAAATGCATAACAATTCCAATATAAAGAATAAGCAAGCCAATGCTTAAAAAATAAAAAGAAAATTTGCTTTTTCCTGAAAATAAGTCATTAAGAAAATTAAAAGCTAGAATAAAAATTCCAGCTAAGCCAAGGAAAGTCCCAAAATTGAATCCTCTAAAGCTTTTTTTCTTTATATCCTTACTCTCTTTTTTCAGCCTATTTTTCGCATTCATATATAATCAAGAAAAAGTCAATTTATAAAGGTTTATCCAGCAAAATACCTTCTTATCATTTCAGTTTTTCTCCTATATTTTTTTTTCAAATAAAATCCATAAAATAATCCAGCGATTAATCCTCCAAAATGAGCTGTGTTTCCAATAGGCAAGCCAGCTCCAACAGAAGCTAGCCATAAGACAACTAATAAAAATATCATCGCACTCCACATCCTCATCGGTATTACAAAGAATACATAAACGCGAAGATTAGGTGTAAGAAGGGCAAGTAAACCACCTAATGCAAAAATAGCACCTGAAGCTCCTACTGCATAAATTTCAGGGCTCCCAAATATATTCGTCCCCAGACCAGAAGTTCCAAAAAAATAAGCAAGAAAAACAAAAACCAATCCAGCAAAAATTCCAGATAACATATAAAGCCAGAAAAATCTTTTTCTTCCTATTAATCTTTCAACAAAGCTTCCAATAAAAAACAAGGAAATCATATTAACAAATAAATGAGTGAAGTTTCCATGCATAAACATGCTTGTAATTAAAGTCCACATCCTTCCAGAAAAGAAAGCCAAAGGCTGCAATGCAATAAGAGGAAACACTTCTTCTTGCCCTAAAATTCCTGTCAAAAGCATTACAAGAAAAAATATAATTATGTCAATTAGTATAAACCAGCTAGTTATGCTGAATTTCCTGAAAAATCCATTGAAATAATTACCTCTCATTCTATAATTATTTCCTTTTTAATTTTTTAAAAAACCTGGAAAATTTTTTCTTTATAATTTTTATTTCCTTGTCAACTCTTTTTATTGCCCTGTTTTTAACAAACTTCTTGTCATCTTTCTTTTTGTTTTTTAGAATCCTCTTTCTATCTGCTTTTTTCTTTTTCTCAACCCTCTTTATCTTTGATGCCTTCTTTTTTTCAAGTTTTTCGCCTTCTTTTTCTCTTTCAGATATAACAAGGGTTATATCTTCTTTTATTTTTCTAATCTCTTTTTCAAGTTTTTTTATTATTTCTTGATTATCAGCTAATTCATAAACATTTTCACATTCAGGGCATATAAAATCATTCAGCAAAGCAGCCTCTTCTGTGACTTCAATATTGCAGGTCTTGCATACATAATATCTTTTTTCTTTCCTGTTTTTTAACTGCACTTCCATCTCTGCATATTCTCTCCGCAATTTGTCTTCCAGAAGGCTTAAAGACTTATAAACCTTTAATGTCCAAAAATAAATAAACCAGCCTTTTTTTCTATCCTTTTTTCTTATAAAGGAAACCAATCCATAGTCAGACAATTTATAGAGTATATTTCTTGTCTGATTAATAGTTAATTTTAATTTTTTTGCGATTATAAACTCATTAACATCTTTTTTTCCGATAAGCAAATCAACAATGGGAACTGCCTGTTTATTTATCAGATGCTCGACTATTGATTTAAGAAATTTGACTTGCATTTTAAGTAAAAAAATAACTGAAACCACTCTTTTAATATCTTTCTATGAAATTGTTATCACTATATAATTTAACTAAAGCTATATATATAATGTTTAAAATATTAAAATATGGGTTGGTTCACTAAAAAAGAGGAAAAGAGTATAAATGATAATTTTAGTTTGCCAGACTTGCCAGCACCTTCAGATTACCCCTCTCCTCTTCCAGAAGAATTGCCAGAAATTCCAGAAGGCCTTCCAGAGATTCCAGAAATAGAAACGATAAAAAAACCAGAAACATTTAAGCCAGTTCCTGAGCCTAAAGTAAAGCAGGTTAGAGAACTGCAAAAATCAAAATTAATGAGATCAATGTCTCAAGAAGGTCCCCAAGAACCAACAAGCCTGGGAATGTCACAAACTCCTGGATTTTCAAGCCCTTTTATCAAAACTTCTGAGCCTGCTTTTGAATCCTCTGGAGAAGAATATCAAGAACTGCCAAAATTTTCAAAACCCTTAGCTAAAAAAAATGAGCCAGTCTATATAAGGCTAGACAAATTTGAAATAACTGTTGAAGCATTCAACGAGATAAGAAATAAAATTATTGAAATTGAAGATTTATTAAGAAAAACAAAAGAAATTAAAGAAAAAGAAGAAAGAGAAATTGAAGAATGGGAAAAAGAAATTCATGCATTAAAAGCAAGGATAGATTTCATTGACAGGAGCATATTTTATAAACTTGATTAATTCTAAGATGGAAACCAAATATATAAAAATGGATCATCTTGAATCCCTGGCAGCAAAAAAACAACTGCTATTAGCTCAGTTGAACATTCTTTATCTTTTAAAAAGATTCAGCAACTACAAGGCAATAAGAAAAAGAGAATTTATTCTTAAAAATAAATTAAAATCAAGCATAACTGCAATGAGATCTAAACTTAGTTTAATAAATTCTTCCTTGCCAAGAGAAGAAATAAGCGCAGTTAAAACAAAAGCAGCAAGAAAAATTCAAAAAATAAAAAAAAGCTCTGATAGAAAATTTGAAGACGAACTTAGTTCAATAAAAGAAAAGCTGGAGAAATTAGGATAAACATTAACTTTTTATATTCTTAACTTTTATCTTTTCTATGGAATGGAATAGAAAATTGTTGATAAACGCATATCTGGATTTCTTTAAAAAAAAATCCCACAAAGAAATTCCTAATTCTTCTTTAATCCCTGAAAATGATCCAACAGTCTTATTTACAACCGCAGGCATGCATCCTCTAGTCCCTTTTTTGCTTGGACAGCCACATCCTTTAGGAAAAAGGCTTGTTAATATCCAAAGATGCATAAGAACAGGGGATATTGATGATGTCGGAGATTCTTATCACCATACTTTTTTTGAAATGCTTGGAAACTGGTCTTTAGGTGATTATTTTAAAAAAGAAGCAATAGAATACTCTTTTGAATTCCTGACAAAAATCCTAAAAATTCCAATAGAAAAATTAGCAGTAACCTGTTTTGCAGGGGATAAAAATGCACCAAAAGATGAAGAATCTGCAAAAATCTGGCAATCTTTAGGAATTAAAAAAGAGAGAATTGCACTTTTAAAAGAAGACAACTGGTGGGGCCCTGCAGGAAAAACAGGTCCATGCGGACCGTGCACTGAAATGTTTTACTGGAAGAAAAAAGAAAAACCACCAAAAAAATTTAATCCTAGTGACAAAAACTGGGTTGAAATAGGAAATGATGTTTTAATGCAGTACACTAAAGATGAAAATGAAAACTACAATCTAGCAAAACAAAAAAACATTGATTTTGGGGGCGGTGTTGAGAGAACCTTGGCTGTATTAAACAATCTTGATGACAACTATCTGACAGATTGCTTTTCTCCAATAATAAAAAAAATAGAAGGACTTTCAAAAACAAAATATAACACTAATCAAAATACAACAAAAGCAATAAGGATTATCGCAGAGCATATAAAAGCAGCAGTTTTTATAATAGCAGATGGCATCGCACCATCCAACATTGAGCAGGGCTATGTTTTAAGGAGGCTGATAAGAAGGGCAATTAGATATGGAAGAACTTTGAATCTGAAAGATTTCACAGCAAAAATTGCAGAGCCTGTTTTTGAAATCTATGATGATTATGAAATCCTAAAAAAGAACAAAAATAAAATTCTGCAAGAATTTTATAAAGAAGAAAACAAATTCAATGAAACTCTTGAAAATGGAATAAAAGTTTTTGAAAAATTAATAAAAGATAAAAAAGAAATTTCGGGAAAAGATGCTTTTTTATTATACCAAAGCTATGGCTTTCCAATTGAAATAACTTCAGAGCTGGCAAAAGAAAAAGGAATCCCAGTAAATCTAGATGAATACGAGGAAGAAAATAAAAACCATCAAGAATTAAGCAGAACAGCAACAGAAGGTAAATTCAAGTCAGGCTTAGCTGACAACAGCCTTGCAACGACAAGATTGCATACAGCAACTCACCTGCTGAATAAGGCATTAAAAATAGTTCTGAAAGACAAAAACATCCACCAGAAAGGCTCTAACATAACTCCTGAAAGATTGAGATTTGACTTTAATTTTGACAGGAAATTAACAGAACAAGAATTAAAAGAAATTGAAAACTTAGTTAATGAAAAAATAAAACAATCATTAAAAGTAGAAACAAAAGAAATATCAGTAGAAGAAGCAAAAAAAACAGGGGCAGAAGGGGTTTTTGAAGAAAAATACAAAGAAAAAGTATCAGTTTATTCAATCGCAGATTTCTCAAAAGAAATCTGCGCAGGCCCTCATGTAAAAAATACAAAAGAGCTTGGGCATTTTAAAATCATAAAAGAAGAATCAAGCGCTGCTGGAGTAAGGAGAATTAAAGCTGTTTTAAATTAAGGGAAGGTGACTTGTTAGGAAACCGCAGGTTCTCGTACGATAAGAAGGATTAAGGCTGTGTTGGAGTAAACTAACCTCTACTTCAGATTATAATATCACTCCATAAATCATAAAGTTTTGGAGTGACTTTTTTACTTTTCAAGTAACCTAAAAACTCTTTAACATATTGGCTGGGAACAAGGATTGTTCCTTTTCCAATTTTTTTTGTGTTTAGTTTTTGGACAAGCCCAGGATATTCCTTTTTTCCAACCTTAAATCCAAATATTTTCCTATAAATTGCAATTCTTTTTTTATCAGGCTTAATATTATCGAAAGAAATTAATGTATAGCTGTTTATTTTTTCAGTATTAGCAGTGTATTCTCCAAATAAAATTATTCCATTATTAATAATACTTCTCTTCAAATCTTTCCACTCCTCTGAATCAAGTTTTCCAGTGATTATAGAAATAGGGTTTTCAATACCTTTAAGTTTCCACTCCTTAAATTTGTTTGTTTTATAATAATCTTCAAGAATTTTATTTATTTTCTTTACATTTTTTTCATTACTATCAATAAATAAATCAATATCAGATTCCTCATCAAAATCTCCGCGAGCAATTGAGCCATGCAAAATTATTCTGTCAATTTTATCAAATTTTCCAATAAGATAAGATGCAGAATCCATTGCATAGCTGATTAATTCATTTTTGCTTGGCATTTTTATTCTCCAACCTTGTTTTTTTAAGGTTTTCATTAATTAACTTTCTTAATTGGTTAAACTTTTCAATATTCTATGGTCAAATTGCTCTCCCGAACCCTGAATAAGGTTAAGCCTATGAAGAAATATGCAAAACAATTCAACTGCTCCTTGGGAAACATTATAGCTGATATTTCTCTGGTTTTCTTCAGCGCTTTCTTCTATAGCTCTGTTCAGGTTAGTTACATGCTCTCTATAAGCCGTTTCATGTTCTTCTATTTTCATTTTCAGTCAATTATTACATTTGTAATAATCTATATTTACAAAAGTAACAATACTATTTAAACCTTTTTATTACATTAGTAACATATTATTGTTACACTTGTAACAAATAGATAATTAGCCCCATTAAAAAAGTTTATGCCAAAAAATCCCAAAACCTTTATAAAATCCTTATAATATCTATTGCCTGGGGGCTATTTATGGAAGAACAAAATACCTGCATTTTCCCAAAATGCCCAAAATGCAATAAAGGATGCTTAGTGCCTTTTTCCTTTGGTGAAGATGTTTTTGAGAAATGGAAATGCACAAATCCTGAATGCAATTATATTATAAGGAAGAATTGAAAATTAAAACAAAAAAAAGAAAAACTAACTTAAAAGGGCTGCTAGCCCCCAAACTACAAGAGCAATCCAGATTAGCAAATAGAACCAAGATTTTTTAAGGATTTTTTTATCTTTCATTAGCTTTTCAGCTAATCCAACAACCTCTTTAGAATATGCTGCAATACCAAGAGCAGCAAGCAAGCTAACAAACAACATAACTGCAAAAATCTGCACAATTGTTAGCTCCTGCAACAATATATACAAGCATACAACTGCAAGAACAAACGACACTAATCCAGCTAAAAAAGAATTTTTCCAGATTTTTCTCACAACTGAATTAAGCCATATTTTAGGACTCACTAAAACCACAATAAGCTTTACTGCAGCGACTATCAAAAAAATCCAAGCTAAAGTTTCTATACCTGCCATATTTATCTCACATTTTGAGTTTTTATCTTATAATTAAATATTGTAAACTCAAAATGCTCGCCACCTCCTTTTAATAATAAAGGAAACAAGATTATTTAAGGTTTTTGATTTGCAAAAAGAAATTTTAAAAAAGATGCAGAAAAAATAGTCTGGGCATTAATCATAATTTTTACAGGAATAATTGGAGCTTTAATTTATTATTTTGTTATTAAAAGAAAATAAAAAAATTATTTCTTTAAATCTAAGTTTATGCCTCCCATCCATCTAGCAGCAAGATTATACAGCAAAGCTCCTATTGCTCCAGTTATAAATCCAATTATTCCATAGAAAATTGGAACTGTTAATAAGCTTAGAGGTTGTATGCTTGTGTTAACACCAGCGGTCATAAGCTCGGCAGGTATTAGTTTTATTGCAATCAGCCCAAGCACAGCCATAATAAGCCCAAATATGAACATTAAAACAGCTTGTATTTTTGCTAAGGACAAAACACCTATTCTTTTCAACTCAATCATTTTGCACCTCCTTAAAATAAAAAGGAAAAACTAATTTAAATAGCTTTCTAAAATTTAAATTTACTCAACATAAATCCCGGGCTTTCCAGGTTTTGCCTTTCCAGCCTTGTTTTCAGGATCATGCTTGTTCTTGTCATTCACAGCAAAAATCTCTATTTTTAGCTGAGTTTTCTTTTCAATAATTTCCTTGTTATCCCCATACAGCTTTTTATCAGGAGGAATAGTGTAAACAAATGCCTTTCCAGCTTCCTCCCCTTGTTTTTCTCTCATGATTTTGATAATATTATTAATATCTTCAGACAATTTTTCAATTGCTTTTTCTTCTTTTTCAAATTTCTCATTAATCTTAGATTCATCAGCAACAGGCCATTTCTCAAGAGAAATAAAGCTCTTGTTTCCAAGCTTCTCCCAAAGCTCCTCTGCGATATGAGGGCAGAAAGGGGAAAGAAGCTTTAAAAAGCTCTCAATATTTTTTCTTGAGATTTCCTTTTCATTTTCAAATGCTTCAAACAACTGCCTTAATCTGATTATAGCGAAGTTATAAATGAAATTCTCAATATCTTCACTGATTTCTTTTATTGCTTTGTTTAGTTTGCTTTCAATTTTAGGAGAGGATTTTCCAGGTTTTAATTTTTCAAAAAAATTAAAAATCTTATGAATTATCCTTAAACTTCCTTCAATCCCTGCTTCGCTCCATAAAGTGTCTTTATCAGGAGAAGCTTGAGATACTAAAAATAATCTCGCTGTGTCCATTCCATATTTATTGCTAACTTCTTCGGGTGAGATAACATTTCCAAGAGACTTAGACATTTTGTTTCTATCAGCTCCGTGGAGCATTCCCTGATTGAATAATTTTGTAAAAGGTTCGTCAAATTTTAACAAACCCATGTCTCTAAGAGCTTTTGTGAAAAATCTTGCGTAAATCAAGTGCATGCAGGCATGCTCAGCGCCCCCAACATACTGGTCAACAGGCATCCAATAATCAATTTTCTTTTTTTCAAATGGCTCTTTGTTGTTTTTATTGTCGCAATATCTTAAAAAATACCAGGAGGAATCAAAAAAAGTATCCATTGTATCGGTTTCTCTTCTGGCTTTGCCTTTGCATATAGGGCATTTGGTTTCAACAAATTCTTTGTTAGTAGTAAGTGGATTTCCTTTTCCAAATTCAACTTTTTCGGGAAGCAAAACAGGAAGCTCTTTTTCAGGAACAGGCACAATCCCGCATTTATCGCAATAAACAACAGGTATTGGAGTTCCCCAATATCTCTGCCTTGAAATAAGCCAGTCTCTTAATTTATAATTTACAGTCTTCTTTCCTAATTTTTTCTTTTCCAAAAATTTGGTAATTTCTTCTATTGCTTCTTTGCTTGGAATTTTATTAAATTCACCTGAATTAACAAGCTTGCCTTCTCCTGTGAATGCCCTTGGCATTTTATCTGCATTTAATCCATGCTCTTCTGGCTGTATGACAACTTTTATCGGAATCTTGTATTTTTTTGCAAATTCAAAATCCCTCTGGTCATGAGCAGGAACAGCCATAACCATTCCACATCCATAATCAGCTACAACAAAATTTCCAGCCCAAACAGGAACTTTTTCATTATTAACCGGGTTGATAGCATAGCTTCCAGTAAAAACCCCTTCTTTTTCCATTTCCTCCATTTCTTTTTCAGAAACTGATTTTAATTTTTTCAAAAAATTCTCTACTTGCTTTTTTTGCTCTTTTGCAACCAGCTCTGTTAATCTTGGATGCTGCGCAGATACAACCATAAAGGTAACTCCATAAATTGTATCTGGCCTTGTTGTAAATATTGGCCAGTTTTTTCCATTAATTTCAAAATTAATTTCAGTTCCATAGGATTTTCCAATCCAGTTTTTCTGCAGAATTTTTATTCTTTCAGGCCAGTCTAGGCTATCTATTTTTTCCAAAAGTTCTTCTGAATATTTAGTAGTCTTGATAAACCACTGCTCAAGCTGCTTGATTTCAACAGGAGTGTCTTCATGCCTCCAGCACATTCCTGAATGAACCTGCTCATTCGCAAGAACTGTGCTGCATTTAGGGCACCAGTTAACAGCTGCTTTTTTTCTATAAACTAATCCTTTTTCTAAGAATTTAAGGAAAAAATATTGGTTCCATTTATAATACTCAGGCTCGCAGGTAATAACCATTCTTTTCCAGTCATAGGAAATTCCCAAAGACTTTTGCTGTTTCTCAAAATTTATCATGGATTTTTCCGTGTATTTTTTAGGATGCTCTCTTGCTTTAATCGCAGCGTTCTCAGCAGGCAATCCAAAAGCATCATAGCCCATTGGATATAAAACATTAAACCCATTCATTCTCTTGAATCTTGCAAAAATATCTCCTATTGTATAATTCAAAGCATGCCCCATATGCAAGCCAGATGCAGAAGGATAGGGAAACATTTCAAGAACATAATATTTTTTCTTCTTATCCTCCTCCACTTCAAAGCACTTTTCCTTCTCCCATCTCTCCTGCCATTTCTTTTCAATTGCAGAAAAATCTATCTCGATTTCTTTTTCTTCGATTTTTTCTTTCTTTTTTTCTTTAACAGTCATATTATTCATACCAATTTTATCTTTTTAAAAGTTTAGGTAACTTTTAAATAATGCAGATTATTTAGTTAACTATGAAGCAAAAATTTCCAATTTACCTTTCAGGAGAATCTCTATTTTCAAATTCACAAAAAGCATTTACTTTTGAGAATTCAAAAAAGCTAGGAGAGATTAAAAATGGAAAGATTATTTATTCTCCATTTGAAGCTTTTTATCTGTTGGAAGAGGGTAAGGCAGATATTATCCATAATAACAAAACTCTGAAAGAGCAGGAGCTAATGAAGATTTTTACTAGGAAAGACAAAGAGTTTTCAGTTAAATACCTTGTATTTAAGAATTTAAGAAAAAAAGGCTATATTGTAAAAACAGGATTGAAATTTGGAACAGAGTTTAGAGTTTATGCAAAAAATGAAAAACATGCAAGATGGCTTGTTTTCCCAACAGCTTCAAGAAACAAAATCAACTGGCAAGAGTTTGTTTCAAAAAACAGGATTGCGCATTCAACAGGGAAAAAAATGCTAATTGCAATTGCAGATTCAGAACAAGATATATCTTATTATGAAATCTCATGGCTTAAAATTTAAAAAAAAGTGGGGAAATTTCCATAAATGGGTTTTATTTATAATAATTATAGCTATGACTATTTATCTAGAGAAAACAGGATTTTTTGAAGAATTAATCCAATTAATAGGAAATTTTGGGGTAATAGGTGTTTTTATCTCAGGGTTATTTTTTGCATACTCTTTTACAATAGCTCCAGCAATAGTCATGTTTGTTTATTTTGCAAATTCGATAAACCCCTTTATAATAGCATTTATAGGTGCCTTGGGAACAACAGCAGGCAATCTTATATTTTTCAACTTTGTCAAAAAAGACTTGCCTGATGAAATAGAAGAGATAATAAAAAAAACGGGAATTTACAAGCTAAAAAAAAGCAAATTTAGATGGCTGATTCCAGGGATAGCGGGATTAATAATTGCAGCTCCAATTCCAGATGAAATAGCAGTTTCTCTCTTAGCTATAGAAGATTTTAACCATAATCTAGTTATGCTTTTTTCTTTTATTTTCAGCTTTTTTGGTATACTTTTTATAACCCTAATTACTACTTTTTTCTAGTTCAATTAATTTTATTAACCTGATTTTTCTATAAAATCTTATGGATGCTATAGTTACAAAAAATAGAATTGTTGAAATAATAAAATTAAAAGGCCCTAGCCTTCCTATCCAGCTTGCAAAACAGCTTAATATAAGTTCTTTGTTTGTCTCTGCTTTTCTTTCAGAACTTGCAGAAGAAAAGAGAATAAAAATAAGCAGTCTAAAAGTTGGTGGTTCTCCTCTTTATTTTTTAGAAGGCCAAGAAAATCAATTAGAAAAATTCCAGCAATTTTTAAATTCTAAAGAAAAAGAAGCTTTTGAATTATTAAAACAAAGTCAGATCTTAAGAGATTCAGAGCAAGAACCAGCAATAAGAGTTGCTTTAAGAGCAATAAAAGACTTTGCAATAGCATTTAAAAAAGACGAGGAAATTTTTTGGAGATATATTCTTGTTTCAGAATCTGATGTTAAAAATATACTTGAGCCAGAGATAAAAATAGAAGCAAAAAAAGAATATAAAACAGAGAAAAAAGCAGGGATTCAAGAAAAAGAAGAAAAGCCAGCTAAAAAAAAGCCAGCAAAACCAAAAAAAGAATTAGTTTTGGAAATAATCAAAAAACCAAAACCAGCCCCAGAAACCCCTTTCCAAAATCCTCTTGCAATTTTTCAAGAAAAGCTAAAAAAAGAAAAGCCTAAGTCAGAATTTGCTCTAAAAGTTATTGATTTTATTAATAAAAATTTCAAGCTTATAGAGGAGAAAGAATACAAAGCAAAGGAATATTTATGCATTGTGCAGGCAGAAACTAACTTAGGTCCAATAAATTTTTTAACTCAGGCAAAAGACAAGAAAACAATTTCAGATTCTGATTTGCAAAAGCTCTTGTCAATAGCCCAGTCAATTCCTCTTCCAGCTTTAATGCTTTGCATAGGAAGTTTAAGCAAAAAAGCCCAAGAATATGAAAAAAAATACTTTTCAATATTGAAAATAAAAAAAATAGAATAATTCGAATTTATCAATAGTTTTATAAACAAGATTAGCCTTTATATTAAATAAAAAAATTAAAAGATGGGAACAATAAAGCTTTCAAACATAAAAAAACCAGCATCTCCATTAAAAATAAAAACAATTATTCTGGCAATAGCAATAGCCATAGTTTTAACTGGCTTTGTAATTCTTTTAATCCAGTCTATTTATCCTTCTCCAAAATATGATGATTATTGCGGGAAGATAATGCCAAGGCAAGTTATTGATAAAAATGGAGTAATAAATGAAACAAAAGAAACTTGTGAATCAGAGGGAGGAACCTGGAGAGGATATTATTGCGATTATTACACAGAATGTCAAAAGCAATATGACGAAGCAAATAACAAACACAAACTAACACCATTCATAATTGCATTAATAGCTGGCTTGATTGCAATCTCAATTGGAATAGTTTTAGAGCTCCCAAGTGTTTCATCAGGACTAATGCTCGGAGGAACCTTCCTCACATTTTATGGAGTTTCAATCTACTGGTCAAACCTAACTAACTGGCTAAGAACAATAATCCTTGGAATTGCTCTATTGATTCTAATATGGCTCGGGTATAAAAAGTTGGGGCATTGAAAAAATTGTGTAACGCTCCCCGCGATTACTTAATCCTCCTATGAGAATTCTTGATTAAGCAAAGCTTATATTCTATTTAAGCTTTATTATTTTGTAAAAACATACGACACCCTCCTATTCGTAGTCAAAAGCTACACTATGACGAGTCGTTGTAATGTTTTATTTTTGAGAGGAGGCTCTAATCTAAGGAACGATTTCAGAGAGTCAAGGATTTAAAACAGAGTCCTCCTTTCACCTATCATAGGAACATGAATTCTTGATTTTTTGATAACATTGTATAAACAGTACAGCAGAGCTTTCTTGCAACAGCGCAGATTGCTTTTTGTTTTCCTTTTTTCTTAGATAGCTTTTTGTAAAATTCTCTGTAAGGATTTTCACCCTTCAATCTTATTAAAGTCCAAGAAGATTCAATCAGTGTTGATTTCAAAATTTTATTTGACTGTTTTACTAATCTGCCAAATCTCAATGTTGAACCTGACTGTTTAATTGATGGCACTAATCCACAATAACTGCAAAGTTTCTGTGAAGAATTGAATCTTTTTATGTCTCCAATTTCAGAAACTAATTCAAGAGCCCTTACACTTGCAATTCCATAAATTGAAGTTAATAATTTTGCTTCATTATTTTTTGAAGCAATTTGAATTATTCTTTCATCAATCTTTTTAAGCTCAAAGTCATATTGCTCAAGAATATTTATGTAACTTACTAAAATAGATTTTATGCTGGTTGTATTTATTTCATCAATAATCCATTTCATTGCTGTTTTTCCAAGAGTTGTGTAAGGTAGTTTTATCCCATTCATTAACAAAACCGCATGGATTTTATTTTTTATTTGTGTTCTTCCCTTTACAATTGCTTTTCTTTGTCGCATTATACTCCTTAAATTCCTAATTTCTTTAGGAGGAATATAACTTTCACATATGAGGTTTGCTCTCAACAAGTCACATAAAGTTGATGCATCAATGCTATCTGTTTTTATTCTTGCTTCTGCAATTGTTCTTGTCTTTATAGGATTTGCCAATTTGATTTCAAATTTCATTTCCTCAAGCATTTCATAAATGTATTCCCAAATTGAACTGCTTTCAATAACTATTTTTGTCTCTTGAGGACAAAAATCTTTTAGGAATCTTTCAAAGTTACCTTTATGATTATCAAACTTTTCTTCAGATAATAAATTTCCATCTCGGTCTTTAGCAACTGCTACTGTAAACTGCTTATGAATATCCATTCCAATGTAATTCATCTTATTTTACCTCCTTTCATTAATAATATTAAATTAAAGCTGAAAGCTTTAATCTAACTTTCGTAGAATTCTCATATCATCTAAGGATTAACTCCCTAACATTTTCCTCTAAATGGATTTAGAAAATTAATCATTGATAAATAAACTATGCAAAAGAACAAAAAGGATAGTAAGGATACCTACAAAAATTGAAAAATAGACCAAAACTGAATGTTCTTTGTTTCTTGTAACAGAGATTATTCCAGTAACAAAAGCAGTCATTTCAATGAGGAATGAAACAGGCACAGTTACATCCCACCAATGATCACCAAAATTAAGTATTTTAAGCACTAAGACTGAAATAACAGAAACACTAATTATTATTAGAAACAATATGTTCAGTCCTGCAGACCATTTACCTAATTTTGTTTTAGGTTTTATTATCATATTATTAACAATATAATCTGTATTATAAATCTTATTACAAAATGTGTAATATAATGTATATCAAGAAGTGTAACAAAAAGTATTACACGCCCCCACGATTACTTAATCCTAAGGATTAACTCTCCATCAATTTGCTCGTGATATACAAATTTATCTCCCTTGGAAACCATTATAAATCTTATTTTGTATCTTAATATATGGCTAAATTTATTGGAGTAATAATTGAAGAAAGTCTTGAAAATAAGAGTGTTTTGAGAAAAGTTAGGATTATCAAAACAGAAGTAGAAGAAGTTACTGAAGAGCATAAAACTCCATGGATTAAACAATGGACCTTGCATACTGTTGAAATTCCAAAAGAGAAAGCAGACTCAATAGCAAAGGAGGTAAGTAAGTCTTTAGATTCTAAACACCATTGGTATGCTGACTTTAAAGACGATAAATATCATTACATTATCTTTCGCAATAAAATATTCAAAATTGACCGGACTAATAGAGAACAATATGATGAAGCTAAACGATATGGAATATTCTTGGGAATTCCAGAATATCAAGTAGACTTTCATCCAGATATTAAGGAATGGGAACGATAAAAGGATTATAACCTAATTTCCTTATCTAACCACTCAATCTTATTTCCTTGTTTTCTTTGCCAGAATATATCTTCCCAAATATAATGAACTGCAAGAGACGACCATTCACCCCATTTTGAGTTTACATATTTTATAATTTCTTCAACGGGCATCAATTCTTTGTTAAAAAGTAGTTTAGATAATATCTTTTGTTGCCATGGTGCAACATGTTCAAATAAATCATAGTGATGTAACGCTTCTTGTAACAATATTCTTGCTGTTTCAGGTCCAACACCATAAAGTTTAATTAACTCCTCTTTCGCTTCTTCTTTAGGCAGTTCTCTTAATTTAAATTCGTCAATTTTCTCTTTGTTAAATGTGTCCGATAGTTTGATGAATAATTTAGCTCTATAACCTACTTTTAAACCTCTTAATTCTTCTTCTGGGACTTTAATAATGTCTTCTGGCTTCCAAAAGATATAAACTTCTTTGTTGTCAAATAGTAATTTAGCCCCATATTTCTCAAGCATAATGTTTGTCATTTGCACAGTTCTCTTAACAACGGTATTCTGCAAAAATATTCCAATCATCAAAAGGCTATATAAATCTTGAGCACAACTACCATGCATCCCATACCACTTTTTTAGAAATGGTGCTAAGATTTTATCGTTCTTAAACTTGCTAAAAAATCCAGAAATATCTTTGTTAAATTCAAGTCTATAATCAAGTTCATTTGTTACTTCTTTAATCTCTTCGTTTGATCAGGATAATGTGATGGCTTAAAAATTGTAGCATCAAAATTATATGGTGCTTTTGGTTTTATTTCTTTTGATGTTTTATAATTTAAGACTAATTCTTTGTTCATATTAATCTTATAGAAGCATTATTTATAAAATTAGAGTTCAACTCCCTTCCAGAGCGTTTAATTTTTTAGTTCACCGCCCCATTACTACTCTGAACCAAAATAGTCGTTAGTTATTCGGTTTATGTAGCTAACTTAATCCTAAGGATTAATGCCCCCCCGTGCATTACCTCCTTCTTCACACCCTTTCGCACAACACAAACTTCCTGTTTCCTTTTTCAATTATTGCAAATAAGGTTGCTTCCCTCTCACCTTTTAATTCCCCTTCCAGCTTGTTTCTCTCTCTCCAATAATTTTCAGGAGAAATGCTGTATTTAAGGACAACCTTGCCAAAGTTTAATTTTTTTAAAAGACGGATTGTATCCTTAAAAAAATCTGTCAGTTTTATGACTGAATAGCTCTTGCAGAGATTTTTTATCTCCTTATTTATAGGACTATTTGAAGTAAAAAGGAGCTTTCCTTTTTCTGAATTTTCAAGGATCTTGGAATTTGTTGCTTCTGCAAATTCCCCCCCAAGATGCGCTTTTTCAATTGCTGTTGTTGGCTCAAAAATATAGTTTAATAAATAATTTGTTTTTTCTACTTTTTTTAATTTGCTTAGCTTATCTTTTTCTAATCTCGCCCCTGACAAAACATCAACTACAGAAACTTCAGATTTTCCCAGGCTATTGAAGTATAAAGTCAGTCTGTTCAACTTATTGTTAAGAGAAAGATATTCAGCTTCAAAATCACCAAATTTTTCAAACTCTTTTAGTTTTTTCATCTCAATTTGAGGAGGAAGCTCAATTGCAAGATTAGCTGTTATTTTTGAATAAATTTCTATTAATTTTTTTAAATTCGGCTTTATTGAATCAACATTCCTCTCTTTTTCCTCAGCTAATCTTTCAGGGTCGCAAAAAATTATTTCTGGTTTGAATTCTTTTACCTTATTGATTATTCCTTCTGATAAAATATCTCCCTTAATAAATTTCAAATTTTCGTTTTTGAAATTATGTTTTGAGTATTCTACTTTTCTTTCATCGATCTCAATAGCAAAAACTTCTTTAGAAGTCTTTGTAAACGCAGATGCCTGCATTCCAATTCCGGAGCATAAATCCGCTATTTTATTGCATTTGAGCTTATTTGCACGATAATCCGCTATTATTTTTGGTGTTGAAAATCTTAAATCAGCTTCATTGAAATATTTTGCATCTATGAATTTTTCATGTTCTCTTTCATTTTTTATTCTTGCTCTTGCAATGCTCAATAGCTTTTCCTTAAACTCAAAATCCAGCTTATTTAAGATTTCTACATCCTTTAGCTTTTTTTCTATAAGATTGCAGATAAGTTTTATTTTTTCTTCAATTTCCTTTTCTGAGTATATATTGAATATTGTTGGCATGAATTTGTAAAAGAATCAAAGTATTTAAAAGCTTATTCACATAGCAATCTTAAAAAATAATTATAGATTCAGAAATTTATGCGGATAAGCTTTATGGCTTTGAAAAATCATTTAAAATCTCGCGGCCTGACCCTTAGAAGCCTCATGTGTTTTTCATAACTTGCCTTGCCTTTCTGGCCAAAAAATAAAGTTATGTCTTTTTTAACCCTTTCATTAAAATCTTCTACAGAAAATGAATCTGGAAGAAAATCGCCTTCGGGGTTATAGCTTTCTCTTCCTTTCAACATTTCTGAAAATCTTTCTGAAGGATATAAATATTTAAAAATTATTGTTCTAACTGGAAAGTTTTATTAATAACAAATCCATGTATTTTCATGCAAAAAAAAAGGGATGTTATTTCTGAAAAGCCTGAGATAATTGAGGATTTAGCTAAAAGAGCTAAGAAAAATAAAATATTAGAAATTGTAATTTTGACTTTAATTTTGATTTTTGTTGCTTTGTTTGTTTACGCTGGATTGAAATATTTTTTCAAGCCACAACTGGACATTGAAATCGTAGCTGAGATTGAAAGTGTTTTGATAAGTGAAAATGGAGAAAATGCTTATATAAAATTAAAGGCAAGCAATGAGAAAGAAATCTCTGAAATTAAGTTTGCTTTTAAAGATAATCAGGGTAAAGAATATTTTTATGAAACTCTTGACGTAACTAGGATAAATTATGGAAATGTTTCTGATTATTTAATTAATTCTACACAAGTAGCTTTGGAAAATTTTAATGATATAGAAAGTGTTGAAGTTATTTTCAAATATAAAGATGAAGAAGGAAAGGAAATTGAAACTTCAGTTTTAGATACACGAAGACCTATTGCAAACAAAACTTTGCCTATTCCTGGGAGAAGAACTGGCGGAGGTGAAACACCAACACCATCATCACAACCAAGCTGCACAAATGATTCTGGATGTTTTTCATCTGGAATTTTTTGTGAGGAAAATTTAAGCTATAATTGCACGCAAGGAAATGATGGATGTTATGATAGAGTAAATTTAACAATTTGTTCAATTAATCAAGAATGTATAACTGGGACAGGATGCAAGGATATTGTCAGTTGCACTTCTGATAGTAATTGCAATTATCTAAATAATATTTGTAGTTATGGTGTTTGCAATTTGATAAGCCATAATTGTGAAGTTAATTTTAATTCAACTGCTGTAAGATGCAGAACTTCTCTTGGACAATGTGACATTGCTGAATTTTGTACTGGAAATTCTGCAACATGCCCTGAGAATTTGTTTAATGAAAGCTGCCCAAACCAAACATCTACCAATCAAACTAGCATCAATCAAACCAGCATTTCAGAATGTGAAGATAGTGACCAAAATGATGAATACCCTACAGGAAAAAACATTTATGTTAAAGGCACAGTTGTTTGGATTTCTCCATCTAATATAGATCTCACTGCTACAGATGCTTGTTATAGTTTCAGCTCTGTTAGAGAGAATTGGTGTTGTTATTCACAGGAATTAAACAGCTGGGGAGATTGTGTTAGTTACCTTAGTTGTCCAGATGGCACTGGCTGTGTTGATGGTGCGTGCATCACTGGCGCAGAATGCACTGAAACCTGCAGCAGTTTTGGATATGTTTGCGGGAATGGTTTAGTATGCGGCAAATATGTTAATTGTGGAAGTTGCTCTTCAGGATATACATGCTCTCTTAATAAATGCGCTCAAATTCCTAATACAACTGTTACTGGGGGGGCTTACAAAGAATGCAATGATACAGATATATCTAATGATTACCCAAATGGACTTAACCCTTATGTTAAAGGCTCAACCCAGGGTTTAGAAGACACTCAGCCAGTAGTAGATAGATGTTATGACTATATGACTTTAATAGAGTTTTATTGCTCAGAGAAAGGGGAATCTTATTTGAATTACATTAATTGTCCCAGCAATAAATGCTCTGGAGGGGCATGTGTATAGCTCTAATTTTTTTAATTTTATTCTAATTATCTCAAGATATATTAAGAAAAGCAGAGAGATTGCAAAGATTTGGGATACCAAATCTTTATAAATTCCTTTTAATTGGTTTTATTATGGCAAAAAAAGAAGGTTCTGCAATTTCTGGCATAAAGCAGAAATCCTTGAAAAAAGCTGAACTTGAACAAGCTTTGATTGAAAATTTTATAAATCTTCAAAAGGTTTTAACTAATTTATCTTTAAAATTTGATGAGCTTTCCAATAATATTTCAAAATTGCTTCAATTATTTGAAATTTCTGCAAAGAGTTTTGCTGAAAAAACTCTGGAAGAAAGCGGGAAATCAGATAATGTTGACAAAGATTTTCTTAATAAATTAGATTCGCTTCTTAACCAAAATAAAGTAATTGCAAAGGGAATTATGCTAATGGAAGAGAGGATAAGAAACAAGGCTACTTCTTCCCCGCAATTTCAAGAAAATGAAGAAGAAGCAGGGCCGAGATTCAGGGGCATGATACCTTCACGCCCTCTTCCAAGGGAATAATGGGGCTGAAACAAATACAATTTCCTGAAAGAATAAATTTCCTTAAAAAATTCACTTTTGAATTATTGGGAAATTCAGCTAAAGAAATTAAAACAAAGGAAAAAATAGAGCAGGAAAAGTTAAACCAGGAACTTGCTGGAAAAATTTCTCCTGAAGAAGCATTTAGAAAAATTATTAGAAGCCAAGTTTTTGAGCCTGAAAAAACTTCTTTTGAAGTAGGAAATAAAGATAACCTGCAAAAACCAGCGGAAATAAAAAAAGAGGAGGTTATGATTAATAAGCCTAAGGAGCCAGTTGATTTAAAAACAATGCTTAGAAAACCATTTAACCATAGGCTGTTTGTGCCAAAACAAACAATTACCCAAAAGAAATATTCTGAAATGCCTGCTAAAGCCCCTTTAATCCAGAAAAAAACCCAGCAAGTTTCTAGTATTTCTGGGATGCAACCTTCATTAGAAGTCTCTTCTGAAGATGCAAGCTTAAAGTCTACTATGAGAAAAATAAAGCCAGACATACCGAAGCTTCCGCAAGTTCCTGGATATGCTATTGTAAAAATAGGCGCTTTAATAAGAGACCCTTCTATTCAGTCTATTGAATGCACAGGACCTGAAAAAAATATCCTCGTGAAGAGATATGGGAAAATAAACGCGACAAAAATCATGCTTAGCCGAGAAGATATATCTGATATAATTGAATCTTTCTCAAAAAAAACAAGGATTCCTGTTGTCGGAGGAATTTTAAAAGCAGCTGTTGACAATATGGTTATATCTGCTGTAACTTCTGATTTCATTGGCTCAAGATTTATAATAAATAAAATAACACCTTATTCACTTCTTCATGAAGAGTTTTAAGGAAGGGAGAAGCTTGCTTCTCCCATTTCCTCTTTTTGTTGATTTTATGATGACTTTTCTTTTTTAAATGATTTAGGTGGTTTAATATCCATATAAGAAAGAATTTTATAAAAAAAGAGTATTAAAAAATTTGTTTTTCAACAAGTTGTTTAGATTATATACTTAGATTTAAAAACGCAATTTAGTTTTTATATTCATGAAAACAAAATATGATGATTATTGCATAAATGGAATTGCAGAAGGATGCAAATATTGCGTTAAAGGAGAAAAGCTTGTTTTGTTTATTTCTGGAAAATGCTCTAGAAACTGCTGCTACTGCTCCCTGAGCAAAAAGAGAAAAAACAAAGACATAATCTGGGCAAATGAAAGAATATGCAAAAAACCCAAAGATGCAATAAAAGAGGCAATTGAGAGCAATGCAACCTCTTGCGGGATAACAGGAGGAGACCCTTTTTTGCATCTAGAAAGAACAATAAAATTTGCAAAAGCATTAAAAAATAAATTTGGAAAAAAATTCCATATTCATATTTATCTGCCTACAAGATTGTTAACTAAGGATAAGCTTGAAAAATTATCAAAATATATTGATGAAGTAAGGTTTCATCCAGAATTTTTAATAAATAATAATCCAAAAGTTATTGAAGAAGATATTAACAAGATAAGCCTTGTGAGATTATTTTTTTCAAGGAAAAAAATTGGAATTGAGCTTCCGATGATTCCGAATAGGAAAAAAGAAATTTTAGATTTTATAATAAAAATTTCAAAAATAATTGGATTTGTTAATTTAAATGAGTTTGAGCTTTCTGAAACAAATTTCAATTGTATTGTTAAGAATTATAGATTAAATGAGGGCGGATATACAATCAAAGATTCAATCAAAGCAGGAATATGGCTTTTAAAGAAAATAAAAAAATTAAAATTCAAAATAAAAGTACATTTATGCACAGCAGAAACAAAAAATAATTATCAGTTTAAAAATAGATTAAAACTGCATAAAATTCTACCTTTTGGAAAAAGAACAAAAGAAGGCATGGTAAAATATCTTTCAATTTATTTTAAAAATAAGGGACAAGGGGGCAAAGAAAAAAAGATAAAAAAATTAATTCCAAAAAATAGTTTTTATATTGATAAAAAGAAAAACAGAATTATTTTATCAAATAATTCTGCAAATAAATTATTAGGTAGACTTAAGATTCTGCTTGTTGAGGAATTTCCAACTTTTGATGGAATTGAGACAGAAACCCAAGAGCTAAGGATTTAAATAACAAGTTTTATTGCTGATATAATGAAAAAAGACAAAATAACTAAAGAAAAAATCAGCAAATATTACAAACTAACCAGCAAAGCTCTTGCAATTGCAAAAACTTCAATTGCAAAAAGAAAAGAGATTCAAGCAAGGGAAATAATTCTTATGGTTGAGTGCTATCTTTCAGATGCAAAGCATTTTGAAAAAAAAGGAGATTATGTTAATGCCTTTGCATGCTTAAATTATGCACATGGCTGGATTGACTGCGGGGCAAGATTAAGAATTTTTAAGGTAAATGACAATAAGTTGTTTAGTGTTTAGGGAAAGCTCTTGCCATTTTTCTGTATTGCCTTATGCAATCCAAAACAGCTTTCCCGGGAATAAGCCTTGAAATAAATTGAAATTTTCCAGGTCTTGCTCCCTTTACTAAAAAATTATCAAGCAAGCTATTTTCTATCGCAGAAATATAAAAAGCATCTCTTAAACTGCAGCTATCTTCTTTTGCCATTAATATGCATTCTTCCTTTCTTTTTTCTAATTCTGCATCTCTATAGACAAATATTTCTTCCACTTGCCCCTTGTAAGAGCATGGGAATTCAACATCTGCAACAGGTGAATAATAGCCCCTAATTTTTAAGGGAACTAAAAGTGAATGAGCACAATCAGGGCAATTTCTTACAACTCCTATGATTCTTCCATTTTCTGCGACGCTTTTAAAAACAGTTCCTAATGATGCTGAAATACTTGCTACTGCTTTCTCAAAACCAGGAAGGCTCCATAATCCATCAAGATTAAATGTTTCAGGAATCTTAAATACCTTATTTTGATATTGAATAAGTATTTCTCCTTCTTGAATATATAATGAATTCATTTTTCAGTAGAATTTTCTGTATTTTTGGATTTATAAAGATTTTTAAACATTAAATAACTTTTTCCATTATGAAAAAACTGGTTGTTATAAGCCTTGGAGGAAGCATAATTATCCCTGATAAAATAAATATAAGATTTCTAGATGAATTTAGAAAGGTGATTTTGAAAAATTCAGGCAAATACAAGTTCGTAGTTGTCTGTGGGGGAGGAGGTGTTGCAAGAACTTACATAAATGGATTAGAGAATGAAAACACAAGAAAAAAACAGTATTTTCAAAGTTTATTAGGAATATCTGTCACTAGAATTAATGCAAGGTTTATGACTTATTTTTTTGGAAGAGATGCAAATAAAGGAATGCCACACGACATGATAGATGTTGAGAATTTTTCAAAAAAATATGATGTTGTCTTTTGTGGTGCATTGAGATATGCAAAAAATGAAACATCTGATGGAACTGCTGCCAAGCTAGCAAGGCACTTTAATTCAGAATTCATTAATCTTACAAATGTGCCTGGATTACATGACAAAAACCCAAAAAAATTCAAAAATGCAAAGTTTATTCATGAAATCTCGCATAAAGATTTTTTGAAAATGGCAAACAAAACAAAGTTCAAGCCAGGGCAGCATTTTATCCTTGACCAAAAAGCAGCCAGGGTAATAAAAAAATATAATATAACAACTTATATTCTTGGAAATGATTTTAAAAATCTTGATAATTTATTAAATGGAAGGCATTTTATAGGGACGATTATACATGGGTAAGATGATAATAAAATCTCAAAATCCTAAGTTTATTCTAAGGATATGATTTGGGCGAAGGTAAAATAAAAAAATTTCTAAACGAAACCTTTAAATATATCATAATAGTGATAATAGTTATCATAATAGTGATAAAAATGACCTTTATTCAAGAGATAAAAGAAAATAAGAATTTAAGAAAGATATTTGGAAAAAGAGAGCTAAAGATAATTGAGAAACAACTAATGGGAGTTTCATTAGAACCCTCTGAAAAAACAAGGCTTTCAAGAGATATTAGAAAAAAGTTTGATGTAATAAAAGCGCTTATTCCATATTCCAATGAATTTGACTTAAAACATGGAGCGAAAATTAAAGAGTTAATAAACCGGGCTGTGGAAGCTATAAAAGAGCATGAATGGTTTTGGAAAGTTAGAGAAATTATCTTATTTGGCTCTTTTGTAGAAAAGAGATTTCATCTTTTCTCAGATATAGATATTGCAGTAAAGTTTAAAAAAGATATTAGTGAGAAAGAGGCTTTTGAGTTCAGGAGAAAAATAATTACAAACCTTCCTGACAAATTAGACATTCAAGTTTACAATATTCTTCCTGATAAAATAAAAAAAGAGATTGATAAAAATGGAAGAATTATCTACAAAAGAGCAGATTAAGGAAAGAATTGATGATGAAATTATATTTGAATCTGTTAAAAATGAATTGGAAAAGGATATTAAAGAGTTTATAAAGGCGATAAAATTAGAATTAAAAGATGAAAATGGAAATAATAAACACTCCAAACCTAAATGAGGTTCGCAAAAAGATTCTAGATCTTAAAAAAAAAAATAAAGAAATAATAGTCCAAGCTCAGGATGAAGAGTTCAACAGAAAAGTTCTTGAAATTGGGATTAATATTCTTCTTTCTCCTGAAATCCATAACAGGAGAGATAAGCTAAAGCAAAGGGATTCTGGATTAAATGAGATATTATGCAAGATTGCTGCAAAGAATAATACAAGAATTGGGATTGAAATAGATAAAATTACAAAGCTTGATAAAAAAGAAAAAGCAAAAACTCTAGCGAGAATAAAGCAGAACATAAAACTCTGCAGAAAAGCTGGATGCAAAATTATTGTTATTGATAAAAATAAGTATGACAAACAAGGAATTATGAGCTTTTTTATCTCCCTCGGTGCTTCTACAGAGCAGGCGAAAAGTGAAGCAGTTTATATCTCTTCAGATAATCTAATAAATAACAAAAAGTTAAAGCTAGCATGAAAAACAACACTAAAATAATATTAGCTATAATAATTATAGTCATTGTAATCTTAGTGATAATCTTAAAATTGACAAACCAGGCTTCAGAGCCAGCTTCTATATCCAATAAATCCAGTGAATGGAACAGGGAAATCAGTAAACTGATAGAAGAAGGATGCGTCACTATTCAAGTTGATGGAGATGGGAATACCTGCTCTTTTGTCGAAGAGTATAATTCCTTTATGCATTGCACAGAGATGCTGACTACCAAACCCTGGAGTCTTCCAAAATGTGTAGGATATAAAGAATAACTGCTTTGATTCTGATTTTATCAAAAATAAGTAGTAAGATATGTTTATATAAAACTTCTTTATTAAATATTTATGAAAAAAGAGATTTTAAGGTTGATTTTAGGATTTTTACTGATAATCCTGCTTCTTAATACAATTAATGCCTTGACTGGAAGCATAGGAAATTCTGAGACTATTATTAGTGCTAAAGTCGGGGACATAATTATAAAAGATATTTTAGTTAAAAATGTAAATGATATTCTTATAATAGTAAATGCAGAAGTTATTCAAGGTTCAGATATTTATCTTTTAGACAATGAAGGAATATATTTTTTATTATATCCTGATGAAGAAATTAAACTTAAATACTTAATGAAGGTTTTAGAAATAGGAGAAACTGAAAACAAGATTAAAATTAATTTTTTTGCAGCAGAGGGTGAAGATGCTAATGTCAGCCTTGTTGCAGAAGTAATAGTAAATGGAGAAGAAAGTGAAATTGAAAAAGTTAAAGAAAGGGTTTCTGTCCTAGAATCCTGGAGACAGGCACTAGAAAATACAATTTCGGATATTTTGGCATCAATTGTATCCTTAGTTACTAAAACTAATAATCATGAAGCTCGCCTTTCAAACTTAGATGGAGGAAACATCACTCTGAATTATTTTAAATATCTAAGCAGTTCTGACAGAAAAAATATGCTCTGCGGCTATGCAGAAGATAATCATTTAACGCATGTTGAGGATTTGGGGCTTGTTTGCGATATTATTTACAAGCAAACATCAAGAGGAGAAAGAGCCAGTTGCCGGTGCAAAAACTAATTCCAATTAACTTTATAAAACCTTTTTTATTAAGATTATCATGGAAAAATTAATTGAATCACTCTCCCCTATTGAGAGAAAGATCATACCTTTTTTAAAGGAAGGAAATCTTGACAAACTTTCTGAAGAATCTGGAATTGACAAAGACAGCTCTCTTAGAGCACTTGAATTTCTTTCAAATAAAGGGGTTTTGAAAATAATTTCTTCTGCGAAAAAAATAATTGAGCTTGAAGTAAATGGAATTCTTTATCTGAAACAAGGATTGCCTGAAAGAAAATTAATTAATCTTGTTGCTGAAAAAAATTCAATCTCCATTTTAGAAGCATCTAAGCTAGTTAGCTTAAATGAGAATGAATTAAAGGCGGCAATTGGAGCATTAAGAAAAAAAGCCCTGATAAATGTCATAAATGAAAATATAGTCTTTACTGGAAAAAAACAAGAAATAATTGAAAAAACACTTGAAGAAAAGTTTTTAGAAAGCTTGCCGAAAAATTTTGATGAACTGCTTCCAGAGGAAAAATATGCTTTTGAAAACCTTAGACCAAGAAAAAATATAATCTCTGTTAATAATAAGAAAACTGTAGAGTTTTCTATTACAGAACTAGGAGAAGAGCTTATAAAACAAGATTTAAAATCTGCTGAAGAATTAATTGAAGGAATAACTCCTGAATTATTAAAAGCAAATAATTTAAAGGGAAAAAAATTCAGGAGATATGATATTTTAAGTCCTGTCCCAAAAATTTCAGGTGGAAAAAGGCATTTTGTAAACCAGGCAATAGAGCACGCAAAAAAAATCTGGCTTGAAATGGGTTTTAAGGAAATGACTGGAACAATAATGCAAACAGGATTTTGGAATTTTGATGCTTTATTTACTCCCCAGGACCATCCTGCCAGAGAGCTGCATGACACATTTTATATAAAAGATTTTACTGGAAAGCTTCCTGATAAAAAGATAGCGCAGGCTGTTAAAAATTCCCATGAAAAAGGAGTCACTGGCAGCAGGGGTTGGAATTATAAGTGGAAAGAGGAGGAGGCAAAGAAAGTTTTGTTAAGAACTCACACAACCTGCCTTTCTGCACAGACACTTGCTAAATTAGATATTTCAAAACTTCCTGCAAAATATTTTGCAGTAGGCAAATGCTTTAGAAACGACACTGTTGATTGGAGCCACGGATTTGAATTTAACCAGACAGAAGGAATAGTTATTGATGAAAATGCAAATTTAAAAAATCTTATTGGTTATCTTAAAGAATTTGCAAATAAAATGGGATATAAAAAAGTTAGATTTAGGCCTCATTTCTTCCCATATACAGAACCTAGTTTGGAGGGAGATGTATGGAACGAAGAAAGAAAAGAATGGATGGAAGTTTTTGCAGCAGGAATTTTCAGGCCAGAAGTTACAGAGCCATTGCTTGGAAAGCCAATTCCTGTTCTTGCATGGGGCCCTGGGCTTGACAGGATGCTTATGCTTATATACAAAATAAGAGATATGAGAGAACTTTACAAAAATGACTTAGATATGCTTAGAGAAATTAAATCCTGGCTTAAATAAAAATGGCAGTAATAACCCTTGATAAAAAAGAAATAAAAAAAATTATAGGGAAAAAAGATATAGATGAAACCCTGGCAATGTTCGGAACCTGTATTGAAAAAATAAAAGAAACTGAGATTGAGGTTGAAATAGCACCAAACAGGCCTGACCTTCTTTCCAAACAGGGATTTTTAAGAGCTTTTTCAGCTTATATGGACAAATTAAAAATAAAAGACTACAAAATAAAAAGCTCAAATTATAAAATTATTGTTGATAAATCAGTTTCTAAAATAAGGCCTTATTCAATGGCAGCAGTTGTAAAGGGAGTTAAGTTCACAGATGAAAAGATAAAAGAAATAATGCAATGGCAGGAGAAAATACACTCAACAATAGGAAGAAACAGGAAAAAAGTAGCTCTTGGGTATTATATTCTTGGCAAGATAAAATTTCCAGTAAAATACACTGCTGATGAGCCTAAAAACATAAATTTTATTCCTTTGGAAATGAGTGAAAAGATGAATGCTTTAAGGATTTTATCAGCTCACCCTTGCGGGAGAGATTATGGAAATTTGCTTGAAGGACTTTCAAAACTTCCTGTTTATTATGATTCTAATAATGAAGTCTTAAGCCTGCCTCCGATAATAAATTCAAATGACTCTGGAAAAATCATTCCCGGAGTAACTGATATTTTTATAGAATGCTCTGGAACTGAACAGAAAATCCTGAACAAAGTTATTGCAATGGCTGTTTGTGATTTAATTGATCAAGGTGGAAAAGCTTATTCTGTAAGTGTAATTTATGGAAAGAAAAAAGAAACAGCTGATTTAAAGCCTGAAAAAATGCCATTTTCAATAGATTTTATTAATAAAATCCTTGGGCTTTCATTAAATGAGGCACAAGTTAAAAAACTTCTTGAAAAAATGGGGATTGGCTTTAAAAAAGAAAATAGAAAACCTGCTGCGTTAATACCCTCCTATAGAACAGATATAATGCATGAAGTTGATATTGCTGAAGAAATTGCAATAGCTTATGGCTATGATAAATTCATTCCTGAAATACCCCAGATTTCAACAATAGGAGAAGAGGATAAAATTTCAATCTTCAAAAGAAAAATTTCTGAGATTTTAGTTGGTTTAGGCTTGCTTGAAATATCAACTTATCATCTTTCAACAAAAGAAAATCAGTTCAGAAAAATTGGGCTGAAAGATGAAGAAAATTTAATTGAGGTAACTGGGGCAAAAACAGAGAATAATGTTTTAAGAATTTCTCTTCTCTCACAATCTATTCATATTTTAAGTGAAAATTCTGATTCTTCTTATCCCCAGAAAATCTTTGAGCTTGGAAAAGTTTTTTATGCAGATAAAAATTTTGAAACAGGAATAGGGGAAAAGGAACAACTTTGCATTTCTCTGTGCAGTGAAAAAGCAAATTTCACAGAGATAAAGCAGGTTTTAGATTACTTAATGAGAATGATTGACAGGGAATATGAGATAAAAGAAAGTAAACATTTTACATTTATTGATGGAAGATGCGGCGAGATTTTTGTAAGTGGAAAGAGCATTGGATTTATCGGAGAGATTAATCCAGGTATTTTAAACAGCAACAAAATAAAACTTCCTGTTGCTAGCCTTGAGATTAGTATAAATGGAATTATTTAAAGTTTCAGCCAAAATAAGTTTTATTATCTTCTTTTTTATCATCCTTTTTATTATTGCTGAATTTTCTGAAAATTTCCAGAAGTTCTTTTTTAATGTCTGAATTGAAATGTGAATAAATTTTTTTTATGAATTCAGCTTCTTTTTCTTCTGAATAATCCAGGTCAAGAAGAATTGCTTCAATTTCAAATTGGCTTAAATCATGGTAGATTTTTGCAAGCTTTTCCATGTCTTCACCTGATAATTTTTTTATCAGGTGAAAAAAGAAAATTGGGGAGTTATTGGGATTCATGATAATTTCTATGAACCTTAGATACTCTGATGTTTTTTCAGAAACTGCTTTTCTCATTTTTCTCAGTAGAAACTCTGTTTCATACAAATCAGTTTTTTCTACCTCAAAGATCATGTTTAAACTATGAAAATCTGGAAGGCGATATTTTAACTTTAATTTTTCATATTGATTTTTCATTTCTTTCAAAGAAGATTTTTCTGCCATAATGTTGCTAAAAAGGGCACATTTATAAATTTAATGGAACAAGCCTGTAAAAAGATTTAAAAACTTTAAAAATTCTGGTAGTCTTAATGGAGGTATAAATAATGGGAGAACCAGAGGAATTTGAAAAGGATTCTGAGGATTCTGGAGAAGAAAGCGAATCTGAGGATTCTGAAGAAGATGAAGAATGGGAGTAATCCTATAAGTTTTTTCTTTTTTTCTTTTTTAAAATTATTATTTGCTTTTATAGCAAATGACTTAATAAATTGAGCATTTTTGTCATTTGCTATATTCGGAAAACATAAATTACTTTGCTCAATTATTTATGTTTTACGATATAGTTGAGTTTTATAATAACTTTAAGCCCCTGGAGAGGCTTGAACTCTCGACCTCAGCCTTACCATGGCCGCGCTCTAGCCAACTGAGCTACAGGAGCATTTATTTCTCAATTTTCCGGAAGCCATTCCATTTTTATTGCATAGCTAGAAGCAGCTTTTCCATTTTTCACAAGCTGGTCAAGCCATTCACTATATTTTTCAAAAAAAATATTAATATTCTCTTTTTTATTTATTTTTATTTTTTCCTCGGAAATAATAAAAAAAGCGCCTATAAGGAGAAATATTGCAAAAAGCATGAAAATTTTCATTTTATCTGGCTCTTTTTGGCGGTTTTTTTAACAGAAGTCTGGTTTTTAGTGCTACTTGTCTTAGTCCAGTCCATTTTTATTGCATTTCCAGCAAGAGCTTTTACATTTTGAAAGCCATTTGCCAGCCAGTTAAGATAAATTTTTCCAGAGTTGATAACTCCTTGTGTGCTGCTGAAATCTAGTTTGTTATTAACATTAACAACTGATATTGTTATATATAAAAATAATGCAAAAAATACAAGCAGGAGAATCCATACCCTGTGCCTTAGATGGTTCATTCTTATTCCAATTATTCCTACTATAACCAAAATAATTATGACAATCCAGCTTATCATTTTTACCCCTTTATTATAAAATTAAGCAGAATTTCAATTATAAAAAGTTTGTGGTGATGGATTTTGCTCTGATCTTAAAAGAATAATGTATTTAAACTTATTCAAGCTTTATTTAGTATGAAAAAGAAAAAAAGAAGATATGCAGTTATTGCTGTTGCGCAGATAAGGTATTTTGACATCCATAAAAAAGATAATGTTGAAAAGATAAAAAAGTACATAAAGATGGCAAAAAGAAGAGGTGCAGATATTGTCTGCTTTCCTGAATCCTGTGTCCATAAGACAAAAACATTACATTTTGATGATAGATTTATAAAAGCAATAAGGGAGGAGTGCAGGAAAAACCAGATTTGGTGCATAATTACAGAAGATTTTATTTTAAGAAAAAAACCTTATAATCTAGCTATTTTAATTGACAGAAATGGAGAAATAAAAGGCAGTTTTAAGAAAATGCATCTTTATGGAGATAGTGATAAATTGAATCCAGGAAAAAGGACAAGAGTTTATAAGACTGATTTTGCAAAAATAGGGGTTATGATTTGCTGGGATTTAGCTTTCCCTGAACTCTTTGACAGGATGAAAAAAGCAGGTGCTGAAATTGTCTTTTGCCCCTCTGCCTGGTGCTATGAGCAGAAAGCATATGACAAAAACCACCAGAGAGAGGAAACAGAACTGCTTCGTTCATTGGCGAGGTCAAGGGCATTTGAAAATCTTTTTTTTGTTGCTATTGCAAATCCAGTCCTTGATAGGGAAGACCAAGTTTCTTATTCAGCAATTGTCTCCCCGCATAAAATACTTAAAGAAATAATAAACAAAGAAGGGTTAATAAGTGCTAAAATTAACTTAAATGAAATTAAGAAGTTAGAGAATTTATATCCTGATTAGCTTGCTTTTTCAAAAAATCAAGAATTTTATTTATCAGCTTTTCCCTTTCATCCTCAAAAAAATCCAGGGCTGGGACTGAGTTTATCTCCAAGACAAGCCAGTTTTTAGTTTTCTTGTCTTTTAAAAAATCTAGCCCAAATATTTTCAGTTTTGCTGATTTTATTATTTTTTTTATTATTTTTTTTAATTTTTTATTAAGCTTGAATTTTTTTATTTTTTTTGCATAAACTCCTGTGCATTTCCAATTTCTGTTTTCTTTTATAGCAGTTTGCATAATTCTATCGCCTATAACAGTTACCCTATAAGAATAAGATTTTATAAATTCCTGTGCAATTATTGGAAGCTTTTTTCTTCCTTTTTTCCAGAATTTTTTTATTATCGCAAGTGCTTGACTTATGTTGCCTGCTTTTTCAACATATTCTCCGCAGGTTCCTTCTATCCTTTTCAAGATAACTGGCCAATAATTAAATTTTTTTAATTCTCTTTTTGCAAGTAAAAGATTTTCTGAAAGAAGGATTGTTTTTATCGTAGGAATCTTGTTTTTTTTGCACAAGAGAAAAAACATCCATTTGTCCTCTAGATAATAATAAGCTCTTGAAGATTCTATTACTTTTTTTCCAAGCTCTTCAATTGTTTTTACGAGCTCTATAGCTGATTCTTCTGCGCTGTTATTAAAGATTAGATTGCATTTTTTTATTTTTTTTTCAATTCCTTTATCATCATAATCTTTTAGCAAATTAAACATTACAAGCTCTATATTTTTCTTCTTTGCTAATTTCAGGAAGATTTTTTCATCTTTTCCAAGATTTTTTTCAGAAAATATATAGCCAATCACCTTTTTTTTCATGAATAATCTATGCATTAATATTTTTTAAATGTTATTAAAAGCTTATTTTCTTTTGCGGAATATAATGCACCACAATAAACATTAAATACAGGATTTTTTTAATTAATTTATGGAAAAAAGAAACTCCTGCCCTAAATGCAAAGGAGAAGGAATAATCAAAGAAAGAGACGGAACTGTTCATATTTGTTTTGACTGCTTGAAAAACGGGGTTTTTGAGCAGCATGGAGAGCCAGAAGATTCTAAGATTAGGTGGTGAATTTTCTTAAAGTTTTAGTAATGCTATTTATGCCCCTGCCGAGCAACCTGCCTTTATGTGATATTCTTTCTATGCCCGTCTATGCCCCTGCCGGGATTCGAACCCGGGTCTAAGCCTTGAAAGGGCTCAATCCTTGGCCTCTAGACGACAGGGGCATTTGTAATTTTTATAATTTTTAAAGAAGATTTTGGTTTTTAAAACTTCTTGTTTTGCATGGAAAATTTGTAGGATTCATAAATACCAGCAAAGAAGGAGATTCTGTAACTCCGGAGCTAATGAAAGCATGCACTATGATGGGAATGAAGATAATTCCTTTTTCAGTTTGTTACAGAGTTAATTGGTGTTATGATAAAACCCATAGGAGAGACATGAAAAATAGCTTAAATGACAGATACACTATTCACCTGGCTGAAAACCTCGGAAAAAGAATTGTTGAAACTGCAGAAGAATCTAATAGAGTTTATGGAATTTATTCTAAGATTGTCTAAGGGTTTTACAATTTTATTCTTTCAGCTAGCTCACCAATAATAAAAGTGCTTTTCTTTTTTCCTGACAATGCATTTATCCATGTGACAAGCCAGAGAATAACCCATAAAATCCAGAGGAGGGGCTTGAGAAAAATTATAAAGAAAAATAGCCAAGAGACAAGCCCTATTATAACCTGGCCAATAAAAAGAATAAGCCCTTGCTTTGCATAGAACATTACATATTCATCATCTTTCTTAATAATTAATGCAATAACAAAACCAATTATTGTAAAAAAACTTGCGAGAAATGCATATAATTTTCTTTCACTTATTTTTTTCTTTGCCATTTTCCTCTTTTTATATTTGATCAATTCCTTTTGAGTATTTAAATGTTTTTAGCGCGCTACACATTAGCGCGCTACACAATAAACTTTAAAAACATATTCTGATTTAAATAATCATGAGCCTGTAGCTCAGCCTGGTTAGAGCACTGCTCTTATAAGAGATTGTTTCGCTAGAAACATTTTTTCAAGGCACTTGCTAAGAAAGGCAGGGGTCCGCGGTTCAAATCCGCGCAGGCTCATGATATCTATACTTAGAATTATCTATAACATTAAATCTTTAGAATTTGTTGATTTTCAATAATATATTTTATGATGTAATAATTTTTAAATAGTGATAATATTTGAAGAAGTCATGAAAAAGGGAGAAATTAAAAAAATTTTGCTTTTATTAGAACTAATTTTTGCTAGCATGATTTTATTAATCCCTTTTATTTCTTCTGCTATTTTCAGCACTGATTCAACAGGAAAAGAAATAACTAGTTTTTCAGTATCTAAAGAGATTTTTTTTAAAGGCGGTGTTGCGACATGCCCATCTAAATATACTAGTGCAAATTTATATATAGTTGAGTCAGGAGAAAGAGAAAATTTAACTGATATTAGGGGAAATCCTCAAGAAATAACACTAGCTGCAGATAAGCCTATTTCAAATATAAAAATATGGACAAATTCTAGCTTGGGAGAGTATGGGCTTATTGTAGATTGCGACAAAGATGGAAAATATAATGATGCTTATGAGCTATTTTCCAGTTTCAGAGTTGTAGGTGAAAAAGGAAATGCCTCTGCATCCATTGGGAAAAATGATATTGGAGATCATTCATGGCAGTATGTTCCTACAGCCCCTAATTTAATAAATGAAATTCTTCAAATTTCTCTTATTGGGAATAAAGAAGATATTGAGTTAAATAATGTTACAATCCAGGCTTTAGGCACTGGAAATGAAAGTGATATAGACAGTATTGAGATTTATTTAGATGAAAATGTAAATGGGAAAATAGATGATAATGAGATTATTATAGGTGATAATCAACCATCATATACTAATGGAAAAGCAATTGTAAGTTTAGATTATATTTTAGTAAAAGACACTGAAACAAATATTTTAATTGCTTATACTTTTAAAGAAGAGTCTAGAGAAGGAGATTACAGCCTGAAAGCTGAATCTTTAGTTGGAACAGGAAGTGAATCAAAAGCAATTATTAAATTTTCTGGATTGCCTATAACTTCTAAAACAACAAAAGTTACAAAGAAAATATGCTCTGGAAATGTCGCAATTGAAATAGAGCCAAATCCAGCACCTAAAAATTCTGAAGTCAGTATTAAAATTAGCGGGCTTGTTGATTGCCAGAATAAAAAAATCCTTTTAAGAAGAAATAGCTGTGGTGCTGATGGGGAAGATGTTACATCATGCAATTCAGGCGATACTGGCTGTGAATTAAAAGTAAATGTTGTTGAAAATAGGACAGTTTACTCGTGCATTGATAAAAATGATGACAATGACATGAATGATAGCGGAGAATCTGCTTTTGAAAATTTAATTGTAAATCCAGAAGAGATTAAAGAAACAATTACAGAAATTAGCCCAAGCCCTGGAATAGAAAAAGAAACTGGAGAAACCGGAGCTGGCATAACTGGAAAAACAATATTAGGGGGATTGCCAACAGGAGTTGTCTTATTTTTAGCTATCCTTGAAATAACTCTTCTCCTAATTTTCTTTGCACTTATTGCTATTTCTTATAGATTAAGAGGAAGGCAGGAAGAGGGAAAATAGTCTGAAAAAAATTAATTTATTATAGGAATTTATTTAAAGGCTTTTTCCTGATTATCTTTATGCTAATTGGACTTGTGGGAAAGCCTTCAGTGGGAAAATCAACTTTTTTTAAAGCATGCACTCTAGCTGATGTTGCCATTGCTTCTTATCCTTTTACAACTATAAAACCAAATCGCGGAATTGCTTATGTCAAGATAGACTGCATTGACAAAGAATTTGGTGTACAATGCATGCCTCGCACTGGATATTGCAAAAATGGAAAAAGATTTGTTCCTTTTGAGCTCATGGATGTTGCTGGATTAGTTGAAGGAGCTAGCAAAGGAAAAGGACTTGGAAACCAATTTTTAGATGATTTATCTGGAGCTAATGCATTTATTCATATTGTAGATATTTCAGGTGAGACAGATGCAAATGGTAAGGAAACAAAAGGGCATAATCCAATTCAGGATGTGCAGATGCTTGAAAATGAATTAGATTTATGGTATCTTGGAATTCTGAAAAAGGTTTGGAAAAGTTTTGCACGCACTTTGCAAAATACTAAGCAGGACTTGGCTAAATCTGTTGCTAACCAGTTTTCAGGCTTGAGAGTTTTAGAGGAGCATGTGAAAAAAACACTTATGAAATTAAAATATGATACTGAAAAGCCTTCTTTGTGGAGTGATGAGCAATTGTTTGCTTTTGCCCATGAATTAAGGCATTTGTCAAAGCCAATGCTCATTGCTGCTAACAAGTGCGACAAATTTTCTTCTAAAGAAAATTTGAATAATTTGAAAAATGCTTATCCAGAGATTATGATTATCCCGTGTAGTGCTGATTCTGAATTAGCCCTGCGCGAGGCAAGCAAAGCAGGTTTGATTGATTATACTCCTGATGAGCCTGATTTTAAGATGAAAGAAGGATTGAATGAAAAACAAAAAAATGCACTTTCGATGATTAAGAAAAATGTGCTTGATGTTTATGGAAGCACTGGAATACAGAAAGTTCTAAATACTGCTGTATTTGACTTGCTGAAATATATTGCTGTTTTTCCAGCTGGTGCCCACAAGCTTGCTGATTCAAAGGGAAACATACTTCCAGACTGTTTTTTAGTTCCTGATGGTTCAACAGCTTTAGATTTTGCATTTATTGTGCATACTGATTTAGGGAAGAATTTTATAAGAGCTGTTAATGCTCGAACTAAACAGGTTATTGGAAAAGATTATAGACTAAGGCATAGGGATGGCATCGAAATTATCACTTGATAATTTCGGAGCCTCGGTTCTTACGAACCTACAGGGATTGAGATTGTGACGTGATTTCTAAATATAGATATGAAGTTATGAAGAGGTGAGATTTAAATTTTTCCCACTTGTCACTTGTCAGCACTTTTCAGGCTCTTGGAGCTTGTTTATAAATGGCTTTTTATTTAATTTTATTCAGTTAAATTAATGAAAAAAAGATGGTGGAAGGTCATAAAATATCTAAGAAAGTAGAAGCTGATAAATTCTTAGAGCATATTCAAGAGTATGAACAAGAAAATATTGAAATAACAAAACATACTTTTTTTCATTTTAGTGATGAACAAAGAAAAATCTATAACGAATCTTGGGTTAAAGAAATGTTTTTTAATGAGATTCCAATTTTGGTTGGCATACAAAATAATGGATTATGGGCTTTATTTTACAAATATGAAAAAAAGATATTCAGGTTCATAGTAGACATGCAACCTGATAAAATTTATATAGTTACATTGTATATTATAGATGAAACAGAAATACCTAAGATATAATAAATCAAAATGAAAGAAAAAACCCTGGAATTTGTTGGAGAATGTGATTATGACCATAAGTATGACATCCTCTTTTTTAAGGTAAAAGGAAGGCAATACCTAAAGTCAATAGAGCTAGGCAACCTTATAATTGACCTTGATTCTGAAAAATTTCTTAATGGAATACAGATATTAGAAGCTTCAAAATTTTTAGGGCTTGAGAGAGAAAAGTTAAGGGAGATTTTGACTTGGAACTTTGTTGGAAGAATTGAAGATAATAAAATAGAATTAAGGCTTGCATTTCAGGTAAAATCAAGGAACTTGATTATAGAAAAAAATCCCATAATAATCCAGAACATAAATGAGAACCTGCCTAATTCTCAGATTGCGTGCAGATAAGATTGATTTTTTTAGAGATAGGAACATTTATAAGTAGGATGATTAGATATTTTTGGAGAAAATAAAAATGTCAAGAATAAGAGACTGGGCATGAAACTATGTTGGACAAGACTCATTTGAATTATTGATAAATGCAGCTCTTGTAATCCAGTTAGGCGGGCTAGGTTATATTGGATATGCACTAATTTCCTCTTCAATTAAAGCATCTCATCCAAATCCTCCAGTTTATAGAGATGTAAATAATGATGGAATAGAGGATAAAATTGTTCAGAGAAAAGTAACAAAACCCGTATCGCTTTTTATTCTTGATACTTTGGAAGAAGAAGTTCTTTTTGGGGTGGAAGTTAATGGAAAAAGAATATATCTCTCAAAAGAACAGTTTGAAGAATGCAAACAATAAATTTTATTCTTTTAGCTTTAACAAAATTGTTGTAGCAATTATAAAAATAATTGCGATAAGATAAAATACAATATTAAAACCCCAGCTGCTAACTAAAAATCCTCCTATAAAAATTGATAAAGCTTCTGCAATTCCAACAAAGGCATCATATTTTCCTATTTCTTTTCCCCTCTTTTGTTTTGTAGTAATATCCCCAAGATATGAAGCTTCAGAGGTTTCAAAAATAGAAATAATTATACCACTAACTATTTGAAGAGCATATAATTGCCATACAGAGCTAATAATTGTGTAAAGAAAGACAATTATTGCAGATGCATAACCCCCAAAAATCAAAAAAGGCTTTCTTCCGAATTTATCAGAATATTCACCTGCAATAAGAGAAACTAATGCTCCTGATAAAACAATTAATCCTACTACAATTCCAAAATTTTCTATGCTTCCCCCAATATCATTAATAAAAATTAAATAAAATGGTCCAAATAATCCAAATGCAAGAGCCATTAATGAGTTTGAGAAGGTAAAGATTCTCAAATTTCTTTTTTTAATTCCCCTTCAGCACTTCTTAATGGATCTCCTGTAGAAATATGAGAAATTTCCAATTTTTCTGAAAATGAAACAAAGTCTTTAAAGATATTCAGTTTTTACAACAATATTTTTATAATCTAGATTGTTTGGTTTTTTATGTACAAAGATATATTAAATATGAGTGCCCAGGAATTAATTGACGAGGCTGGCAAGAGAGAAATTCCTGTTTCAGACAGGCTTTATTCTGTAATTTTAATAGGCGGGAAGGGAACAAGGTTAGATCCCAAAAGAAAGCTTATTTCAAAGGAAGATTATCCTTTTTTGGACTCTAAGTTTTTTGGAACTGAAGGACCGAAAGGCATGGCGATGATTTCAGCTAAAAAAGAGGGAGGAATTATAAAAAAGCCAATGACTGACTGGCATTTAGACATGCATGCTAATTGCAAGAACATAAAAAAAGCTATACTTTCCCTAGGGACAAATGCAGATATTGTAAAAGATTATTATGAAAAAATCCATAATAAAAGATACAAGCATTTAGATATCGAATTTTTAATTGAAAAAAATCCTGCTGGAACACTTGCTCCTATAATAAAACTTCATAATTCCAATGAGCTGCCTAATATTCCTACTGTCCTTGCTAATGGAGATAATTTTCTAGATGCTGATTTTTACAGAAGTTATTTGCAGGGGATAATAATTGCGCATGAGCTTGGAATCCCCCTTGATGAACTGGTTATTAACTTGCTTGCATTTGTTCCATGGGAAGAATCTAGCAATTATGGGACAATTGATGTTGATTTTGAAACAGGCCTTGTCAGGGGATTTAAGGAGAAAGCCCCTGTATCTGAAAATGTTTTTATTGAAATGAATGGGAAAAAAATGACTCCAATTAGTTCTGGATTGTCTATAATAAATAATCCCATAAAACTTTTTCCAAAGCATTTAAGAAGAGAGGTAATTGAAACTTCTGTTCATCTTGAAAATGGAGAGCTGGATTATAAGCAGTATGAAAGCATTGTGAAATATGAAACTTTTTATTCTGAACTTTCTAAAAAAAGAAAGATGGTTGCAATACACTCTCCTATTTACTGGACTGACCTTGGCACTGAAGAGAAGCTTGTTGCTGCTGAAGAAAGCCTTCCTAGAACTAATTTCTTCAGGAAGTTTCATAGCTAGGTTTTTCAAATGAATTTAATTATCATCTTAAGAAAATCCCTGAAGAAATAAAAAAATTGAATTAATCATGCCCTGGCAATAAAATCTCGTATTTTAATTTTTTCAGCTTGTTCAAGCTTTTCTGCATTTTTTCTGGCTCACTTTCAGGAAAATCTGTTCTTCCTATTCCTTCATGAAATAAAGTGTCTCCTGAAAATAAAACATCTTCATATAAAAATGATAAGCTGTCTTTTGTATGCCCTGGTGTTTTTATTGCTTTAATTCCTTTGATATTTAATTTTTCTATATTTTCAAATGAGAAAACTTTTGCGTTTTTGAATAAATCTAAATTGCCAATATGGTCCCAGTGAGAATGGGTAAGAAGAATTATAGATATTTCTTCTGGTTTTATGTTTAGCTTTGTTAAATCTTCCAAGAATTCCCTTCTTGCTTCCCTGCTTGAAATGTCAATTAAGATGTTTTGGCTTTTTAATTTCAAGACATAAACATTTGAGCCAAATTCTTTGAAATGAAGCTGAAAAATATTTTCTTTTATCTTGTTTATCATGTTTATTCACCAATTATTTTTACCAAAACTCTTTTTTCTCTTTTTCCGTCAAATTCACCATAAAATACCTGTTCCCAAGGGCCAAAATCCAGTTTTCCATTTGTTATTGCTATTACAACTTCTCTTCCCATAATTGTTCTTTTTAAATGAGCATCTGCATTTGATTCGCCTGTTTGATGGTGCAGATAACCTAATTTTTTTGGAGCAAGATGTTCGAGCCAATTCATGAAATCTTTTTTTAACCCTGATTCTTCATCATTAATAAAAACAGAGGAAGTGATATGCATTGAATTAACAAGGCAGATTCCTTCTTTAACCCCTGATTTTCTTATTACTTCTTTAACTTTATCTGTAATATTTATCATATCTCTTTCACTCCCTGTTTTAATTTTAAGATATTCTGTATAAGATTTCATTATATTATACTTCTAGAAGATTTTAAAAAGGTTTTTGTCTTTAATTAATCATGAAAAAAGATGTGCTTTATGCTTTTGGCGAGCTAGATGTCCTGCCTTATTATGCAAAAACAGCTTCTCTGCTTAAAAACTTTCTTCAAAATAAAAAAATAGCATCCAAGGTTCACCTTCCAAATTTCTTTTTTTTGAAAAGAGGCTCAAAAGAAAAGCCCCTTTATATTGATGATTTTTCTGCTGTTGATGAGAATATGTTAAAACTTAGAAAATTTCACCTTAAAGAAATTAGGGACAAATTAAATGAAAAACAACAATTAATCTGGGAATATTTCCCTCCCCGCAAATTGAGCCAGTTTTTTTATGCAACTAATGATGAAGGAGCTGGAAAGCCAATTGAAAGAATTTTCATGGACATTGACAGGAGAAAGAATACAAGCGAAGATGCAAGAATTGTTGCATCTGCTTTAGTTGACATAATCAATGATGATAAAGAATTTAACAAATTGCTGGAATATAAAATATTTGTATTATGGACAGGAGGGAGCTTTCATGTTTATCTATTGCTAAAAAAGAGAATTGACCTGAAATTCTACAATGAATATTTAAGTTATGGGGAGAAAAAAACTGAAAGTTTTATAATGAAATGGGCTGATGAAATTACTAAAAAAACTAAAATAGAAACAAGAGCAGGGCATGAGAAATCTGACAAGTTTATTATTCTTGATTCAAGCAACACCCCTTCTGGAAAGCTTGCAAGAGCTCCTTTTTCACTTCACATAAAAGATTATAAAAATTATGATGGTATTTGTGTGCCTGTTTCTTTAACTGACTTGAACAAAGAAAATTTGACAAATGAATTGAAAAAACTAACTCCTGACAGCGTTTTAAAAAATACTGCTTCTTATGGGAAATTGCTATGATTATTAATATTAATAAAGCTGTTAAAGAAACATTTTAAAAGCCAGATTAGGATTATTAAGGGATTAAAAAGCAGGAGGAAAATTGTTGAGATATGCCGATAAAATATTCAAAGGATTATGAGCTTCAGGCATCTGTCAGTGAGATAGCTAAAATGCTTTTTCCCCATGTCTGCATGGATTCTGTTGCTGTCCTTAGAAGCCATGGAAGCACTAGCAGGGGAACTATTGCAAGATGCCATGCACTTGGAAAAGCAATGCAGATTGGCTTAGGTAGAAAAGGGTTTTATCTTATTGAAATTATATCTGAAAGATTTGACAGGCTTTCTAATGAAGATAAAATAAAAACACTGATACATGAATTAATGCATATCCCAAAATGTTTTGGGGGGGGTTTTAAGCATCATGATTATGTATGTGAGAGAAATGTTGACAGGATGTATCAGCATTACACTAACCTGAGAAAAAGAGGTGAAAATGGAATTTGGTTTTAGATATAAAGGAAGAAAAGTGAAATTAAAAGTTAAGGAATGCAGGACTAGTTTCTACAAAATGCTTGGGCTAATGTTTAAAAAAGATTCCAAGCCTCTGCTTTTTGTTTTTAGCAAAGAAACAAGGCAGCCAATACACTCTTTTTTCTGCAGGCCTTTCTATGCAATTTGGCTTAATAAAAATAAAATTGTCGACGAGAAATTTGTTAAAAGCTGGAAATTTTCAATTAAACCAAAAGAAAAATTTGACAAACTTCTCGAAATACCAATGACTAACAGAAATTTTCTGCTTTTTTATCGTCGAGATAGAAACATTTAAATACTTAGTTTGTTTTAAAGAAATATTATACTGACAAAAAAGGAGGTTAAAAATGGGAAAAGTTATAGCAAAGGGAGTCGTCAAGAGGAAGAAAGGCTTTTTGTATTACATTGACGGAAAGGGCAATGTATGCGAAGCTAAGATGGCTAGAGGCGGAAAAAAGAAAAAGAAGAGATAATATTATATTATAACTGGGGAAAGAGGTGTATTTTTATTTTTATTTTTTATAATTTTTGGGGTTGTTTTGTTGTGATTTTTATTGGATATTTTTTAATAGAGATATTATATATTTGCGAGGATATAAATAGAAAAGTTTAAATATCGTTGTGCCTATAGAATTAATGATGTTCATACGTGCAAAGAAGAGGGAAGGAAGAATCTACTACTATATTGTAGAGGGAATAAGAAAGAAAGATAAAGTGAATCAGAAGGTTAAAAGATATTTGGGAACAGCAGAGAATCTGCTCAAAAATCTTGAGTTACTTGATGAATTTCTTAAGAAAAAGCACTAATTTTTACACATAGTCCATTGTATCTGTTTCTCTTTTTGCTTCTCCACGGCATTTAGGGCATTTTACATTAATCCAATCCTCTGCAGTTGTAAGTGGATTGCCTTTTCCAAACTTAACTTTATCCGGAAGTTCAACTGGCAAATCTTTTTCACGAACCGGAACTATGCCGCATTTATCACAATATATCACCGGTATTGGAGTTCCCCAGTATCTTTGTCTTGAAATAAGCCAGTCTCTTAATTTATACTGGATAGTCTTCATTCCTAATTTATTGATTCTTCAGTATATATTTTTGGATGAACTCCTTTTTCAATTGCAGCATTTTCAGCAGGAAGCCCTAATGAATCATAACCCATAGGATGCATTATATTAAATCCGTTCATTCTTTTAAATCTATTTTTGCTTCCTTTTCTTCATTTTTGGGTTTATCAGCCATGTTATTTCTATAGATTTTACCTTTTTAAAAGTTTAGAAATAGGAAATGATTCTGCGTTTAGAAAGTTAAAAACAAGAACAATTTAAATTAGATATAATTTACTTTTTTCCTGAGATATTTTTATATAGGCTAATTTTATTGATATTGCTATGATACTTGGCATAGAATCTACAGCGCACACATTTGGAGTTGGAATTGTTGAAGGCGGAAAGATTCTTGCTAACTGCAAGGATAGTTATACAACAACTGCCGGAGGAATAATTCCTATTGAAGCTGCAAAGCATCATGCGAGTGTTGCTGAGAAAGTTTTTTTAGATGCATTGGAAAAGGCTGGAATTAGTGAAAATAAAATAAATGCAATTGCAATTGCCAATGCACCAGGGCTTTCTCCCTGCCTAAAAGAAGGAATGAAATTTGCAAAGGAAAAGGCAAGGAAATTAAATATTCCAGTAATACCTGTTAATCATTGCATAGCTCACCTTGAAATTGGTAGATTAACAGGTGCTAGAGACCCTGTCCTGCTTTATGCTTCTGGTGCGAATACACAGATAATTGCCTATGCATCTGGAAAATACCGGGTTTTTGGAGAAACTCTTGATATTGGAATTGGAAATTTTATTGATAATTTTGCGCGCTCTGCTGGAATAGGGTTCCCAGGGGGGCCAAAAATTCAGGAGCTTGCAAAATCTGGAAAATACATTGAAATTCCTTATTCAATAAAAGGAATGGATGTTGCATTTTCAGGCTTGCTTACAAATCTAAAACAGAAACTTGAGAAAGGCGCAAGGGTTGAGGACTTATCTTATTCTCTTCAGGAAACTGCTTTTGCAATGCTTGTTGAAGCTGCTGAAAGAGCTCTTGCTCATACTGGAAAAAAAGAATTACTTCTTGGAGGCGGTGTTGCATGCAATACCCGGTTGCAGGAGATGTGCAAAATAATGTGCAGGGAAAGAGGATGCAGATTTTTTGTCCCTGAAAATTCCCTTCTTCTTGATAATGGAGCAATGATAGCATTCTTAGGGGAGATTATGTTTTTAAAAGAAATTTTTGTAAAGCTAGAAGGTTTTGATAAACTAGATATAAAACCAAGAGAAAGAACTGATGACCTCAAAGTTACTTGGAAGTAACTTTGGGGCTTTAAAATCTATCTTACTAATCATTCAAAGATTTTAAGATGTGGCTGTTAGATGGAAGTGATAGACCTCTTCTTTTCATTAACAAAATTAGATCTTTGTTTTAAAAAATTTTTGAAATTTTTCCTGTAAAAACCTTTATAAACCTTATTTATCACCTATTTTTATAAACCAATGAGCTAAATTTAATGGGAGGAAATAAAAAGCATCTACAAATAAATAAAAAATAGATAAATGCTTTTTATTTGTAAAAATGGTTTCTATATATGAGATAATAGAAAAAGCAAGAAAAACTGGAAAAATTGAAAAAGGAACTAATGAAGTTACAAAGGCAATTGAAAGAGGGACTGCTAAATTAGTTTCTTATGCTGTTGATGTTGAGCCCAAGGAGATTGTACAGCATCTTCCTATTTTATGTAAGGAAAAGAAAATACCTTGCATTGAAGCTGACAAGAAAGAGAGATTAGGAATTGCTGTTGGCATTAATGTTCCTTGCTCTTCTATTTGCGTGACTGATTTTGGTGATGCTGAAAAGGAATTTGCGGTATTTATTAAAAATCTTAAAAAATAATATTACAGGTTAAAGTGGGAAGCAAAACTCAGAAGGTAAGAGAAAGTGGGGGAAGTTTATCAAAAGATGTAACTTCTATATTATCTGAAACAGCTGTGCCTGCAGTTGTTGAAGGAATTTTAGGAAGAACCGGGGCAAGAGGAGAAGTTACACAAGTTAAATGCAGGATTTTGCAAGGTTTTGATAAAGGCAAGATGATGAGAAGAAATGTGAAGGGGCCTGTTAGAAAAAAAGATATTCTAATGCTCCGTGAAACTCAAATTGAAGCGAGGAGAATAAAAACTAAAATGGGAAGTGGGAATTATTAATATGAAATGCATATTTTGTAAAAGAGAGTTTAAAGAGCCTCGCGGCTTGACTGTATTTACATTTGATGGAAAGACAATACACTATTGTTCAAGCAAGTGCAGGAAAAACCATATTTTTCTGAAAAGGGACCCAAAAAAAGTCAAATGGGTGAAGAAAATGCCTAAGAGTACGAAACATCTTTATTTAGCATAATTAATTGCTATTTCTGGTGGATTTGCTACTTCTGTTTTTGTGTGGAAAAGTGCATACAAGCTCTCGGGAGTTTCATCATCTTGGGCTAATACAATGGGCTTTGGTGGGGCGAATTTTAATTTTTTGGGAACTGGAATAGGGGCTTTTCCACTTTTTTGGGAGCTTATATTAGGGGCATTAGTCGCAATTCTCCTCTGGAGCGATGAGTACAAGAAGATGCTGACATTTGGATGCGAGTCATGGGAGGCTCTTGTTGGGGGTGCTGGATGCAAGAGATAAGACCGACTCTAAAAAATAGAAAAACTTAATAACCTTGATTTCCTAAAGATAATATGGAAGAAATATGCATAAAGATACCTGATGAAATAGCTAAAGAGCTTAAATTTATTTCAGATATAGATAGATCTTTATTGATTAGTAATTTAATTAAAGATAAAATGGAAAAAATAGCTGAACTAAAGAAAATAGCCTCTAAATCAAAGTTGTCTGAAGAAAAAGCAAATGAAATTGCTGACAGAATAAACGAATCTTTAGCAAAAAAATATGAAGAAATAAAAGATGGAAATTCTGATAGTTGATGTCAATGTAATTATATCCTCTTAAACTTTTGGTTATTTTTATGCTCTACCATCGTAAAGTTATAAAAGACAATAAATCCCCCCTGAATACTAATCTGAATTAGTCCTAATCATGGTTAGTATAATTAGAATTATCAGGGGAAAATTAATATAATATTATTTCCTTCAAATAAGGAAATCTTTATATAAAGTTTTCCTTTAAAAAAAGAAAAGTTTAAATACCCTTAAGAGTATAATATTATATCATTTATGGTATATTTAAAACTGGAAAAAACTGATTTTGAAATTTTGGGCTTTATGGCTAAAAATTTAGAGACAGAATATTCCATAAAACAATTGTCAGACTTATTAAAAAGGCCCTATGTAAAGATTTATAAGAGCATAAAAAGACTTGAAGCTAAAAAGATTATTAAATTAGAGGTTAAAGGCAAATCTCATTATTGTTCTTTTGATTACAAGAATAATATTGAAATTTTATGCCTGATTAGTTTTAATCGAGCATTAAAATTTTTAGAAAAAAATAAGAAAATAAAAGTATTTATCTCTGAACTCAAAGAAAAAATAGATTTTCCAGATTATACCCTTTTAATTTTTGGCTCATTTGCAGGGGGCAATGCTGATAAAAATTCTGATGTTGATATTGCGATTATAACTCCTGTAGAAAATAAGGAAAATGCTGAAAGGGTAATTAATTCTTTAAAAAGAATTTCTGTTTTAAAGATTCATTCTTTTGAATTTAGCTATAAGGAATTTATTGAGATGCTAAAAGCTAAGGATAGCAATGTAGCAAAAGAAATAATCAAGAATAATATTATATTTAAAGGAGCAGAGCAGTTTTACAATTGCTGGACACTAACAAGATGATATCTGAAAAAGAATTAAAAGTCTTGGAATCAAATATAGGAATTTATCAAAGAGAAGGGCTTTATAAAAGAGGAGATTATGGCAATCTTGTGGAGTTTTATCTAAAAACTGCTGAAAAAACTCTCCAAACTGCTGATGCTTTAACTCAAATTTCTGAAAATTCAGAAATAAAAAAGAAACTTGGCTTGCTGGAGATCTTGGAGGCTTTATGTCATCAGGCTGGACAGCTGCGGGTTTTGGTTTAGTTGTCGCCGCCACAATCTTCATCATCATGTACAAGAAAGAGTGGAAGAAAATTGTTACATTTTTATGCCATCCTTGGGAGCCGCCAAACAAGGGGGAGAATTGCGAGAAATGAAAATGATAAAATATGCTTCATAGTAGTCTAACATTACTTTTTTAGATAACGATAGTTATTTAAATAGATAATGCTTATTTTTTTAATAAAATGATCTCAAATAAAAAGATAGAGCTTTTAAAAATATGGAAGGATAGGCTATTTGGAGAGTTTAGCATCTCAGAGATTATGAAGTTTTCTGGAAAGAAAACTAAACCTTGGGTGTTTAATACCCTTAAGCTACTTGTTAAAAATAGGGTATTAAATTCAAAAAGGAAAGGAAATTTGGATATCTATAACTTGAATCTGGATAATCCCCTAGCGATTCAGTCTCTTCAATATTTGGAGGCTCAAGAGAATAGTAATTTTTCGCAGATTGAGCTTATTTCAGATATAATAAAAAGAATAAAAGAAAAAAATTATTCCTTAATTGTTTTTGGAAGCTATGCTAAGAATAAGCAAACTAAAGGTTCAGATATAGATATTTGCTTTCTTGTAGAAAATAAAGATACAGAAAAAAAGATACGCTCCTATGTTAATGAATTAAAATTAGATTATTTTATAAAGATAGATGAACATTATATAACTTATAGGGATTTTATGGAGATGCTTTTATCTGAGGAAGAAAACCTTGGGAAGCAAATATTTAGAAACCACAAAGTTTTTTATAATCCAGATATCTATTATCAGATAATCAAAGAGGCTTATAAACATGGATTCAGACAATAAAGAAATTCTTTACCTTGAAAGAGCAAAAAATGAGATTGAATTATCGAGAGCGGTCTTTAAAATTTCAACTGACAATACTATCAAGACAAGTTTAGAAATAAAAGAAAGCTCTACTTTTTTTAGTAATGTAATTAGCAATTCTTATTATTGCATTTTTTATTCTGCAAAAGCTTTGCTTGAAAACAAAGGAATAACAACAAAGGTTCCAGATGAACACAGAAAAACTTTGTATGAATTTGAAAAACTAGTTTTGTCTGGAGAAATAGATGCATATTTATTGGAGATTTATAAAAAAGTGGTAATAAAAGCAGATGCATTGCTTGGGATTTTTGTTAAAGAGAAGTCCAAAAGAGGGGAATTTACTTATAAAAAATTGCCGCAGGCAAATTTAGAGCCTGCAAAGGAGAGTCTTGAAAATGCTGAAACTTTTTTAAAGAGCATAAACCTTATAATTAAGAGAAAATTAGATAAGAAGAAGGCAGAAGAAGATAAAAAAGCAAAAGGCTCTGAAGATAAACAACAACTTCAAAATAGTAACAAAACATAAAGTTTAAAAAGAGGGAAAATAATTAAAAATAGGGGAAAACTCATAATAATAAGGATTAGAGGCAACGTTAAATTAGGCGGGGAAAGGAAACAAGATGAAACAAGGAAGACAAACATTAATGCAAAGAATTGGCGGGTTAGCTGGAAGAATTCTTTTAGCAGGAAGCTTGACTGCTGGAACTGGATATTTAAGCGGGTGTGCGCAGGGTATTAGAGATTCTATAGATGATACTTTAAGAGCTCCAGGGCAGGTATTGAATTTTGTTGTCAATCCCAATGCACCGAGTGCAAGAGAGAAAGAAGAGAGGGAGAGAAGTGAACAAGGAGGTTATCAAGGAGCGGGGGATGAGCAAAATTCTAATAACGTAGTTGAGAAAAATAAGAGATTCTTTAAAAGATTTGGAGATTGTAAAGAAGTTGAAGGAGGTTATATGGGGCTTGTTTTATGTAATCGATTAAGAGATATAAATCAAGATAAAGAAATAGATTTTTCAACTGAAATTTTTGGTGCTGGTAAAGAGTTTTATAATTTAGATAAGGAGATTATAGAAATTGTATTTTTCAATTGTGTAAGAAAATCTGGTGAGGTTTTTTTTAGATCTTGGAGTTCAGAAGGACAACTGATTGGAGAAACAAAACTTGCTTATGGTCCCGGAGATATATTTGGTGTTTATACAAGTCCCGAATCCCCTAAAGTCGATAAGAATTTCATTGAAATGATAAAAGAAACAAATTTAGCGGGAAATTATAGAATAACTGCTACTTTAGACGATGGAACTATGTTATCATTAGATACTCAAATAGACAGAGTCAAATGAAAATAAAATGAGAAAAAAAGAAGTGATTAATAAAAGAGAAGCTATGTTCTTAGTTATAAATTTATTTTTGTCTATAATAGCTTTTAGTTTTATAATAAGCATAAATACCGAAATTATAAATGCGCAGAATGGCGATCCTCTTCCAAAGACTCCTGAAAATGTTGAAAAATTTACTGGAAAACTTTCTGCGGATCCAAAGGCTCCTCCCTCTCCTCAAGCAGGTTCTTCCACCCTTACGCCAACCTCCGCAGGTTCAGGCAAAATTTCTACTCCTTTTGGACAACTAGATTGGAATCCTATTGGAAAGGGTTTTAATTCTATCCTTTCAGGACTAATCTGGGCAGGGGTTGTGTTCGGAGCTGTTTATGGTATAACTTCTATGTTCGGCATGGAGAAGGACCAGTCACTTGCTATCTCCGCTGGATTAGCTTCTTCGGTTTTTGTTTGGAAAAGTGTATATGAATTATCAGGAATATCTCAATCTTGGTATAGCGCTATTGGCGGTGATTTTTTAGGGCTGGGGATAGGAATTCTTCCGCTTCTTGGCGGTTTTTTAGTTGGCGCCCTAGTTGCAGCCCTTCTTTGGAGCGATGAGTACAAGAAGATACTGACCTTTTTATGCCATCCATGGGAGCCTCCTGTTGGAGGCTCTAATTGCGAGAAATGCAATTCTGATATTTATCCTTGCTCTGAGTATCGGTGCAAGAGTTTGGGGCAGGCATGCCAGATTATTGATGCTGGAACTGAAAAAGAAAAATGCGTCTGGATTAATCCAAAGGATGTTAATTCTCCTATTATTGAGCCACTTGCTGATTCTCTTCCTCGAGGATATAAATATGTTCCTGATAATACAATAAGGCCTCCTGACCATGGAGTTAAGATTGTTAATACTAATGCAGATAGTGAAGATGAATGCGTTAAAGCTTTTGAGCCACTTGAGTTTGGAATAAAAACTAATGAGCCTAGCCAGTGCATGATTGACTATAACAGGACTGAAAAATATGAACAAATGTCTTATTTCTTTGGCGGAAGCAAATTGCATAGTTATAATCACACACAGAAAATGAGATTGCCAGGTCCTGCTAATGTGAATGCTGAAGCTCCTGAACTTCAGAATGAAGGGGATTATAATTTATATGTAAAATGCAGAGATGCAAATGGAAATGCAAATGATGACTTATTTGTAATAAAATTCTGCGTTGAAAAAGGCCCAGATGTCTCTCCCCCTAAAATAGAAGCAACAAGCATAAATAATAACATGCCTGTTCAGGCTGGATTAAAAGAAGCAATTATTGATATTTATGTTAATGAGCCTAGTGAATGCAAATGGTCAAGAACAGATCAGGATTATGATAATATGGATAATGAAATGGAATGTGCTGATTCAATAATTGAAATGAATAATATGATGCTTTACACTTGCAAGGCTAATTTAACAGGTTTAGTTGACAAAACTGAAAATAAATATTATTTCAGGTGCAAGGACCAGGCTTTTGCTGAAGAAAAAGACAGAAATGAAAACAAGGAAAGCTATGCATTTACTTTGAAAGGAAGCAGAGAGCTTTTAATAACAGATGTGAAACCTGCTAACAATGAGATTATTTATGGAACTGGAAATGCAATTAATATAACTCTTGAAGTTGAAACTCAATACGGATGCTGTGAAGGAAAAGCATGGTGTTATTATTATACATCTGATGAAGAAAAGAAAATCTTATTTTTTGAAACAGACAAAGCAATTCACAAGCAAAGGCTTGACTTGCCTGAAGGAGAATATACTTATAATATCCAGTGTGTTGATTTAGGTGGAAATGCAAACACAACTTCAAGAAAATTCACAATTTCAATTGATGGAAAAGCTCCTGTTGTAACAAGAGCTTTCAAAGAAGGAAATGAATTATTAATAAAAACAAATGAAAAAGCTAATTGTTATTATAATTTTGGAACCTGCAATTTTGACATTGATAAAAATGAGGGAATAAAAATGACAACTCTTGATTATTTATCTCATTCTGCTGACTGGAATGTAAAAGACAATTATTATATAAGATGCAAAGATGTTTATGGCAATACTCCTGGAGAGGGAAAATGCTCGATTGCTCTTCGCGGATGGGAGATGGTGAAGGGGGCTGATTTGGGAGAGGGGGGAGAAGAGGAAATTTAACTGAAGAGCAGCTAGAAACTTATATTTTTCATAATAATTATTCTTTTAAGAGTTTAATTTATTATCTTTAAATGATCAAACTTGAGGATTTAACTGAAATTCCTGAAGATAAGAAGAATCTTGCTGTTAAGTGTTTAGATGAGTTATTGACTTTTAGAGATAAACATGGAAGATTATCTCCTGTGATTACTGGATATAATTTTTATAATTCTCTTCCAAAATCTGAAAGTGTAGTAACACTTTCTCATATTCATGAAACAGAGGCTTACAAACAAGATATGCTGAGAAGTTTGGGAAAGTTGGGATATTCTCCTAAATTTGTTCTCGAATGCTTAAGGGAGAAAACAGGAGTGTTCTTATGGAATCCAATCTATAGAACAAGAAATGACAAAGGCCAAGTTTTATCTGGGCTAAGAATCAAAGATTTAATAAAAGGTAAATATATTAATTTAACAGAGTTATTTTTAGAAAAATCTGGAATTTATATTTATGATGAGCGGGGAATTGAAATTAAGGAAACAGAAGAGGAAAGGACATTAAGAAATCCTTGGAATGATGCTTATGAAACTCCTGTTTTAATCTTAGGAGAGAGAGCTTTAGAATGCATCAAAGAATTGCCTCATTTTGAACCGGCAGTAAGAATTTATTTAGCTGAGAATAATAATGAGATATGCTTTGTAATAAATAAAAAACTTAATGCTTTAAGAAGGTTATCTGCTTATAGAACCCTATTCAAACTTGGATTTAAAGAAGAGGCTTGTTTAGCAAATAGACCTTTTTTAAGATATATAGATGAAAGTTAATTTTAAATATACTAGATACCTTATAAAATTATGGCAATTGATACTCTCGCAAAAAATCCAATGGGGATTAGAACTTTAGAAGAATTAGACGAGTTACTTTTAAGAATATCTTCTTATGAAAGAGAAAGGGATTGTTCAGCAGGAGTGCTATTAATTCAAAGAAGGCAGTTTGGAGGCATTTACAGGATAAAGTCTGTTCAGGAGGCTCAAGAATGGCTGTCCCGCCCAGTTTATGATGATGGCAAAGGAAACCATACTTGCGAGTGGGGAGTTAAATT